>WNFI01434075.1_pt1 | contig 24359 bp, 23 predicted proteins | sample 5400471 | NCBI WGS metagenome assembly WNFI01 (sample SAMN13153348, study PRJNA577476) | soil metagenome | isolation source: 100 cm saprolite on Douglas fir-dominated hillslope | place: USA:California | collected 2013-09-17 | reverse complement strand
CCTATTTCGGCGATCCCACCGCGGCCAGCGCGGAGGACGGAGAGGCCTCGTTCGAGGCCCTGGGCGACATCCTCTCCCTCTCGATCATGGAGCACCTCGGCTCCAAGGCTTGATCGGGTAAACAGACGGAGACGGAGACGGGGCTCTGTTCAAGACCAGCATCCTCGTAAGGTTCGGCGACCTCGACGCGGCGGGGATCGCCTACTACCCCAACCTCGTCAACTTCCTGCACGAGGCGTTCGAGGACTTCTTCGTCGGTCACGTGGGACGGCCCTATCCGGACGTCTTCCGGGACGGCCTCGGCTTCCCCACCGTCAAGGTCGAGATGGAGTTCCTGTCTCCCGTCCACTACGGCGATCATGTGGACATCGACGTGACGATCGAGCGCGTCGGCCGCACGTCCGTGCAGATCCGCTACGAGGCCTCGGTTGCCGGGAAGCCGGTCTTCAAGGCGCGCACCATCGCCGTCGTGGTGGACATGCGCACTTTCCGGCCGACGCCGCTGCCGGAATCGCTGCGGGAGAGCTTCCTGTCGGCGAGAGAGCCGGAAGAAAAAGAATAGCGATCTACCACCGGTGATAGGCCGGGTGCCCGGGCTTGACCGCAACGAACGTTCCGCGGCAGGTTGCGCAGGTCTTTCCTCCCGACACAAGCGCCGCCTCCACCGTCGCGCGATCCGGTTTCGACTCCACCACGCGCGCGCTCAGGTGCACGGGGGCCTGGCTCGGGGTCGGGCGCAGAAACGTGACCGCATAGTTCGCCGTCACCGTGCACGGCGGCGACGACGCGCCGGACGCACGCATCAAGTGATACGTCGCGGCCCAGTTGCTGTGACAGTCGAGCAGGGCCCCGATGATCCCGCCGTTGAGCATCCCGGGGAAGGCTTCGTGGTGGCTCTCCGGCGTCCAGTCCGCCACGACCTCGTCACCCTGCGCGAAGCTGCGGATCCGGAGTCCCTTCGGGTTGGCGGGGCCGCACCCGAAACAGGTATTCCCGGGCGCGAATGTTTCTTGAAGGCTGTTGGCCAAGAGTATTTAGTCAGGGGGGGCACTCACGCGTCACCACGATGGGCGTTCGCGAACCCCCCCTGAAACCCCCCTCGCACGCCGCCGCTGCTGCGCAGCGCCGGCGTGCTCTACGTGTCCTTTACCCTAGAAGAGCTTGAGCTCCAGGTTCTCGGCCGCGATGTCCGTGAGGTCCACGATGGCGGCGGCGTTGACGCCCATCGCGATCGCGATCGTCTCCGAGATCTCCTCGCGCGTGGCCCCGAACTTCAGCGCCTTCTTGATGTGCCCCTCGAGGCAGCCCTGACACTTCGCGGCCAGGCTGGCCGAGATCGCGACGAGCTCCTTGGTCTTGCGGTCGAGGACGGAAGGCCGGTAGGTCTCCTTGTAGAACTCGAAGTAGATCTCGCGGAAGCGGGGGTCGACCATCGAGTACGACCCGATCTGCTCCGGCGCCTTCTGGGCGCCGTTGTCCTCTTCCGGAAAGGGGACGTGGCGGCCCTTGGCGGCGGCCGCGGAAGGAGGCGCCGCCGAGCGCTTGTGGGCCGCGGCGACCTTCGACCTCTTCGACTTCTTGAGCACGCTCATTGCGGTCTCCTCATCGGCCGAAGGCCATGCGGACGGGCGGCGCGGACGACGCCGCTCCCAGCAGCTCGGTGACGGCGGTCTCGTAGGCCGCGGTGCCGTCGCGATAGGCGCCGCCGTGGCTCGTGCCCGGGACCACCAGCACGTGCGCCTGTGGTCCGGCCGCCGCCTTGAGCTCGAACGCGATCTCCGACGGCATCCGGCGGTCGCCGGAATTGCAGACGAAGAGGCAGGGCCGGGGGGCGAGGTGGGCGGCCGCGCCGCGAACGTCGATGGCGTCCGGGTCGAACCCGGCGCGGCGGCCGATCCAGTAGACGACTTCGTTCGCCACCGGCCAGTTCGGCACGATACGCAGCCACCAGCGGAACCCGCGGAACAGGCTGAGGTGATGGGCGACGGTGTCGCGGAGGCTGCGATAGCTGCTGTCGCAGACGAGGGCGGCCACTCCGGGGTCCTCGGCCGCGGCCAGCGTCGCCGAAGCCGCGCCCAGGGACACGCCCCACAGCACGACCGGACCCTGCGACCGCGCACGCGCAAGCGCGGTCGCGGCGTGCACGTCCTGCTTCTCGAAGAAGCCGAAGCTCGAGACGTTGCCCCCGCTCTCGCCATGATGCCGCAGGTCGAAGAGGAGCGCGTTCCAGCCCAGCTTGTGGAGGAAGGGGACCTTCCTGACCATCTCGATGCGCGAGCGGTTCAGGCCGTGAACGAGGACGACGGTGCCGTGGGCGTCGGGCGCCGGCACCCACCAGCCCTTGAGCGCTACTCCGTCGGGGGCGTTGAAGGTGACGTCCTCGTACGGCAGCTCGAACTTCGCGGGCGTGAGGCCCGCGTTCTCGCGGTCGTTGTAGGTGAAGCGGCGGATGGTGGCCAGGCCCGCCAGCCAGTAGGGAGCCCAGCCGAAGACGAAGACCGCCACCGCGGCCACGAGGACGAGACCGACCCGCTTGAGCCACTTCATCGGAGAACGGCCTCCCGCGTCAGGAGGCGCCGCTCACCGGCGGCCGGCGAAGTAGCGCCGCCGCGGCGCGCTCGGGGACCTGGGGATGATAGCAGACGACGGCGGGAGACCCCGGACAGGCACGGCACCGGAAGGGGACGCGCCACCGACCTGATCGGCCGCGCTGGAGAGGCGTCTCCGGGGGCATGGATTCGGCCTCGGCGCGCCGTCACCTCGTCGCAGTGGCACGTCCCCTCCGATGCTCAATGGACTCTACGGCGAGAGGGCACCGAGGTTCTGTCAAACGATGTCAGCGCCTCTGAGAAGCCGTCCACACCATGGCCTGGCCTGCGCGGAACGCGGGCGCGTCGAGGGGAAGTGCGCCCGGCGGGGCCAGCCCCGAGAGCGAGATCCGGACCGTGCACTCCCCCGCGGGCACGGGCCATCCCGCCCCCATCGCCACCGTCGCCGGCCGCCCCGCGATCGCGGGAATCCACCGCGCCGCGGGCACGTCGGGCGCGCAGACCAGATCGAGCGGGCGCGCATGATCGCGGATCCAGGTCATCGCCGCCTCCTCGTCGCGGGTGACGACGTCCGCCGCCCGCCCGAGGAAGGCACCTCCCGCGGCCACGACGACGAGGCCGGACGCCACGAGCCACTCGGCAACGGATCGGCGCCCCGCGGCCAGTCCGAGCAGGCCCGCGAGAACGACGGCCGCGAGCGAGGCCACATCCGGCTCCTCGATCGGAGGGAGGCGCCAGACGAGTGGGAGCGCCAGCACCGCCGCCGTCCACGCCGCCGTGCGCCAGCGCCCGGGCACGGGCGAAGCCGGGGCCTGGTCCGCTACGGGGTCCGGCCCGATCCGCGAAAGGAGCGAGGCCAGGAGGAGGGCGCAGGGCGCCGTCGTGACGTCCGTCGCGATCGCGGCGGCGACGCAAGCGCCCGCCGTGAACGCGGATGGGTGTCCTCGGCGGTCGTGCCATAGGGCGACCGCCTCCACCGCGAAGGCGGAGGCGAGCACTCCGGAGGCCGTGGCCACGGCGGCCGCGGGCAGCAGCGCCGCCGCCGCAACGACCGCCGCCCGTCCGGGCGGGGCGCGCGTGCCGGCCAGGCTCCAGAGGGCGAGCAGCAGAAGGCCGTCGGCGGCCACGGTCACCGCGAACAAGGCGCGGTGGGCCCCGGAAGGCACCCCGCGGAGCGCGTACGGGACGGCGAGCAGGAGCGCGGTCGCCGCGATCAAGCCTTGCCCGCGGCCGGCTCGGGGCAGTGGCCCCGGCCGGACCAGGCGGAACACCGCGAGCGCGGCGAACGCGGCCAGGGCCACGTGCACCACGCGTGTACGCGAGGCACCGCCCAGCCAGGTCCAGGACGCCACCCAGAACGCGAGCGAGAGCAGCGGCATCGCGCGCCACGGGGAGCGCACGACGAGGACGCCGGGGAGGGCCACGAGCGCCGCCGCCGCCGCGACGGCCCGCGCGTCGAGCGGCAGCGCGTCCAGCACCGCCGGATTCTACGCGCCACGGTGCGCGCGGCCCGCGCGGAAGGTACGATCTGCACGAATGCCCGCACACCCTGTGCTCATCTACCTGTTCACGGGCGCGGCCGCCGGTCTCGTGGGCGCGATGCTGGGGATCGGCGGAGGCGTGTTCCTGGTCCCGCTGCTGACCCTCGCCTTCCACGTGCCCATCCGCGCCGCCGTGGCGGCCAGCCTCATCTCCGTGATTGCGACGGCGACGGCCAGCTCGACCGTCAACCTGGACCGCGGCCTCGTGAACATGCGGCTGGCCATGGCCCTCGAGGTGGCGACCAGCGTCGGGGGCCTCGGCGGCGGCCTCGCTGCTTCGCTGCTCAGCACGCAACAGCTCTTCCTCCTCTTCGGGGGGACGCTGGCCGTCATGGGCGCGCTGATGATCATGCGGTCGGGGCGCCGCAACGTGATCGCGGATACGTCCGTCGATCCCGGGCGCCTGGGCGGACACCTCCAGGAAGGCGACACCGCCTACGTCTATCGCGTGCGCCGCCTTCCCCTCGCCCTCGGCGCCTCGCTGGTCGCGGGCGCGGTGTCCGGCCTCCTCGGGCTGGGCGGAGGGATCATCAAGGTGCCGGTGCTGAACACGTTCTGCGGGGTCCCCATTCGCGTGGCCGCGGCCACCAGCGCGTTCATGATCGGCGTGACGGCGGCGGCGTCCGTCTTCATCTACTTCGCGCGCGGCGACGTCGTGCTCCCCATCGCGGCCGCCGTCGCGCTCGGGGCCTTGCCGGGCAGCCTCGCCGGCGCGCGGCTGGGCCAGCGGGTGGAGGCGCGGGCGCTGAAGATCTTCATGGCCGCGGTGCTGCTGCTGGTGGGCGGACGCATGGCCCTGGAGGCACTGTGACGGGCCGGGTCGAGCCGCTCGAGGACGTCATCGAGAAGGCGCTGATGGTGGGGCTCGCGCTCAGCACCGGGCTGCTGCTCGTGGGTCTGATCCTGGGCCTGCCCGGGCCGCTCCGCTGGGGCATCGTCCTGCTCATGCTCACTCCGGTGGCGCGGGTGGTGGTGGTCACGGTGGGCCTGGCCCTCGAGCGCGATTGGACGTTCACGCTGGTGTCCCTGTTCGTGCTCGCCGTCCTCGCCGCCGGCATCTGGATGGCGGTGCACCGCTGATGCGTACCCCCCGCCTGCAGGCCGTCCTCTTCGACTGGGACGGAACCCTCGTCAACACCGCGGAGGCGAGCTACCGCTGCTACGAAAAGCTGTTCGGCTCCTACGGCATCGCCTTCGACCGGGACGCCTTCCGGCGCACGTACTCCCCGAACTGGCACCTCACCTACTCGGCCCTCGGCCTGGCCGAGGACCGCTGGTCGGAGGCGGATGCGCGCTGGCTCGAGCATTACTGCGAGGAGGAGGTCGTCCTGATCGACGGCGCGCGCGACGCGCTCCTGCGCGTGCGCCGCGCGGGCCTCCGGGCAGGGATCGTCACCAGCGGTGACCGCGTGCGTGTCGGCCGGGAGCTGGACGACCTGGGCGTGGCCTCGCTGTTCGAGGTGGTGGTGTGCGCAGAGGACATCGTCTACCGCAAGCCTCATCCGGAAGCGCTGCTGCTCGCCCTGGACAAGCTCGGCGTGGGTGCCGCCGAGGCCGCGTACGTCGGCGACAGTCCCGAGGACGTTCAGATGGCGCGGGCGGCGGGGGTGCTCGCGGTGGGGATCCCCGGCGGATTCCCCAATCGCGATTCGCTGGCGGCGTCGCGTCCGGAGGTGCTCGAGGGTACGCTGGCCGGCGCGCTGGACCAGGTGCTCGGGGGGCGCTGAGCGGGTCTCGTCGTCAGCGCCGGGAGCGCACCGCGGCGGCGATGATCGTCGCGATGCGCTCGGCGGCATGGCCGTCGCCGTACGTGAGCCGCGGGTCCCAGCGCGGCCGCTTCCGCTCGACGGCCGCGACGGCGCGCGCGATGCGTCGCGGATCCGCGCCGGTCAGGCGGTTCGCCCCGCCGCGCAGGGTCTCGACCCATTCCGTCGTCTCGCGCAGGGTGATGCACGGCGTGCCCAGGAGGTAGGCCTCCTTCTGCATGCCGCCGGAGTCGGTGAGGACGGCGCGCGCCTCGGCCTGGAGCCGCAGCATCTCGAGGTAGGGTTGCGGGGGGACGAGACGGACGAGGCCGCCCGCCTTCAACCCGAGCGCGTCCATGTGCTGCGCCGTCCGCGGGTGAAGAGGCAGCACGGTCGGGTGGCGCAGGCAGGATAGCGCTTCGAGCACAGCGCCGAGGCGCTCCGGATCGTCCGCGTTCTCCTGGCGGTGCAAGGTGGCGAGGTAATACGAGCGAGGAGCCAGCTCGATCGTCCGCGGCCGTCGCCTTGCGCGCGGCAGGTGGAGGCGGATGGCATCCGCCATGACGTCGCCCACGCGGTGCACGCCGCGCCTGATCCCCTCGTGCGCGAGGTTGCGGACGGCCGTGGGGGTCGGGCAGAGGAGGAGGTCGGAGACGTGGTCGGTGACCCTCCGGTTGATCTCTTCCGGCATCCGCAGGTCGAAGCTGCGCAGGCCCGCCTCGACGTGGGCGACGGGCAGGCCGAGCTTGGCGGCGGCGAGGGCTCCGGCCAGCGTGGAATTCGTGTCGCCGACGACGATCACCATGGCCGGCCGGACCTCCGCCATCACCGTCTCCAATCCCGCCAGCATGCGTCCGGTCATCTTGCCGTGGGGGCCGGAGCCGAGGCCCAGGCCGCGATCGGGGGCCGGGATGCCGAGGTCCTCGAAGAAGGAATCGGACATGTCGCGGTCGTAGTGCTGCCCGGTGTGGACGAGGAACTCGCGGACGCGGCGTCGCAAGGCGCGGCCCAGAGGGGCCGCCTTGACGAACTGGGGACGGGCGCCCACGACGGTGAGCACCGTCGGCCGGGAGTCGCGTGCCGTCATCGGGCCAGGATTCGGGCGATGCGGAATGCCGCTCTCCCATCCCACAGCGCGGGCACGCGACCTTTCTTGTACGATCCCCGGAGCACCCGGTCGACCATCGCCCCCAGACGCTCGGGCGTGCGGACAAGCGTGTTCGTGCCCAGGCGGACGGTCACCGGCCGCTCGGTCGTATCGCGAAGGGTGAGGCAGGGAATCCGCAAGAAGGTCGTCTCCTCCTGGATGCCCCCCGAATCCGTGATCACCACACGGCAACCCGACACGAGAGAGAGGAACTCGCGGTAACCGAGCGGCGGAGTGACGTGAACGCAGTCGAACCGATGAAAGGGTAGGTCACGCAGGCGGCGCGCTGTGCGCGGATGCACTGGAAACACCACCGGCAGCCGGCGGCTCACGCGCGCCAGCGCGTCCAGGATGCGGCGAAGTCGCTCCGGTACGTCCACGTTCGAAGGTCGATGCAGCGTGATGACCGCGTAGCCGCCGGGCACCAGGCCGAGCGTCTTCCAGTGCGCGGCCCGTCGGGCCTGGGGCAGCAGGCGCTTGAGGCTGTCGATCATGACGTTGCCGACGTGATGAATGGACGATGCGGGATGGCCTTCGCGGCGCAGGTTCTCGACCCCGGAGGGCTCCGACACGAACAGGCGGCTCGCGATGGTGTCGGTGGCGATCCGGTTGATCTCCTCCGGCATGCCGCGATCGCGGCTGCGCAGCCCGGCCTCCACGTGGTCGACCGGGACCCTGAGCTTGGCCCCGACGAGGGTGGCGGCCAGTGTCGAGTTCACGTCGCCCACCACGACCAGCCGGTCCACCGCGCGGCCCATCAGGTACGCCTCCAGGCGCTCCATGACCCGCCCGGTTTGGACGGCGTGCGTGCCCGATCCCACGCGGAGGTGGACGTCCGGGGCCGCGACCCCGAGATCGCGGAGCAGCGCGCCACTCATGGCCTCGTCGTAGTGCTGCCCGGTGTGGACGAAGGTGGTCTCCAGGCGCTTCTCCGCGGAAAAGGCGCGCAGCAGGGCGGCGGCCTTCACGAAGTTGGGCCGGGCTCCGGCCACGAGGACGACGCGGCGCCGGGATTTGTCGCGTTTTCCGGCGCGCGCTAGCATGGTGGCTCTGGACGATCGCGCCAAATCCCGCAACTGTCCGTTCGATGGCTTCCGTTGTCAACCAGTGAACCCCCCAAGACACGCGACGTCCCCTAGGCACGCATTGACCCTCCCGGCGGCACTCTGATGTGCGGCATCGCCGGCGTGGTCAGCCGCGATCCGGAAGCGCTGGGCGCGGTGCGCGGGATGACGGACGCCTTGCGACATCGCGGGCCGGACGACGAGGGTTACCTTCTGGCCGCAGCCGACGGCACCTCGGTCGCGGCCTTCGCCGGACGCGATACCCTGGGCGCACTGGGCCTGCCTCCAATGCCCGGCCGCCCGCCTGCGGGTGTGGAGGTGGCCCTGGGTCATCGCCGGCTGTCCATCATCGACGTCGGCCCCGGGGGTCACGGGCCGATGGCTTCCGCCGACGGCCGGGCCTGGGTCACCTACAACGGCGAGATCTACAACTACCTCGAGCTGCGCGAAGAGTTGCGCGCGCTGGGGCATTCCTTCCGGACCTCGTCCGACACCGAGGTCCTCCTCGCCGCGTACGACCAGTGGGGGCCGGACGCGCTCGCTCGTTTCAACGGCATGTGGGCCTTTGCCCTGGTGGACACGCGCCGTGGCATCCTGCTCGCCGCTCGGGACCGCTTCGGGGTGAAACCCTTCCACTATTACGCGGATGACCGGCTCTTCGCCTTCGCCTCCGAGATCAAGGGCCTGCTGGCGCACCCCGGCGTACGCGCCCGCGCGGACGAGAAGACCGTCCTGGGCTTCCTGGTCCGCGGCGCCCTCGACGAAGGCGCGAGCACCTTCTTCGAAGGGATCCGCGCCCTCCCCGCCTCGCATCGTCTGATCCTCGACATCCGCACCCGCCGTCTGGAGGTGGAGCGCTGGTATGACCTGCCCCCGGCGGGGACGCGGCGGGCCGACCCGATGCGACTGCGCGAGCTGTTGCGCGACGCCGTACGCCTGCGGCTGCGCAGCGACGTCGACGTCGGCACGTGCCTCAGCGGCGGCCTCGACTCGTCGTCCATCGTGGCCCTCACCGCGAGCTTGCGGACGGAAACCACCGGCGGCCGGCATCGCGCCTTCAGCGTCACCTACACGGATGCCGGCCTTGACGAGTCGGCCTTCATCGATGCCGTGGTGGCGGCGACGGGAGTCGACGCCGCCCGGACCACCGCCACCGCCGCCGACCTCTGGCACGACCTGCCCGCGCTGATCCGCCATCAAGACGAGCCCATCCCATCCCCGGGACCGTACTCGCACTGGCGTGTCATGGCCCTGGCCCATCAGGCGGGGATGAAGGTGCTCCTGGATGGTCAGGGCGCGGACGAGATCCTGGCCGGCTATCACTACCAGTACGGGCCGTACCTGGCCGAGATCGCCGCTCGGCGCGGGCTGGGCGCCGCGTGGCGCGAGGCGGCGGCCGCCCATCGCGTGACCGGCCGGCCCCTTGGCTTCTTCCTCGGGCTCCTGGCCTACCATCGCCTGCCCCTGCCACCCGCGGCTCGGCGCTGGGCTCTCGAGCGATTCACCACGCACGGCTACTTGCCGGCGAGGCTGCTGGATCCGGCGGTCACCGCCCGCCTGGGCGCGCCGCCCGGCCAGCGTCATCAGCCTCAGCCCACCCTCGCCGCCGAACGGACGGCCGATCTCTGGCGCACCAGCCTGCCTGCCCTCCTGCGTTACGAGGACCGCAACTCGATGGCCTTCGGCATCGAGGCGCGCACCCCGTTCCTGGACTACCGGTTGGTCGAAGAGGCCATGGCGCTCGACGCCGAGGATCTCATTCGCGGCGGATGGACCAAGGCCGTCCTGCGAGAGGCCATGGCCGGCCTGGTACCGGAGCCCGTGCGACTCCGGCGGGACAAGCTGGGCTTCCCCACTCCCGAATCCCGCTGGCTGGGCGAGCTGGCTCCTCGCATCCGCGAACTGCTGGCGGCCAAGACGGCGCGCGTGGCCGCCTTCCTCGATCCATCCGGCTTCCAGCGTTGGCTCTCCGTGCCCGACCCGATCCTGGCGCGGCGGCGAGGACTCTGGCGGCTCCTCTGCGTGGAGCTGTGGATTCGCTCGCTCGAGGAGCCCCGCCGCCACGCCGAAGTGCGCAGCGCCTGAGACTCAGCTCGCGGCGGCCGTGGGACGAGGGGCCGCCGGTATACCCAACAGGCGATCCGCCTCTTCCAGGAACCAGGGCAACGGATCGATGCGTTCGGCCAGGAGTTTCTCTCGGCGGCGCCCAAACTGCTCTTGCCGGTCGGGCATCGCGAGCACTTCGTCCAACGCCTGCAGGACCTGCGACTCCTGGCCAGGCTTGAACCCGAAGGCCAGCCCGTAGCCCTGCAGGTCTTCGAGATACGAGAGCCGTCCGACGAAGTCGTTGATCCGGAAGGCGGGCACTCCCAGGACGGCCGCTTCGGCCGTCATCGTCTGGCTGTCGCCCAAGACGAAGGACGCGAAGGCCATGGCGTCGTGCATGCGCTGCGGGGCGATGGCCGCCCGCAGCGGCTCGAGCTCCGGGGCCAGTGGCTTCTCTCCCGAGAGGAACAGCCGCGTACGCCCGGAAGCAAGGGCGATGACCTGCTGCAGGAGCTCGCGGCTCACGCCACGGACGCCGTCGTCGTGGTGGGCGTCGAGACCGCTGAGCCGGATGAGGCCGTACGGCTCTCCTTGCGCGACGCCCAGCTCGCGGAGCACGGCAGGATCGGGTGTGAAGCGATTCGGGTGCAGGTAGAACAGCTCCTGGTACGAGGGATAGGTGAGGTGCCGCGGTCCGTAGTCCTCGTAGGCGAGGCACTCCGGCGTCACGATCGCGCTGGCCAGCGGATAGGAGATCCACCGGAAGGCGGGAACCACGCGGGCGTCGTCCTCGTTGAGGACCATGGATTTCGCGCCCACGAGACGACCGACGCGCCCCGCGTGGACCGTGGTCCCGGCGATGAGCTGGGGCCGGAACGCGCGGGCCACGGCGAGGAAGCGGACTTCGCGCTCGACCAGCTCCCGGAGCCGGCCGGAGCGGCCCGGCCGTACTCGGCCGAGGATCTGGTGAGGAATCCCGTAGCCGTCGAGGAGACCGACGGTCACGTCCTTGTCCCGCGCGGTGACGCGGCACTCGTGGCCCCGAGCCCGCCACTGCTCGAGGATCGGGCGCATGAGGTGGACGTGCGCGGGATGGTTGACGTCGACGAGGATCCGCATGTGTTGGTTGGCGAGGGCGCGCGTCCACGATAGGATTGGGCGTTTCACTGTACCCGAGAAAGGAACGATTGCCGATGACTCACTCCCGTCCCGTGCCGATGGTCGACCTCAGGGCGCAGTACGCGCGTATCAAGGCCGACATCGATGCCGCGGTGGCGGGCGTGCTCGAGAGCGCGCATTTCATCAAGGGCGAGGACTGCTCCCTTTTCGAGAGCGAGTTCGCCGCTCATTGCGGGGCCCGGCAGGCCGTCGGCGTGGCCAACGGGACGGACGCCCTCGTGGTGGCCCTTCGCGCCTACGGTGTCGGCGTTGGCGACGACGTCGTCACCGTCGCCAACACCTTCATCGCGACCGGCGAGGCCATCCTACTCAACGGAGCCCGGCCGGTGTTCGTGGACGTGGACCCGGTCACCTTCACGATGGACGCCTCGCAGCTCGAGAAGGCGATCACGCCGCGCACGAAGGTGATCGTGCCCGTTCACCTGTATGGCCACCCGGCGGACATGGCGCCGATCTCGGAGGTCGCCGCGCGTCATGGGCTGCCGGTGCTCGAGGATGCCGCGCAGGCCCATGGGGCGGAACTCGAGGGACGGCGCGCGGGCACGCTGGGCCATGCCGCGTGCTTCAGCTTTTACCCGGGCAAGAACCTGGGCGCGTACGGCGATGCGGGAGCGGTCACGTCCGACGACGTCGCCTTCCTGGCCAAGGTCCGCCAGATCGCCAACCATGGTGGGGGCGCCAACAAGTACGACAACCTGGTCGTCGGCACGAACAGCCGCCTCGACACGCTGCAGGCGGCGGTGCTGCGCGTCAAGCTGCGGCACCTGGACCGCTGGAACGCGGAGCGCGCGGAGCGGGTCCAGGCCTACACGGCCGCGCTGAAGGACGTGCCCGGCGTCGTGCTGCCGACGCAGCGGGCAGGCGCACGCTCGGCCTGGCACCTCTTCACCATCCGGACCCCGGACCGGGACGCGCTTCAATCACGGCTCAAGGCCGAAGGCATCGCGACTGCGATCCACTATCCGAAGCCTCTGCACCTGCAGCCGGCGATGGCCTCCGCGGGTGGCCGTCCCGGCGACCTGCCCGTATCGGAGACCCTCTCGCGCGAGGTCCTGTGCCTCCCCCTCTACCCCGAGCTGCCCTTCGAGGACATCGCACGAGTTGCCTCCGAGGTGCGCAGCTTCTGCACCGCGGCGGTCGCGCGGGCGTAGCGTCCCGCGGCGGGACGGGCGGCATGCGACGGAGCCTGCGGCAGCGCCAGACGCTGGCCAGCTTCGATTACCAGCGGGGACAAATCCCGGACGGGGACGCGATGCTCTCCGACGCGTGGTTCCTCGCCAACGTCGATCGGATCGTGGCCGACGAGCTGCTGGCCGTCGAGCGAGGCTGGTTCGCCGGCCGCACGGTGCCGCACGCCGACTTGTTTCTGCGCGCGATGCGGAAGGATGCCGCCATCCCCTCCCGGCCCCCGCCTCCGCCGCCCTATTGGTTCGAGCGGTATCGGCGCCGCTCGTGAGGGTCGCGGTGGTCGGCAGCGGGCCGCGCGCGGCTTCCTCTCCGACGTGCGGTCGTTCGCTCCCGAAGTCCTGCACCTCCACTACGCGGGAGGCAAGCTCGGGACGATGGCGACGCTGGCCGATGTCCGCCCATTCGTGGTGACGGTGATGGGCGGCGATGTGCTCCCGGAGCAGCACCCGGGCGGGATGTCCTGGCTCGAGAGGCGCGCCACGCGGCGCATCCTCCAAGCGGCCGACCTCGTCCTGGTCAAGTCGGAAGCCCTTCGCCAGGCCATGGTCGCCTTCGGCCCGCTGGACGCGCGCATCGAAACCGTCCGCTGGGGCGTGGATCGGACGATCTTCCGCCGCGACCCCGTCGCCGCGGCCGCGCTCCGCGCGCGCCTCGGGCTGGCTCCCGGTGACCGCGTCCTGCTCAGCCCGCGCACCCTCGCCCCGCTCTACAACGTCCACCTCATCGCGGAGGCGCTGCCGGCGGTACGGGCGCGCGTGCCCGCGGCGCTGCTCCTCGTGACCGAGCACGCCGCCGACTCCGCCTATCGGCGGCGCGTCGAGGAGACGGCGGCTGCGCTGGGTGTGGCCTCGCGCGTGCGCTTCATTGGGCGCATCGAGCATCGCGAGATGCCGGCACTGTACTCGCTGGCCGAAGTCGTGGTCTCGGTGCCCTCTTCGGACGGGCTCCCGCAATCGCTGTTCGAGGCCATGGCCTGCGCGGTGCCCACGGTCCTCGGCCGGCTGCCCGCGTACGAGGAAGTGGTCCGTGACGGTGAGACGGCGGTGCTGGCCGACTTGCAGCCGGCGGCGCTGGCCTCCGCCATCCTGCGCCTGTTGGAGAACCCCGCGGGGGCCTCCGAGGTGGCACGGGCGGCCTCGTCGCGCGTCCGCGAGGTGGCGGATTTGCCCACGGAACTCGCCCGCGTCGAAGGCTTCTATCAGCGGGCGCTGTCCTCCGCGCGGCCCTACCGCCGTTCGTGGGCGGCGCGCGTCGGCGACATCGCGGGTCTGGTCGCCCGCACTCGCCCGCAATGACCCGCGGCCCCCGTCCGTCCCCGTGACGCCATGTGTGGCATCGCCGGAATCCTGAGGCCGGAGGGTCCCCCCGTCAGCCGGGCCGAACTGCTCGCGCTCGCGGCACGCCTGGCCCATCGCGGTCCCGACGACGAGGGGATCTTCATCGACGGTCCAGTCGGGCTCGCGCATCGCCGCCTGTCGATCCTCGACCTCACCTCGGCCGGTCGCCAGCCGCTCGCCAACGAGGACGGCTCCGTGGTGGTGGTCTACAACGGGCAGCTCTACGGCTTCGAGCCCACGCGAGCCTGGCTCGAGCAGAGGGGTCATCGCTTCCGCTCGCGCACCGACACGGAAGTGATCGTCCATCTCTACGAGGAGAAGGGGCTCGACCTTCTGGACGATCTGGACGGAATGTTCGCCTTCGCACTGTGGGACATGCGGCGCCGCCGTCTCGTGATCGCCCGCGACCGGCTGGGCATCAAGCCGCTCCATTACCTCGAGCATGGCCGAGCGCTGGCGTTCGCGTCCGAAACGGCCGCGCTCCGCACCCTTCCCTGGGCACCGACGACCCTCGATCCGACGGCGGTCGTGCACTACCTCTACCAATCCAGCGTGCCCCGCCGCGGAATCGGGGCGGGCGGAGCCGTTCTCCCACGCCGTCGTGACTCTACGTGAGCGGATGCGCGCCGCCGTCCGCTCCCACCTGGTCGCGGACGTGCCCGTGGGAACCTTCCTGAGCGGCGGCCTCGACTCCTCGGCGGTGACGCTCGAAGCGCGGGAGGCGATGGGCGCACCCCTTCATACCTTCTCCGTGAGCTTCTCCGGCGACGGCGCGCTCGACGAAGGCCCGGCGGCGCGCAGGGTCGCGGAAGCATTGGGCACCACGCATCATGAAGTCGTGATCGGTCCCGGCGCTCTGGGTTCCTTCGAGGACTGGGCGGCCGGGGCCGACGAGCCGTTCGGGGTCGCCTCCGGTTTCGCAGTGCACCGCCTCGCCCGCTTCGCCCGGGAGCACGTCAAGGTCGTGCTCACGGGCGATGGCGCGGACGAGATCTTCGCCGGTTACCCGTGGCGCCATTCTCCCGAAGGAGTGGCCAACCCCGTGGCGCTGGCGCGCGCTCTGGCCATGACGGGGCTTCGCGCGCTGCGCGGATCGCGGGGTACGGGTCCGACGCTGCTTCCGCAAGTTCGCGCCCGGTTGGCCCGCCTCGTCACCGATCCAGGTGCGCGATACGCCGAGATCACGAGCGCGTTCGCGCCCGAGGAGATCCGCGCGATCGTCTCTCCCGACCTGGCCGACGCCGCCGAGCGCGCATGGGCGGCGCACCCCGTTCGCCTCGCTTACGACAGTGAGGCCACGGGCGACGAAGTGAACCGCCGACTCCGCGCGGACCTGCAGACGACGCTCGTGGACGAGATGCTCGCGAAGGTGGACCGGGCGACGATGGCGGCGGGACTGGAGGCGCGCGTCCCCTTTCTGGACCGGGCTCTCGTGGAGTGGGCCCTCGCCCAGCCCGGCTCCTACAAGGTCCGCGGGGGAACCGGCAAGCGCCTCGTCCGCGCGGCCCTGCAGCCGGCCCTGCCGCGCACCGCGGCCGCTCCCAAGCGTGGCTTCTCCCCGCCCGTGGGCGCGTGGCTGCGCGGTCCTCTGAAGACCCTGGTGCTCGATACGCTGGCTCCGGACGCCGTGGCCCGCCGTGGCTTCCTGCGCCCCGACGTCGTGGAACGTCTGGTCCGGGCACACATGGCCGGCCGGGTGGACCGCTCGCGCCAGATCTTCACCATCCTCGCCCTCGAGCTCTGGCTGCGGCGCCTGGATGCGGGGCGCGTCCTCGCCCCACCGGCCACCGCGGGCGCGTCCGCTTGACGGCTCCCGAGCGCACGCGCGTCCTGTACGTCATCAACGACCTCGCCCGGGCCGGCGCGGAGACGCAGCTCGTCGAGCTGGTGCGGCGGCTCGATCGCGCCGCGTTCGAACCGCGCGTGGTATTGCTCAAGTCGCGGAACGCCTTCGCGGAGGAGCTCGCGCGGGTGGGTGTTCCCGTTACCGCCCTCGGCCGCCGTGGATGGTGGGACGTCGGTGTGGTGTGGAGACTGGCGCGCGAGGTACAGCGGTTTCGCCCGCACGTCGTCCACTCGTGGTTGTTCCTGGCCAATCTCGTCTCGGCCCTGGCCGTACGGCGGGGATCCGGACGCCATCTGGTCGTGTCACAACGGTGCTCGTACGAGGCCATGGCCGGCCCCGGATGGAGGTGGGTGGCTCGCTGGAGTCACCGCCGCGCCGATTACGTGATCGTGAACTCGCGGGCGGCCCTCGAAGAGGAAGCGGCGGCCGGCCATCCCCGGTCCTGTCTGGTCTACATCCCGAACGGCGTCGGCGAGCCCGCACCGCCGGCGGCGAACCGGTCCGCCCTGGGCCTGCCCGCCGGGCCCCTGGTCGTCTGCGTCGGCCAGCTCGAGCACATCAAGGGCCATCACGTGCTGGTCGAGGCGTGGCCGGCGGTCGGCAAAGCCGTCCCCGGCGCGCAGCTCGTCCTCGTGGGAGCGGGAGCACAGCGGAGCGCACTGGAAGAGCGTGCGCGGAACCTCGGCGTCTCGGGCACGATCGTGTTCGCGGGCTTCCGGGCACGCGCGAGGCCGCTCATCGCGTCCGCCGACGTGTTCGTCCAGCCGTCCCTGACAGAAGGCATGCCCAACGCCGTCCTCGAAGCGATGGTCGCGGGTCGGCCCGTGGTCGCCTCTTCGGTCGGCGGCATTCCGGAGCTGATCGTGGACGGCGAGAGCGGGATCCTGGTGCCGCCGGCCGATCCGCATGCCCTGGCGGCGGCGGTCGCGCGGCTGCTCATCGATCGCGCCCTCGCCGTCCACCTCGCCGCCGCGGCCGCGAAGCGAGCACGGGAACTCTTCTCGTTCGACCGTGTTCTCGCCGAGACGGAGGCCCTCTACCGCTCGCTCACCGCCCGCGCCGGCGGCCTGGCGATCGCCAGCACCGCGGACGCGAGCAGGACCGGTCCGATCGGCACGCGGTAGCGCGGGCTGACGTACGTGAGCGCACAGAGGAAGCTCACCTCCGGAACGCGATCGGCCGAAGATACAGCGCGTCGATCGCAATCCGTCCCGGCGAGGGATAAGGTACCAGGGCGAACCGACCGTCACCCCCGGGAACCATCGCGTCGAGAGGCACGGCCTGCCGCGCGTCCAGGAAGTGCGGCAGCGCCACACGGCTCCACACCGGCACGGCCAGCCCACCCTCGACGGCAAACTCACCGTGGAGCCAGTACGTAGCCCGCGGATCGAGCTCCCATTCGGCCAAAGGCGCGCCGGAGGTCTCGACATGGGGGCCTGTCGACGGCGTCGACCGCGAGGGGATAAGGGGACCGAACTCGACGCGGCGGCCCTCCACGAATACCGTCTCGCGGCTCTCGACCCGTCCTGGCGCGCGGCCGTAGCGTTGGAGGATGACCCATCCCCGGTCGCGCGTGAAGATGCGGAGGACCGGTGTGAAGCGCGCGTCGAACGTCGCCTGTGCGCCCCGAAAGCTCGCCGCGTAGCGGCCGAAAGGGGCGTACACGTTCCAGGCCCAGTCCCACATGTCGGAGACGAAATAGACGTCGTGGCCGGCCGCGCTCAGCTCGTCGAGCAGAGGCATGTCGAATTCATAGCGGGTCAGGTGCGAGCCATCGAACGCCGAATCCACCGGATAACGAGCGTACTCAGGCAGGTATTGCACGTACTGCTTCGCGAAGACGTAGTGCGCGCGCGCCTGCCGCGCGGCGAGCCATGCCGTCTCGCTCCCCAGGACCAGCGCGCCCTCCGGAATGTGGGCGGCCAGGAGCGCCTCGATCTTTTCGTACGGAACGACGGCGGCCTCGCGCTGCGGCGCGGTATCGCGCCGGTAGTCGCGAACGCCCAGCGCGGCCACGACCAGTATCGCTACGAATCCTGCCGCGAATCCGGCCACGCGCGCCCACGGCATCCAGCGGGTCGGGACGGCCGCGCGCGCGGCGGCCACCGGACCCGCGGCGCCCGCGAGCGCGAGCCATGGAAGGTGGTGGAGCAGGTACAGGAAGTTGCGGTCGCGACCCAGCAGCGCCAGCCCCGCCATCGCGAACGGGGGTGCCGCGGCGAAGAGCGCCGCGGTAGCCAGCATGCCACCCGTCGGCGTGCGGGCGCGCCGCCCGCGCCACCAAGCAGTGAGCGTGACGAGGACGAGAAGCGCCCAGCCCACCCAGGCCGCGCGCCGGAGGAGCCGCCCTGTCCCCTGCGCAAAACCGCTCCAGTATCCCTCCGTGTATCGCAACGCCTCGCGGGAGGCGATGTCGGCAAGGTCTTCCGTGCCCAAGGCTCGTTGGGCGGCATGGAGTCGCAAGTTCGTGAGGACGCCGTCGTAGTGGGCGGCAAGGAAGGCGGCGTAGGCAACCACGATGACCGCGGCGGGCACGAGGAAGGCCCGCCGCTCGCGAGATGTGGGCGGCGCCGACACGAACGGCAGGAGAACGACGATCGGAACCGCGATCGCGCCGACGGGATGACCGGTGAGACCGAGGCCGAAGAGGCAACCCGCCGCGGGGACCCATCGCGCCCGCCGCACGGGGCGGGCCGACAGAATGCCGGCCGCCCCCAGCATCGCGGCGAGCGTGAACGTCTCCGGCCGCACCTGCCGCGATGCGTACCAGAACGTGCCATCCAGGGCGACGAGGAGCGCCGCTATCGCGCCCACCCACGGATTCCACCAGCGCCAGCCCAGGAAAAGGACCTCGAGTACCGCGATCACGCCCATCAGGTACACGAAGGCCCGCGCTTGGGCGATACCGACGCCGAACGCCTCGAACCAGAGGCCGAGGCTCACGTAGAAGCCGGCGTTGAGGGCCGGCGTGAAGCGGCCCCGGCCGTGGAACAGCGTCTCCAGAAGCGGTGTGCTGTCGTAGAGCGGCATCCGCAGCGAGCCGTCTTCCGTCAAAGCCACCGCGGGCGCGAGCAGGTTGTACTCGTCGTGGTAGACGGGCGGTGTCGCGGTGAGGAGGGAGACCGGGGACGCCAGCAGGACGACCGCGACCAGGCCGACGACGGACAGGAGAGCGACCGCTCGCCCCTCCATCAGAGACCCGCCCGCTCGCGAGCTAGAGAAGAGCCCGCAGCGCCTCCGCGACCGCGTCGACGTGCGCCCCTGGCATCGCGGGATAGAAGGGCAGCGACACGGTGGCGTCACCGATGGCTTCCGCGTTCGGGAACTCGCCGCCGCGGAATCCCAGCGTCTCCCGGAAGTACGTCAACAGGTGGATCGCTCGATAGTTCACCATCACGCCGATCCCGCGCTCCTGCAGGCCCTGGATGACCGCGTCCCGCCGTCCTCCCGGGATCCATACCGGGAAGAGATGCCACGCGTGCTTGACGCCAGGCGCCGTTTGGGGCCAGGAGAGACCCGGAATCCCGGCGAGCTTCTCCTGATAGAGGCGTGCGAGCGCCGACCGCTTCGACCAGTTCACCTCCAGGCGCTCCATCTGGGGCAGGAGCAGCGCGGCCTGGATGTTGTCCATGTTGTACTTCCAGCCGAGCGCCGTCATGTCCCAGTGGCGATACCCCTCGCGCGCGCGATCGGCGGCGGTTTTGTCCATCCCATGGAGCCGCAGCAGGCGGAGGTTGTCCGCGAGGGCCGGGTCATTGGTGACCCCCGCGCCGCCCTCGCCGCAGGTCAGGTTCTTGGTTGCGTAGAACGAGAAGCAGGCGGTATCCGACAGCGCGCCCACACGCACGCCGTCGCGCTCGCCCTCCACGCAGTGCGCGGCGTCCTCGACCAGTTTCAGGCCGTGGCCGTCCGCAACTGCGCGCAGAGCGCGCATGTCGCACATCTGCCCGTAGAGATGAACGGGGACGATGGCCCTCGTCCGCGGCGTGATCGCGGCCTCGACCTGCCGAGCGTCGAGGTTTCCGGTCTCCGCCTCCACGTCGACGAAGACGGGCTTCGCTCCCGCCTCCAGGATGGCCGTCGCGGTGGCAATGAAGGTCATCGGGGTGGTGATGACCTCGTCGCCCGGCCCGATACCGAGGGCGAGGAGCGAGAGGTGGAGAGCGCCCGTGCAGCTCGTGACGCCGACCGCGCGGCTCACTCCGAGGTACTCCGCAAAGCGCGTCTCGAAACGCGACACGAACGCGCCCGTGGTCAGGATGGGTTGCGCGAGGACCTCGCGCACCGCCGCGATCTCCGCCTCGCCGAGGTCGTGGAGGAAGAACGGCACCGTGGTCGTGCCCGTCGTGATGGCCGTCAATGCAGCTCGCGCTTGCCGGCCGTGGAGATGATGGGGATGTGCCTCATCCACATCTGTGGGCGCCACCACCCTTCGTTCTCGCGGTACCAGCGGACCGTATCCGCAAGCCCCTCCTCGAAGCTCACGCGCGGCGTCCAGCCGAGGAGCCTCTGGAACTTGCTGCCGTCGCAGGTGTGCCGGAACACCTGCCCGGGACGGTCTCCGATGAACTCGAGGGGCGCATCGGAGTCCATGACGCCGCGCACGGCGTCGGCGATTTCCAGGATCGACCGGTGCGCGCCGCTCCCCAGGTTGAACACCTGGCCCACGACTTTCTCGCGCGGCGCATGGAGCAGGAGGTCGAGGGCCTCGCAATGGTCCTTCACGTGGAGGAAGTCGCGCGCGGCCGAGCCGTCGCCGTGAACGCGGAGGGGCTCCTTCAGGAGACAGCTCGTGACGAACCGCGGCACGAGCTTCTCGAGGTGCTGATGCGGGCCGTAGTTGTTGAACGGGCGCACGATCACCGCGGGAATCCCGTAGGTCGCCCAGTACGAGTAGACGAGGCGATCGGCCCCGCACTTCGCGGAAGCGTAGGGGCTGCGCGGGTTCAGCGGATGCTCCTCGTCCATCTTCTCCGTCTCCGCCGAACCGTAGACCTCCGAGGTGGAGATATGGATGAACCGCTCCACGCGGTCGCGGAACTTCGTCACCGCGTTGGCCACCGCCTGCGTGCCGAGCACGTCCGTCTCGAAGAAGAGCTTGTTGTCGTAGATCGACCGCGTGACGTGGGACTCCGCGGCCATGTGCACGATGACGTCCGATTGGGAGACGAGGGCGTCCATGAGCTCCCCGTTCCGCACGTCGCCGTACCAGAACTCGTACCGCTTGGACTCCAGACCGTTCTTCGGGAGGTTCTCGACGCTCCCCGCATAGGTGAGCGCGTCGACCACGAGGATGCGGTAGGCCGGGTACTTGTCGAAGAGATGACGGACGAAGTTGCTGCCGATGAAACCCGCCCCGCCCGTGACCAGTATCGTCTTCATCCGATTCCGTCCCTCTCTTCGGGTCCCGACCGGGCCAGGATGGCGCCACTCTCGTCGCCGCAATTGAGCAGGAGGTCGACGACGGAGAGATAGGGGACGAACTCTCCGTGAAGCTGCGGATAGACGGGGTGACGATAGGCCTGCCATTCCACGGTGATCCCGCTGCGCGTGAAGAGGTCGGTGTCCAGATAGCTCCGCGCGGCGTCGCCGGTGAGAGATCGATCGGCCCCGACGCGCTGGCAGAGGGCGACGAGCCGCGCCGTGCGTTCACCCGCGACCCCCAGCTCCGAGGAGCGATACCGAGGCGCGGTGAGAGAGAGCCAGTCGCAGAGCTTCTGGATCAGGGCGAGATCGAGGTCGACAATGCGTTCCCACGGCCGGTGGAGCAGCTCGTCGAGCTCAGGCAGGTAGCGGGACGCGAAGGGGGCCCGGCCGTAGAACTGGCGCAGCGTGCCCATGTGCTTCCGCGCCCAGGGAGTTCGCCGGTCGATCTCGACCTCCCGCACGCTCGGCCACTCGAGGCCGGAATGGCGCACGGGCACAGTCAGCCAATGAGGCTCGCCCGACGTCGACTTCACGCGGTTGCGGTTGCGCCAGCCATGTTTGTCGTACTGGACGTCGTCGTAATAGACAAAGGCGTCCGCCCGGCGCACCTGGTCGAAGAAGCCGAGCCATGGAAGGTACCCGGGCTGGAGAATGGCCAGGGTGGACTTCGGCCGGGCACGAGGGGCTTCCGTGGACAATAGGTGAGGGCTCTCGTGGGTCAACAAAACACGAGATTCTAGCGAGCCCCGCCCGCAGGCGCAAACTGCGTCCTCTCAGTACGCCGGCGCGTCTCCGAGGTAGTCCTCCCACCACACATGCAGGGCGAGCAGCGAGAGGACGCGATTGGCCAGACCGGCGTCGCCGCCACGGAAGCGGTCGAGGATCTCGGTGACCGCCTCCGGGCGCAGCATCCCCGCGCGTCGGACCCTCTCCGGCGCCAACACCGACCCCGTGAAGTGCTGAAGGCCCGACATGAGCCACTGGTTGACGGGCATGACGAAGCCTTCCTTGGGCCGCCGGATCAGCTCCACGGGCAGGTACGGCTCCGCGGCGACCTTCAGGATCGATTTCACGTCGCCGTCGCGGATCTTCAGGCGGCCGGGGATGGAGGCGGCCAGCTCGATGAAGTCCTTGTCGAGATAGGCCGTCCGTGTCTCCAGCGAATGAGCCATCGACAGGCGGTCGACGAAGGCCAGGACCTGGTCGGGGAAGATGCCGCGGAACTCCCCCTCGAGGATCGCATTCACGGGATCGCTCGCCGTGGGCTCCGTGAAATCGGCGGCTAGCCTTTCCTCGGAGGACGCCTCCCCCACCTCGGCCCGAAACTCCGGCGTGTAGAGAGCGCGTTTCTCGGCTTCATCGAAGACGAACAGCCGCGCCCGCCACCGGCCGGGGTCCCGGTCGGCGATCCGTTCCACGAGGGCGCGGTTGGCCGCGAAGGCGGGCCGATCGAAGGCCGACGGCCCGAGGTCGAGATAGGCGGCGATGGCGGGCGCGATGCGATGCGAGAGATAGCTGCCGAAGAGCTCGTCCGCTCCGTCGCCGGAGAGCGCGACCTTGACGTGGCGGCTGATGAGCCGGGAGAGGAAGAAGGGCGACACGACACCCGAGAACGGCTGGTCGAAATGGCGAAGGATCTGCGGGAACTCGTCGGCGAAGCCTCCGATCGACAGGCGCTCCTCGTGGTGCTCGGTCCCGTAGCGCTCCGAGACCGCGCGCGCCCAGCGCCGGTCTTCCTCCTTGCCCGCCGTCGTGCTGGCCTCGTCGTAGGTCAGGGTGAAGGTCTTGATCCGCCCCGGTGAGAGCGTGGCCGCGAGGGCGGTGGAGAGGCTCGAGTCGATGCCACCGCTCAGGTAGAACCCGATGGGGACGTCGCTGAGCAGCCGCCTCCGCACACCCTCGCGCAGAGCGCCCACGAGCCGCTCGGCGATGGCGCGCTCGTCCATCTGGTCCCAGGCGGGATCGGGCGTCCAGCGCAGTCGCCAATACGTCTCCACTCTCGGACCGCGGCCGGACTCCCAGGTCAAGCGCTGGGCGGGACCGAGGGTTCGAATCCCGGCAAAGGCGGTCTGCGGTCCCGGCACGTGCTTGTAGGACAAGAAGTGATGGATGGCCGCAGGCAGGAGGCGCCGGGAGAAGCCGGGCACCGCCAGGAGCGACTTGATCTCGGAGGCAAAGTAGAGGGCACCCTCGTGCTCGAGGTAGTAGAGCGGCTTCTTGCCGGTGTGGTCGCGCGCGAGCACGCCGCGGCCCGCGACCTCGTCCCATAGCGCGATTGCGAACATTCCCCGCAGGCGCTCGGGAAACCCCTCCCCGGTCTCCTCGTACAGGTGAGGGAGCATCTCCGTGTCGGTATGGGTCCGAAACCGGTGGCCGCGACTCTCCAGCTCCGGCCTCAGCTCGGGGAAGTTGTACAGCTCGCCATTCTGGGCCGCCCACACCGTGCCCATCTCGTTGGAGAGGGGTTGACGGCCGCCTTCGGGGTCGAGGATCGAGAGGCGCCGGGCGCCGAGGGTGAAGCGGCGGCCGGACACGAGGAACTGATCGTCCGGTCCGCGGTGGACGAGACGGCTCAGCATGACGTCGACCGTGGCCGGGTCCGGCCGGCCGAAGACGCCCGCGATGCCGCACATGGCTAGGGCGCCGCCTTTCCCGGGACGTTACGGATGCGATCGGCGCGCAGGAGGCCCAGCCGCACCACGTCGACGCGTTGACCCTTGGAGACGCGGTCGCCGCGGAGCACCCCCTCACGAACGAAGCCCGCCTTCTCGAAGGTGGCGACCGCACGCGGATTCGTCGCCAACACATCCGCCCAAAGCTTCTCCAACGCGAGGGGGCCAAAGGCCGCCTCCGCGATGAGCCGGAGCGCTTCTGTCCCGCGACCGCCGCCCCATGCCTTCCGCTCCCCGATCACGATGCGGACCTCGGCTCGACGGTGCCGGGGATGGATGTCGAACAGCCACACGAGGCCGACGAATGAGCCTTCCTTGTCATCGATGGCGAAGACGGCGTTCCGATCGGACGAAACGAGCGCGTCATACCAGCGTTCGTGCTCGGCCTTGCCGACGGGATCCCCGCGATCGATGAGCGGCCCGACTTCCGGGTCGTTTACCCATCGGCGGTAGGTCTCGGAGTCCTCGCGCTCGAACGGCCGCAGGGTGACGAGCGAGCCCGCGTACACGCGCGTCCCTTAGGAGATCGGCTCCGAGGCCGGCGTCGGCCCCGCAGGGATGGCGTCGCCGCCCTTCTCGTGCTCCGCCCACTCGATGACCCGGAGCCGGTGCGCCTTG
>WNFI01525681.1_pt1 | contig 24363 bp, 24 predicted proteins | sample 5400471 | NCBI WGS metagenome assembly WNFI01 (sample SAMN13153348, study PRJNA577476) | soil metagenome | isolation source: 100 cm saprolite on Douglas fir-dominated hillslope | place: USA:California | collected 2013-09-17 | reverse complement strand
CGGTCAGGCGGGCTGTGGCGCTGGCACGAGCTGCTGCCCGTCCGGAGCTGGGAATCGGTCGTGTATCTCGGCGAGGGCGACACGCCGCTTCAGCCTGCCCCTCGGCTGGCGTCCTGGCTCGGTCTGGCCAGGCTGAACGTGAAACGGGAGAGCCTCAACCCGACAGGTTCGTTCAAGGCGCGCGGGATGGCCGTCGCTGTCAGCCGGGCTGTCGAGCTCGGCGCGCGCCGCCTGGTCGCTCCCTCCGCGGGCAACGCCGGGGGAGCGCTGGCCGCGTACGCAGCGGCTGCCGGTGTCGACGCCACAGTGGTCATGCCGGCGGACGCGCCGGTAGCGAACCAGATCGAGGTGTTGGCGACGGGCGCCGAGCTGATTCTGCTCGAGGGTTTGATCTCCGACTGCGGGCGGCTCGCGCGCCTGATCGCGGAAGAGACCGGCGCCTTCGACGTCAGCACGCTGAAGGAGCCGTACCGCGTCGAGGGTAAGAAGACGATGGGCTTCGAGCTCGCCGAGCAGCTCGCCTGGAAGGTCCCCGACGCCATCGTGTATCCGACCGGCGGTGGGACCGGCATCGTCGGCATGTGGAAGGCGTTCGAAGAGCTCGAGGCGATCGGCCTCATCGGCGCCGAGCGCCCGCGCATGTACTGCGTCCAGGCCGATGGCTGCGCTCCGATCGTGCGGGCGTTTCGCGAAGGCGAGCGGTTTGCGGAGCCCTGGGCCAACGCGTCGACCGCGGCGTCGGGCCTGCGCGTGCCGAGCGCTGTCGGCGACTTCCTCATCCTCGACGCGTTGCGTAAGTCGGGTGGATCGGCCGTGGCGGTGGCCGAGTCGGACCTGGCCGGCATGCAGGGCAGGCTTGGCGCGCTGGGCCTCGGCTACGTGAGCCTGGAGAGCGCCGCCGCCGCGGCGGGCCTGCGCGCGCTGGTGGAATCTGGTTTGGTGTCGCGAGATGAGACCGTCGTGCTGTTCGATACCGGCGCCGGCTTCAAGTCCGAGGCCGTCACGCTGCCGTCCCTGCCACGGATCCCCAACGACGAGGCGGTCTGGAGGCAGAAGATGCTGCCCGGCCTCAGGCCGCCCGGCGGAGGGTCGAAACGATCCACAGCACGCCGTTCTGGTTGAGAAGAGGCTGGAGGCCCCGCTGCTGGGAAACGGCGATGATCTGCGGCGGCGGGTGCAGGAAGATGTGGAACTCGCGGCGGGTCGCGCGGAGCACCAGGTTCGCGAGTCCGAGGCCGATGACCGTCCACCAGGTGCGCTTCGGATAGCTCATCACCAGGACCTGGCGAGCGTGGTCGGCCGCAGCCCCCGCAAGCGTCGGCATGTCGTGATAGCAGCAGATGACGCGGTTCAGGATCACGATGTCCGCGCTGCCCACCTCGCCTGCGGCCGCCGCGAAGTCCATCACCTTGCGCTCGACGCGGCCGGCCAACCCAGACTCCTCCAACAGCTCGCCGGCGACGTCCTCGTATGTCGGCGTCAGCTCGACGCTCGTGGCGCTCGTGGCGCCGGCCTTGAGGAGCTCGATCTGGATCGCGCCGATACCTCCCCCGCCCTCGAGCACGGTCCGGCCCTCGACGCCCTGCGCCTTCAGGAGCGAGACGATCCGGCGCGATGTCGCGTCGAGACCCTTGCGCCGGTACCGCCTGGCCTCGGCGCGCGCGGCTCGCTCGCTGAAGACCCAGCGGTAACCCTTCGGCGAACAGCAGTCGGACACTAGATCCAGCCCCGGCGCCGGAACAGCCAGAGCTGGATGGCCGTCGCGAGCAGCATCGTGGCAAACCCGACCGCAAACGCCGCGTAGGGCGTCTCGAGGACCTGCGTGAGGTACGCGAAGTTCATCCCGTAGAAGCCGGTCAGAAAGCTCAAAGGAAGAAACAGGCTCGCGACCACGGTCAGTGCCTTGGTCGTCTCGTTGACCCGGTTCGAGACCGTCGAGAGATAGACGTCCATCGCGCTCGACAGCAGGTCGCGCAGCGAGTCGACCGTCTCGTACTGGCGCGTGATGTGGTCGTAGACGTCGCGGTAGTACAGGGTCATGTCCTGCTGCTGCAGGTGGATTCCATGCGTGATCAGGCGCTGAAACACATCTCGCTGCGGGCCGAGGAAGATGCGGAGGTCGGTCACGGTGTGCTTGAGGTCGTAGATCTCGCCCAGTGACTTCGGCGACGCCTTCTGAATGATGTCGTCTTCGAGCTGGTCCACCAGGTCGTCCAGCTTTTCGAGCACGGGAAAAGTCGCGTCGACGATGGCATCGATCACCAGGTACGTGATGAAGGCGGGCTTGCCGCGAGTCAGCTCGGGACTCTTGTGGACTCGTTCCTGTAGGTCCTTCAGCTGCGCAGAAGGTTCGTTGTGCACGGTGATCAGGTAGTGCGAGCCCACAAATAGGTGGTGCTCGCGCAGGACGATCTCGTTCTGCTGCCATTCGGCGACGAACAGGACGCTGAAGTTGTAGTCCGTGTACTCGTCGACTTTCGGCCGCTGGTCCTGGTGCCGGATGTCCTCGATGGTCAGCGCGTGGAATTTGAAGGTGTTTTCGAGGAGATTGAAATCGGATTCGTCGGGAGCCTCGATGTCGAGCCAGAACCCGGCCTCCGGGGCTTGATTGAAGCAGCGGACGATCTCGTCGGTTGCCGTGGACGCCTGTTTGCCGGTGACCGTGATGAGTGTTCTCATGTTTCTGGACGTAGATCATGATGCCCTGCTTCCCACGCTTCTGCGCGAGCGGTGATCTCGCGAATGACCTCATCCTTCGCCTCGGTATAGGCGATCCGGTCATCGGACCAGCGAGCCGCCGCTGTCTGCTTCGCCTTCAGGTACCCATCTCTCGCTGAGGCATCGGCCCTCAGATATGCAACGAACAGGAGGTGTCTGCGCTCCCACTCACCGCCGGCGTTGCACACGTGGATGTGAACGTCCCGCGGTCGGTCGGCAAACGGCCTGAAGAAGCGATGCTCGTCGTCGCGGCTTCGCAGCTGGACGCCGAGCGACTCGATCGCAGGAACGTAGGCGGCTTCGGCGGACAGGTCGTCGACGCTGACCTGGATGTCGATCACGGGCTTGGCCGGCAGTCCCGGGACCGCGGTGGAACCGACATGGTCGATCCGGCGCGGCGCCCGGCTCAGGGCGCCCAGCAGTCGCGCTTTCCAGGCGTCGAACCGAGCCAGCCAAGCCGGGTCGTACGGCACGAGCTCGATCAGGTCGAGCTTGCGATCGCTGCCAGGAATTTGCTCGAAGCCTGGCGCCATCTCATACAGCGCCCGCGCTGACAGACGAGCGCGTTCCTGCCCGGGAAGCTCGTGCGGCTCCAGGCCGCGGGGGCGGGCGACGAGCTCGTATAGGTTCAGCAGGGTGGCGCTCTCATCGCCTGACCGTCGACGGTCGCGCCAGGCTGCGAATGCCGCATCGTCGCTCAGTGGCGGTCGCTCTCCGACATCTCGTCGATGCAGATCGCGCAGCACAGCAGCAGCACCTCGTCCTGACCTGGGGCGATGGCGACGCCGTAGAACATGTCGCCGACGAACCACTGTCGCGAGATCGAGGCGACGACCTGGCCGCCGGCGGTGATCTGAAACTCGTGGTTGAGGATGTCACCCTGCGCCTCGAGCACGCCATCGCCGGAAACCTCGATGTCGAAATGCTGGCTCAAGATGTTGAAGAAGGCCTTTTTGACGACCGCGACAACCTGCCCGCCGCGCTCGACGTCCATCGTCTTCCGCAGCGTGAGCATCTCGGCCTGCATCCTGGCCAGCTCGTTTCCATTCACGTCCTGGAGGGCGAAGGTCTGGGTGAGGACGAGCACCTTCCCGTCGACCTTGTAGACGTTCTCGCCGCCGGCGGTCTGGACCCAGAAGTCCTCGCCGATCGAGAAGATCTGCCGGCGGAGCTGGTACGTCGTCCAACCGGTGGTCGCCATCGTGATCGGAAGTCTAGATGCTCAGTTTGGCCACGGGAAAGTCACGATTCCATACAGGCCGGTCATCAGACTCCACCCGAATCCGGACACGCTCAACGCAATGTCGGTCGCGGCCAGGCTAACTGCGACGATCGCGACGACTCGGTCAGGATCCCTGCGCAAGGCTCTTATTGCAACAATCGCTCCGGCGATTCCCAGGGCGAATCCTCCAAGAGGGAAGTAGACCGCTACCAGGCCGAGGAGCGCCAGGCCGAGGCCAGCCGGCGTTTGCCGGCGGCGGACAGCCGTATACCCGGTCCATCGCCCCTCCTGCCACCATCTCAGGTTCCCCGCGCCCCAGGGGTCTGGGTACCAGCCCGGCGCGTTCTCCACGTAACGCCTAACAGTGCGCCCGTGAAATCCTTCCTCCCTCACTCATGGCGAAGCGCCTCGGCCGGCGCGACAGACGCCGCTCCACGTGAGGGCAGGTAGGTGGTGAGGAGTTCGCGAAGAACGAACCGATCAGGATCAGCACGATCGTCGGCACTGGCACATGGAAGTCAACCGCGCCAAACGACTGGTTGCCGCGGCTTCGGCCCGGGCGGGGTCAGGCCGACCTGGCGGCCGCGCCGCCGATAGCGGCGAGGGGCACCGTGAAACGAAACTCCGATCCACTCCCGACGACGCTCTCCACGGTGATCTTGCCTCCGTGCATCTCGACGATCTGCCGGGTGATCGCGAGGCCGAGCCCGGTCCCGATGATCTTGCCGGCATGTTTGTCCTCGTATCTCTCGTAGCGACCGAACAGCCGGCTGATGAATTCAGGAGGGATGCCCTTGCCGTGGTCCGTGACGGAAACTTCGACCGCGCCGCCGGTCAGCCGGCTGCTCACGCAGACCTCGCCCCCGAGCGGCGAGTACTTGATCGCGTTGCTCAGGAGGTTGGTGAGCACCTGGGTGAGGCGATCGGCGTCGCCGAACACAGGCGGCAGTCCGCGTTGGAGCACCGCCTTCACGAAATGCCTCGGGCTCGACACCACGGCGCGCTCGACCGCCTCGTCGACCAGCTCGTTCACGTCAAGCGGCCTCAGGTCAAGCTTGATCTTGCCCGCCTCGAGCCGGTCGAAATCGAGCATCTCGGTGATCATGCGTCCGACGCGCAGCGCGTCGTTGTAGATCTCTGCGGCGAGGGCCTTCATCTCCTTCACCTCGAGCTCCTGGTCGCGGATCAGCTCGCTGAAGCCCTGGATGCCGACCAGGGCGGTGCGGAACTCGTGGCTCACCATCGACACGAACTCACTCTTGAGCCGGTTCAGCTTTTCGAGCTGCGCGAGGTTGGCGACGGCGGTCTCTTCCGCCTCCCGCTTTGCCGTCACGTCCTGGAACGTGGCCAGGAAGTAGTCGATCGCGCCGTCCTGCTTGCGGATCGGCGTGAGGCTCCAGTGGATCCAGAACTCGGTGCCGTCGGCCCGTCGGGCCTGGCAGTCCGACTCGTACGTCTCTTGCGGCGGGCCCGCCGGGGCCGTGAACGACTTGAACACCCACGACACGTAGCTTTCGGGGAGGAATGCGTCCGTCGTGGAGTCGATGAGGGCCGAGAGTGGCGTGTAGAGCATCGATGCGAGGCTTGGATTGGCGCTCGTGATGCTTCTGTCGAGCGCGATGGAAGCGACGCCCTGCGGGGCGTGGTCGATCACGTCGTCGAGCATGGCCTCGCGCTGCCGGACCAATGCTTCGGTGCGCCGGCTCTGGATCAGGAGCGACCTCGCTTCGGCGTGTGACAGCATCTGGCTTACCAGCAGGAGGATCACCAGGCCGGCGGCAGGCAGCGCCACATAGGGGCTCATCGGCTTGTGGGCGAGCCAGGCCACCAACGCAGTCACCGCCACCGCGCTCAGGCCCACATAGGGGAGGAGGTCGGGCCACAGCGGCCCCTCGCGCGACCGCTCTTCCTCCGTCCGCTCCGGCCAGAACACGGCAAGCCCGATCAGCGTGTACCCGTAGATCGATCCCGCGGTGAACAGGCTGCCCAGCGCGGGCAGGGCCTGCCCTGCTGCGAGAAACGCCGCGGCGCTGTGCGACGTCGCGTTGAGAGCCAGCCCCACAACGACAAGAACCAGGCGGCCACCTTGCGTGGGCAGGCTGCGGCGAAGGCTGAGGAAGATCGCCGTGATGACTACGACGTCCGCCAGTGGAAAGGCCACACCGACCCATGACTTCGCCGTCGCGGTCGCTTCCAGGTAGGCCTGGGGCAGCGACAGCGCTCCGGTGATGAACGTGAGCGACAGCGCCACGATCGCGAGATCGAGCAGCGCTCGCCTCCGGGTGGCGAACTGGCCCGGATCAGCCGGGAACGCGAGAAGGCCGGCGATCGCAAACGGAACTGCCGCGAGGAACCCGAGGTCGGCGCCGGATGGAAAGGGCGGCTCGGCGCCGAGGCCGAGGCGGACGTGGTAGATGCCGTCGACGGTCTCCCCGGCCAGGGCACAGGCCGCGGAAGCTGCGAGCAAGGTCCACGCCCGCCTCGTCCCAACCGAGGATCCTCTGGCCAGCACGCCACAAGCCGTGAGCGCGGCGACCATCGCGACGATCTGCCCACCGTCGCGGACCGATTCCACGACCGTCGCCCCGCCAGGCTGGAGGATCAAGCAAGCTGTCACCGCCGCAAGCACCGCGGTCGCCGCGATCGCCGCCGGCACGAACCGGCGCATCAGCGCGGAGTCGGTCGGTACAGCCTGTCGTCGACCACGATCAGGGCCGGCGTCATCACTCCGAGGCAGACCATCGCATCTTCGATCGACGAGGCCACCTCGACCGCGAAACCTGCTGCCTCCCACATCTTCCGGGTGGAGCGGGCCTTGAGCGCATCGGCTGCCACGACGAGCACCCAGGGTGTAACGGCGGTTTCCTTACGTTCCAGCGTGTCGGAGGTCGTCGTGACCAAAGTCGGGTCAGCCCGCCATCAGGCGGTCCACTTCCTTGCGCAGCGATGCCAGGTCCACGGGCTTGGTCAGGAAGCCGTCGACGCCGCCCCTTTCCAGGGACTTGCGGACTTCCTCCGAGAGGTCGCCTGTGAGGGCGATCACCTTGATCGGGTGGAGCTTGTGGCGCCTGCGGAGCATCTCCAGCACCTCGACGCCGTCGTACATCGGCATGTGGACGTCGAGGATGACGAGCTGATAGTCGCCGCTCGTGCCCAGCTCGAGCGCCTGGTTGCCATCGGGTGCGGTCGAGACGTCGTAGCCGTGCGACTCGAGGAAGTAGGTGAGGAGCTCGGCGCTCGGCGGGTCGTCGTCGGCGACGAGGATCTTTCCCGTCATCGCGCCGCCACCCGGTCGTGGCCGGCCGGGTCGACCAGGTACCGGCGAACCTCCGCGCCAAACGTGCGAGTGTCGATCGGCTTGGCGATGTAACCGACGCATCCCGCTTTGAGCGCGAGCTCACGGTCGCCGGCCATCGCGTGCGCGGTGAGGGCCACCACGGGAATTTCCCTGGTCGCGGGGTCGGCCTTCAGCTGGCGGGTCAAGGTGAGCCCGTCCTCACCCGGGAGCTGCACGTCCATGAGGATCAGGTCGGGAGCGGAGGCCTGAAGCTGGTCCAGAGCCTCGGGGGCCGAGCCGGCCAGCTCGACCTGGTAGCCCTCGAGCTCCAGCACCGCCTGGACCAGGAGCTGGTTGGCCTCATTGTCCTCGACGACGAGGATCAGGCTCCCTCCGCTCATGTCGACCCGTTGCGTTGGGCGACCACCCGTTTGAGCAGCCCGACGATGTCCGAGGTGCCGACCGAACCTCGGCTGAGGATCTCGGACACCCTTCCGTTGAGAAGGCGTTTGTCCGCTTCGGTCAGGCTCATGGCCGTCACGACCATGATCGGCGTCCCACGCGTCAACTCGTCCGCGCGCAAGGCTTCGACCACGTCGAAACCGGTGACCTCGGGCATCATCAGGTCGAGCAGCACGCAGTCCGGCCGCTCCGACTTGGCGAGCTCGATCCCCTCGCGGCCGCCGGAGGCGGAAAGCACCGTGAAGCCGGCGGGTTCCAGGGCCTCCGTGAGCCAGGTGCGGTTCGCGGGATCGTCGTCGACCACCAGAACCCGGACCTCGTCCTTGCCCGAGATGCGCTTGAAGTCGAAGCTGTTCAGGCGCTTGAGAAGCGCCCCTGTGTCGACTGGTTTGACGAAGTAATCGAGAGCGCCCAGCGCGAGCCCGAGCTCGGGATTGTCGACCACGGTGACCACGACGATCGGGATGCCGCTCGTGGACTCGTCGCTCTTGAGCCGGGTGATGACCTCCCAGCCGTCCACCTCGGGCAGGATGATGTCGAGGGTGATGGCCGCGGGCTGGAGCTCCCGCGCGAGTTTCAGCGCGTGGGTGCCGGTGCGCGCCACCTCGGTCCGGTAGCCGGCGGCGGCCAGCTGGCGCGTCATCAGCTCGGCGGCCGCGGGGTCGTCTTCGACGACGAGGACCAGCGGCCCTGGAGCGTGACCGTTGCCCGGGCGCGCAGGCGCCGGCGCGGCAGTGGGCTTGACCCCGGCGCGGACCGGAAGGCCGAGCGTGAAGACGCTTCCTTTGTTCAGGCGGCTCGAGACCCGGACTTCGCCGCCGTGCAGCAGCGCAAATCTCCGGGTCAGGGCAAGCCCCAGACCTGTTCCTTCGTGCTTGCGCCCAGGCCCGAAATCGACCTGATGGAACTCCTGGAAGATCGTCTTCTGGTCGGGTTCGGCGATGCCGATGCCCGTGTCGGCGACCGAGATCTCGACCGTCTCCGGCAAGCGCACCGCGCTTATCGTCACAGTCCCGCCTTCCGGCGTGAACTTGATCGCGTTCGAAACGAGGTTGAGGAGCATCTGCTTCACCTTGCCGGCGTCCGCCAGGACGTCGCCCGTGCCGGCCACGTTCGCCTTGAGCGTGATGCCCTTTTTGACGACCAGGGGCTCCACGATCCGGACGACCTGGTCGACGGATTCGGCCACCGAAACCGTCTGCAGCCGGAGCTCCATCTGTCCCGCCTCGACCTTGGAGAGGTCGAGGATGTCGTTGATCAGGCCGAGCAGGTGCCTGCCGCTGGTGAGGATCTGGCTGAGGAACCGCTTTCGGGTCGCATCGTCGAACTGCCCGTCCTGGGCGTCTGTGAGGAGCTCTGAGAACCCGATGATCGCGTTCAGTGGAGTGCGCAGCTCGTGGCTCATGTTCGCGAGAAAGACGCTCTTGTGGCGGTTGGCCTCTACCAGGGCGTTGTTGGTCTGTTCGAGCTGCGTGATCAGGTGGCGCCGGTCGAGGGCGGTCACGAAGGCGCTCATCAGCTGTTGCATGCGCGTGACCTCGTCGCCGCCGAATCCGGGCGTGAAGGGTCCGGCGAGCACGACCAGAGTGCCTGCCGTCGTCAATCCCCTGACCGGCACGTACATCGCGTTTCGCTCCTGGCCCGCGATCGCGATTCGCCGAACGCCTTCGCGCATGCTCGACAGGTGCGAGCTCAGCTCGGCGACGTGCTTGACGTCGAGGCCATGGCTCGTGGTGGGCTTGCCGTTGGGGTCGAACAGCGCTCCGGCGCCGCCCCCGACCAGGCGCAGCGCCCACTCGAGCGCGCGGTTGGCGAGCGCATCGTCGTCGCTGACGAGCAGGTCTTCCATGAACGAGCGGAGCCCCTCCTCCTCCTCGGCGCGCCACTGCCGGCGCAGCCACGAAGGCGGGGCGAAGCTGGCGTACAGGAGCGGGATGATCGCCAGGGCCACCAGCTCGGTGATGACCTGGATCACCGGCTGCCGGATCAGCAGGCCGACGGAGATGGCGAAGATGAGTAGCGCCACGAGGCCGCCGAATCCCAGGCTCAGGGAGCGCAGCCTCCACGCCTGCACAGCGGGCAGGCCGCGTGCCACCAGCCAGAAGCGGACGGTCGGCTCGATCAGGCACGCGCACCACACGATGAAGTAGGCCAGGGCGATGCCGATGAGCAGCGCCCTGTTCATCTGGAAGACGACCGCGGCGAGAATGAGGACGCTGACAGCCGACAACGATGCGATCGCGACGGCATGCCAGCGCCGGGGGATGGGGATGACTGAATTGCGGTACAGGAGCAGGGCGAACGCGATGCCCGAGAACGCGAGAAGGTCGATGACGCTCAGGAACGGCAGCTTGATCGGGATGTGTGCCTGCAGCCGGCCCAGGCCCGATACCGCCGCGAGCAGGATGATGGCCGATGCGAGGAACCCCAGCGAGCGATCTCGCCGGCGCAGCCATGTATACGCGGTCACGAGGCCCAGGGCGACGAAGGCGACGGCCACGGTGTCCTGCAGATAGGGAACGATCTCTTTCATCGCGGCTCAGGCCGCGCCTTGGTTGCCCAGAGTCTGAATCTCCGCGTTGAAGAGGCTGACCACCTCCGGGTCCCACTGCTTGCTGGCGCCGGCCCGAAGGATCGCCAGCGCTTCCTCAGGTGCCTTGCGCGACCGGTAGGGCCGGTCGTTGACCAGGGCGTCGAAGGCGTCGCAGACGGCGACGATCCGGGCCAGGTGCGGGATGTTGAGCCCGGCCAGGCAGTCCGGATAGCCTGCGCCGTCGTAGCGCTCGTGGTGGTGGCGGATGATCGGCAGCAAGCCGGCGCTGGAGCGCAAGGGCGCGACGATCGTCTCTCCGATGATCGGGTGCTCGCGCATCGTCGCCAGCTCTTTCGTGTCGAGCGGCCCGGGCTTGAGCAGGATCGCGTCGGGGACGCCGATCTTGCCGATGTCGTGGATCAGGCCCCCGCGGTACAGGGCGTCCAGGTCCGCCGACCCCAGACCCATGCGGAAGCCGATCCGGCGTGCGGTCTCGGCCACGCGCTGGGTGTGCGCCTCGGTGAAGGGATCCTTTGCCTCCACCGCGGCGGCGAGCGCGAAGATGACCTGCTCGGCGCTGTCGAGCGAGTCGTACACGCTCTTGAGGCGCAGCGCCGACCGGACCCGCGCGACCAGCTCGATCCGGTCGACCGGCTTGGTCATGTAGTCGTCCGCGCCGGCTTCCAGCGCGCGGACTCGGTCGGCGGTGCGGTCGAGCGAGGTGATCATGACGACCGGGATGAGCCTGGAGCGTGGGCTTGACTTGATGCGTTTGCATACCTCGTAGCCGTCGATGCCGGGCATCTGGACGTCCAGCAGCACGAGGTCCGGAAGCGAGGCCTGGATCGCCTGCAGCGCCGTGGGTCCGTCGGCGGCCGACCTCACCTGGCAGTCGACGTCGGCCAGGCAGGCCTCGATCAGCTCTCGGTTCGCCGGGCCGTCGTCGACCACGAGCACTACCGGCGTCCGCTCGGGACGGGCCAGACGGCGAGTTGCCGGAGCCCCGGACGCCTCCTCGAGGCGGTTCGGCCAGGCGGCCGGCTTGAGCGCGGCGACGAAGGCGGCGGCGGACTCGTACCGCTCTTCTGGCCGCTTGGAAAGGGCGCGCCGCAGGACGTCCTCGACATGAGCGGAGAGCTCGCCCTTGAGCTCGCGCGTGGTCGGCATGGGTTTCGTCACGTGCGACAGGAGCGTCGCGGCCGGCGTCGAGGCCTCGAAGGGCACCCGCCCGGTCAGCATCTCGTACGCGACGATCGCCAGCGAGTAGAGGTCCGAGGCCGGACCAAGCGGTTCGTCGGCCGCCTGCTCGGGCGACATGTATTCGGGGGTCCCCATCACGGTGCCGGACCCCGTCAGGCGGCGCTGCGAGCCCAGCATCTTGGCCAGGCCGAAGTCGCCCAGGGCCGGAGTTCCATTGGAGTGGAGAAGGATGTTCGATGGTTTGATGTCGCGGTGCAGGACGCCCTGCGCGTGGGCGTGGTCGAGAGCTCCCGCGACCTGCTCGAGCAGCCGGATCACCTCGCGCAGCTCCATCGGCTGGCCCACCCGGTCGGCGAGCGTCCCCCCATCGACCAGCTCGAGCACCAGGTAGGACACTCCATTCTCGTACCCGAAGTCGAAGACCTCGAGGATGTTCGGGTGCTTCAGGCGGGCCACTGACCGGGCCTCCTGCTGGAATCGCTCGCGGTATTCGGGGTCTTCGGCCAGGACCTCAGGCAGCACCTTGACCGCGACGTAGCGGTCCAGGCCCGGGTGGTAGGCGCGGTACACGGCCGCCATCCCGCCGCGCCCTATGCGCTCCATCACCCGATAGGGGCCCAGCGTCACCCCCTCCTGGACGTTCATCCGATGCGACCCAAGAGGATCAGGAGCCCGATCGCAGGCGGCAGGACCGCCAGAAGGAGCGAGGCGCCGAGCACCGCGAAGGCAGGCAGGACGTGGCCGGGCGTTCGCCCAACCTCTGTGCTCCTTTCTTCAGTTACCCACCCGGCAACCAGCTCCACGTAAAGCGGCACGCTCCTTTTCACGTTCAGATTAAGAAGCGATTAGTTACCGATTCACTCTCCGAAGGGCTAATTAACTACCCACCTGGGTAGTTCCTGTTAATCCAGGATTAAGGTCCCGAGCCCTAGAGCCAGCCCTCCTTGGCCGCGTGGTGGGCCAGCTCAGTCCGGTTTGACACCCCCGTTTTCTGAAGAATCTGCCGCATGTGGAACTTGACGGTGTTCTGGCTGAGGTGCACCTGGGCCGCGATCTCGCGGTTCGTCAGGCCCTCCACGGCCAGGCGCAGGATCTCGCCCTCGACCCGGCTCATCGCGGGTGCCTTCCTGGCCGGCACCGACCCGCCCCGAGACTGGGTAAGCCTGTCCTGCATCGTCGCGCTGTCGATGGCCACCGCGGCCACGCTGCCGAGGGCATCGAGGAAGGAGAGCCATTCCTGGTCGGGGGTCAGGCTCGAGCGGTGGAACACCTCGAGCGCGCCCAGCAGCTTGCCGCGGCTGATCAGCGGCACCGCGCCGTAGGCCTTGAACCCCTCGCGGGCGAAGATCGACCGCCTCCGAAACTGGGAGAAGGCGCTGAGCGCGGTGACCGTCTCGATCCGACGGCTGTTGACCGCCCGGCCCGGGATTCCCTCGTCGGCCGGCAGCCTGTAGTCCGGCACTGCGGTGGCCAGGAACCCCGTGCTCGCTGAGAGCGCCAGGGTGTTGTCGCTGTCGTCGAGCAGAAGGATGTCCGCAGCGTCGACTTTGAGCTGCGACGTCACGTGGTCGAGAATCACCTTCAGCGTGAGCCTCAGGTCTCCGCTCACGCTGATGGCGAGGCTCACGCTCTGCAGCGCGGCCAGCCGCTCGAGCCTCTTGACCGCGTCGTCGTAGAGCTGTGCGTTCTCGACCGCGAGCCCGGTCCGGTCTGCGATCGCCTGCATCCAGATGATGTCCTTCTCCGTCATCGGGTTCGATCCACGGCGCTCGAACAATCCGAGGGTGCCGATCGTGGCGCCGCGCGTCCGCATGGGCACGACCACGACCGCGAAACGAGTTTCCGGCGGCTGCCACGGGTGGGCCGCGAGAAAGCTGCGCACGTCGTCGTTCAGATAGACCATGAAGTCCTCGACGCTGATGTCTGGGATGAGCAGCGGCTGGCCGGACTCGATGACGCTCGATGCGACCGGCGTCATGTTGGTGATGCCGGCAAGGCGCATCGCCTCGGTGTAGTTGCTTGCGTAGTCAGACTGGACGCCGTCCTGGTGCATGACGACGATCTCGATGGTGGACGGGTCCTTGCCGATCAGGGAGGCGACCCAGATTCCCGGTCGCAGCTTGCTCAAGGATTCCGTGACCGTGGTCAGGATCGCTCGCGGCTCCATGCGTGCCTGGGCGAGGCTGTCGGTGGCCTGCTCCACCAGGTGGTCGCCGGCCGAGCGCGTTGTGGCCCTGCTGTGCGCGATCAGGTGAGTGACGTCCGTCAGCGTCGCCAGGATTCGCCCAGTCGGCGCATCCTCCGAGTTCGTCTCGGGCACCGCGTCGACCTGCATCCAGACGTCAGCGCCGCCAGGCCTTAGGGCGCGCGCGAGGACGCCTCGAATCGGCTGTCGGGATTTCAGGGCCGCGATCGCCGGGTGCACGCTGATGGGCCCCTCGACCGACTCGACCACCAGCCACCCTGAGTCCTCCGCGCTCGCCCCGATGAGGTCTGACTGATCAAGCCCGAGCAGCGAGCACGCGGCATCGTTGGCCTGGACTATCTTGCCGTCGCTGTCGTACACCACGATTGCCGCTGGGAGGCTGTTAAGTATCAAGTTTGCGGTCAGAATGATCGCATTATGCTGACCTCGACACGGACTTCCATGAGTTAGGTGACGCTGGGGGAGTTCGCCGTGGACGTGCGGTCAAGGCACGGTGAAAGCGGCTGGTCATGCGAGGTCGACGTTAAGGAAGGTGAACGAAAAACGCACCATTCGGTGGCGGTTTCGCGGGCCGACCTGGAGCGGTGGGGCGGCGGGGACCGAGAGGAGGACGTCGAGCAGCTAGTCCGCCGCAGCTTCGAGTTCCTGCTCGAGCGCGAGCCTCCTGAATCGATCCTGCGGAGCTTTGACCTGTCAGTGATCCAGCGCTATTTCCCCGAATACGATCACCGCTTCATGAAGTGATCCGCCCGCTCAGGCGTAGGTCTATGGATCGGCTGAGGTTTCAGGCCGAGTAGTCGAGCTGCGGTCCCCAGGTCTTGCCGCGACCTTCGGGAGTGCGATCGAAGATGCTCCACATGGGCCACATGAAATCGACGTGCCGCATGTCCTGCCCGGCTTCGGGTTTGGCGAACCACAGCTCGCTGGACCAGGAGTGGTGGATCTTCTTGCCACGGCGCACGAAGACGTGCGCGAGGGGAAACTGCTGACCGCTCTGGTCCTCGGCCCGGTAATCGCGGTTGAAAGTGTTCGCGGCCGATGAGAGGAGCAGCGCGTGCCGCCAACCGCGTCGATCCGCATGCTCGCGGAACTTTTCAATCGGCGCCTTCGCGACCATGGCGAAGTTGATGCGCTGCACGACATGGCGCGACGCGCCGTCGATCGCGTCGATGATCGAGGTACAGGAGGGGCATGGCGTCATCGAGCCGACCGTCTCCGGAAACATGAAGTTGTAGATGAAGAGGGTGCGCTTGCCTGGGGCAAAGAGCTCGGACAGCCGCACCGTCTTGAAATCCTTATCGGCGGAAGAGGAGGCGTCGAAGAGATAGTCGGTTTTGACCTGGCCGCCGAGCGGAAGGCCGCGACGCTGCTCCGCGACCGCCTCGATCTGACGCCGGAGCTTGACCTCGGCGAGGAGGAGTCTGTTGCGCGCTCGCCGATACTCCGCCGTTTCGCCCGGAAAAGTCGTCGAACTCAGCGACCCGGCCATGTCCTGGCCAGCATAGGGCCTTCAAATCGCTGTCACATTGACGGCATAGGCTCGGCCTCTAGGATGGATTTCGACATGGCGGCGCCGATCCTTGTCGTCGACGACGACCCGAAGATCGTGTCGCTCGTCAAGACGTATCTCGAGCGCGAAGGCCTCCGCGTCGTCACGGCGACGGACGGCCAGGCCGCCCTCCGCGCGTTCAACGAGCTCCACCCGGCCCTGATCGTGCTCGACCTGATGCTGCCCGAGCTCGACGGCCTGGCGTTGATGCGGATCATCCGCGAGCGGTCCGACGTGCCGATCGTGATGCTCTCGGCGCGCGCGAAGGTCGAGGACCGCGTGTACGGCATCCATGAGGGCGCCGACGACTACCTGGCCAAGCCGTTCTCGCCCGCGGAGCTTGTCGTGCGGGTAAAGGCAGTGCTCCGGCGCGCGAGAAACCCGAACGGAGCCGGCCCGCGCCATGGCGTCCTCGAGCACGGCGACCTGACCATCGACCTCGACCGCGTCGAGGTGCGGCGCGCGGGCGGGGCCATGTCGCTGACGCCCGCGGAGTTTCGCCTTCTCGTCGCCCTCGTGCAGGCGCGCGGCCGCGTGCTCTCCCGCCAGGCCCTGCTCGACTCGCTCTATGGACCGTCGCAGGGTGACGCGCTGGAGCGCACGGTAGACGTGCATATCGGAAGGCTTCGCGAAAAGCTCGGAGAGGACGTCGGTGCGCCGCGCTACATCGTGACGGTGCGTGGCGTGGGCTACCGCACGGTCGCATAGGTGCACCGCCTCCGCAGCCTCGCCGCCGGAATCACGGTCGTCTCGGTGCTCGTCGCGCTCATCGCCATCGCGGTCATCGTCATCGGCGTGCTGGTGGTCGCGCAGTCCACCTTCAACCGGCTGATGATCCAGGCCGGCACCCCTGCCGCCGAGGCGCAGTCGATGTTCAACCACAGCGTGGCGAAGATCTTCCTGGTCGCGGTCTTCATCGCCGTCGTGATCAGCGTGGGCCTCGCCATCGTCCTCGCCGCCCGCCTCGCGAGTCCTCTGCGCCGTATGGCATGGGCCGCGGAGCGCATCGCCGGCGGCGACTATCAAGCTCGCGTGCCTCGCGCCGGTCCGGCGGAGCTTGCCTCGCTGGCCGATTCCTTCAACCAGATGGCGCGCAGCCTCGAGGAACATGAGCGCGAACGCCGGGACTTCATCGCCAACGCTGCGCACGAGCTCCGGACGCCGCTCACCAACCTGCAGGGATACCTCGAGGCCCTGCGCGACGGGGTCATCGAGCCGACACCCGAACAGTTCCGGTCATTGCACGAGGAGGCGGAGCGCCTGGTCCGCCTGTCGCGCTCCCTCGACGCCCTTGCCGACAACGAACGACCGGACCGGGTTGCGCTCCGCCAGGGCGTCGACCTCACACAGGCGGTGCGTGCTGCTTTCGAGTTCGCGCGCCCGGCGTTTGAGGCGAAGGAGATCGAGGTCGAGCTGGCCGTCCCCGACGGGCTTGTCGCGCGTGCGGAGCCTGACGGCCTGGCGCAGGTGCTTGCGAACCTGCTGCAGAACGCGTCGCGGTACACGCCGCGCGGCGGCCGCGCCTCGGTCAGGGCGGAGGACCAGCGTTCGAGAGTGCTGATCTCGATCACGAACACCGGCGACGGCATTCCGCCCGACGACCTGCCGCACGTCTTCGAGCGGTTCTATCGCGTCGAGAAGTCACGCGACGCGGCGCGTGGCGGAGCGGGCATCGGGCTCGCCATCGTCAAGCAGCTCGTGGAGGCTTCCGGCGGTCGTGTCGGCGCGGATTCGGACACTCGCTCGACGCGATTCTGGTTCAGCCTGCCCGCGACCTGATGTGACGGATCTGTGACGCGCCGTCACGACGCCTAAACAGGCGTCCGTCAGCCTCACCTGCGATCCGACATCTCGCAAGGAGGCATTGCATGAAGAGTCCGATTCGTGTTTTGGGCTTGCTGGCCGCGGTGGCCGCAGGCGTATTCGGGGCGACGGTCCCAGCGCAGGCGGCCGCGGAGCAAGGAGACGCGTCGACGCACGGCGTCTTCGTCCAGACCAACGATCCGAGCGCCAACGCCATCGCCGCATTCCGCCGCAACGCGGACGGCACACTGACCTACGTGACGAGCTACGCGACCGGCGGCCAGGGCGGCCGCGAGACGGGCTCCGCGTCGGACCCGCTCGCCACGCAGGGCTCCCTGCAGCTCATCCCGGACGAAGGATTGCTGCTGGCGGTCAACGCGGGCAGCAACACGATCTCCGCGTTCCAGGTCAGCGGCGACACGCTCCGGCTGACCCAGGTTGTTCCATCCGGCGGCCAGTTCCCGACCGGCCTGGCGGTACACGACAACCTGCTGTACGTGCTGAACGCCGGCGGCGAAGGGGCGGTCAGCGGCTACCGCATCGAGGGCGGCCGGCTTCACGAGATCGCCGGCTCGACGCGAAGCTTGCAGCTCGGCAACGACCCCAATCCGTTCTTCCTGAAGTCGCCCGCCCAGGCCGGCTTCACACCGGGCGGCGATCACCTGATCGTCACGACGAAGACGCACAACACGGTCGACGTCTTCTCGGTCGAAGAAGACGGCCGGCTGTCCGCGGCGCCGGTCGTCAATCCGGCCTCGCCCGTACCATTCGCATTCGTCTTCGACCACGCGGGCCGGCTGGTCCTGAACTTTGCAGGCAGCAGCTCGCTCGAGACCTTCACCGTCAACGAAGACAACTCCATCACCCCGGTGAGTGCGCCAGTGAGCGACACACAGGCAGCGCTTTGCTGGATCACCCGGGCGCGCGGCTACGAGTACACGTCCAACACCGCCAGCGGCGACGTAAGCCAGTTCAGGGTCGCCCCGGACGGGTCGGTGATCCTGGTCAGCGCGATTGCCGCATCCAGCATCCCGGGCGCGACCGACTCGGCCGCGGCCGGCGGACAGTTCCTCTACGTCCAGAGCGGGACCACGGGCACGGTGCACGCGTTCAGCATCGGCTCCGGCGGGGCGCTCACCCCGATCCAGTCCGCGACGGTCCCCGGTGGCGCGAGCCAGGAAGGGATCGCAGCCAACTAGCCGCTGTTCGAGGTGGGCCGTCAAAGCGGCGGCCCACCCACGAGCGCTAGTCTCCCTCTCGTGGCCGGCGAGTTCACGGGATGGAAGGGCGACTTCAAGGGCTACTTTCTCGGACTGCGCGCGAACAACAACAAGCCCTACTTCGAGGCTCACCGCGAGCAGTACGTTCACGAGATCAAGGCCCCGCTCCTCGCGCTCCTGGCCGACCTCGAGCCGGAGTTCGGGCCGCCGAATCGCGTCGCCCGGCCGAACCGCGACATCCGCTTCTCGGCCGACAAGTCGCCTTACAAGCTGAACATCTACGCCGACGTGGAGCGCGGCGGCTACGTCGCACTCGACGCGGAGGGCCTGGTCGCCGCGGGCGGCCGTTACATGGTCGACGACGGTCAGCTCAAGAGACTGCGCGCGGCGATCGCCGGCGACAGGTCGGGCAAGGAGCTGGTCGCCATCGTCGAGGAACTACGTAAGAAGGGTTACGGCGTGGAGGGGCAAGAGCTCAAGCGAGTGCCGCCACCATACTCGCAGGACCATCCGCGCGCCGACCTGCTGCGCCACAAGCGGCTGATCTACTTCAAGCGGTGGCCGGTCGAGCCGTGGATCGCCACGGCGAAGGCGCGCGACCGCGTGGCGAAGGCCTGGCGCGATGGCGCGGCGCTCGAAGCCTGGTGCGCCAGGCACGTCGATGCGTAGCTAGCGCTGCATCTCAGCGAGGAGTCGCGCGGCTTCGCGCGCGTTGGTGGTCCCGTAGTTGGAAAAGCAGTTGTTGTAGACGACGTGCGTCTGCTTGGTGGACCTGGCGATGGCGGCGATCTTCGGCGTCCAGTCGGCGAGCTCGTCCTCGTCGTAGAGGTAGCGGAAACGCTCTGAGGGAGCGATGTCCTTCTTCTCCCAGTTCTCCTTGTTGCGGCCGTGGAACCGAAAAACCGCAAGGTCCTCGTTGGTCGGGAAGACGACCGGGGGGACCGAGCTCTTGAATCCCTGCGGCTCGTCGACAGCCACGTACGGGATCTTGTTGTCCTGGAGGAACTTGATCGTCCGCTCGGCGTTCTTCTCGTTGAACCAGCTGCCGTGGCGAAATTCGACCGCGATGGGGAGCTCCAGGCGCTGGCGAGTCTCAAGGATCAGCTCGCGTGCCTCGTTGGACGGGAAGACCCACTTTGGAAACTGGACGAAGACTGCGCCGAGCTTGCCGGCTTCGATCAACGGGTTCAGCGCTTCGCGGAACTGCTGATAGACGGAGTCGAGCAGCTCCTTCGGCATGTCCTTGCGATAGATCCGCTTCTTCTCGGCGAGCTCGGAGGGCATCTCCTCCTTGATCGCCTTGGGCAGGCGGGACACCTCGGTTGGCTGGCCGGTCATCAGCGCGTGCGCTTTGATGTCGAAGACGAAATCCTTCGGGGTCCGCTCGACCCAGCTCTCGGCGGTGCGCTTGTTGGGCAGCACGTAGTAAGTGGCGTCGACCTCGACCATGGAGAACTGGCTCGCGTAGAAGCGCAGCCGGTCCTCGGCCGTCTTCATGCCTGGTGGGTAAAAGACTCCAGGGAAGGTCATCGTCGGGTCGGTCCAGCTCGCGGTGCCGAATCGCACCTCACCGGTGCCGACCCGGATCGACGAGCGCGCGCCGTCGCCGGTTTCCTCCGCGCGCTTTCGCGCGACCTCTACGCCCGGATCATGCGGGTCGGGTTTCGCCACTCAGCATCAACTATGCCAGCCACTCTGTTTCGAAACGAGGCGAGAGATGGATGTCGATCTGCCGCAGCCGCCCTTCGCCTGAGTTGATGAATGCGTGCGCCTGGCCCGCATCGACGACCACCATCTCGCCCGCAGTCACCACGCGCTTCGACTCCCCGTCATCGAAGGTCGAGGTGCCCTCGAGAACGATCAGGATCTCGACGTACGGATGCCGGTGCAGTCGCGGTCCCTGTTGTGGACCGGCGTCGACGAAGAGCACGCACGCGCCTACCCCGCCGTGCTGCTCGCCGACGAAGTCGCGCGAGATGACGTCCTTCGGCAGCGCCGCCTCACGAAAGAACTTGATCGCCACGGACGGCGATCTTAGACGACGCTGGTCACCAGGTCGGCCTGCTCCATCAGGTGGCGGGGAGCAAGGAACAGGCGTTTGACCCGCTGCCTGGCATCGCGGCCGAGCGTCTCGGCGGTGCCCCTGTCCCGCAGGAGACGCGCCACAGCGGATCCGAACGCGTCCAGGTTCCTGGGGTCGTCGATCAGGATTCCGCTTCGCCCGTTCTCCAACTGGTCCTCGATCCCTCCGACGCGGCTGGCCACGACCGGGCGCGATTTCCACATCGCCTCCGCGACGGTGAGGCCGAATCCCTCGGCGAGGCTCTTCTGGACGACGACGTCTGCGCGCCGCTGCAGCGCGTTGACGATCGCGGCGTTTTCCTCGATGTCCTCCATGGGGAGCTGTGCGATGACGACACGGTCACGAACCTCTGGCGAGAGTCCGCTCCGCACGTGCTTCACCTCACCCAGGATCTCCGACTGCTCCGGGTCGTCGTCGACCGAGTTAATCGCCGGCCCGGCAAGCACCAGCCACGAATCGACCTGTGGCGCGACATGCTGCGCAAATGCGCGCGTCACTCCGGTTGGGTCCTTGAGCCGGTCCCAGCGCGACACCTGGAGCACGATCCTGGCGTCGACCGGGAGCGTCGCGGTCGCCTCCGCGCGCCGGCGTACGCGCCCCGCGGTGCCGTCGTTGCGGAGAAAGGTCGCCCGGCCGTCAGAGCCGCCCAGGACCCCGCTCGCGCGCAGGATCTCCGCGCCCAGGGTGACGTCGAGGTCCTGGTTCTTCGTCGAGAACGCGTCGATGCACGGAGCGATGATGCGAACCCGCGACTCGTCCGTTCCCTCCCACACGTAGGCGCGGCGCGAGAAGACAAAAGCCGAGGCTGCGGCGACGTACGGAGTCAGAAATCTCCACGCCGCACGCACCATTTCGTTCGGGCGGTCGACCCCGACGTGCGACCGCCAGATCAGCTTGACACCGTGCGCGGCCAGCGTGGGCACCAGGCCCGCTGTCTGGGGATCGTGAAGGATGGCCACGTCGTCGGGCTTGATGACCTCGACGAGAGCGGCCGCGTTGCGAGCTGTGGTTCGCTCGTACTCCCCGCGCTCGGCGGCGCCGAGGTGGGAACCGTCGGGCGATAGACCGTGGAGGAGCATATGGATCTTCTTCGTCACCTGGAAGAACTCAGGGGAGCCTTCGATCACCAGCCAACGCTCGTCGATACCCGCGCCGCGGTCGTAAGGGATCAGCGCGGCCAGGAGCTCGGCCACGCCGCCACCGCGGGCGGTTGAGTTGACGTTCCACACAGCCCTGCCGCGCATCTTCAGCGCGAAGGCGTTTAGCGAGCCCTCGAAGGCGGACCATGCATCGTCTCCGAGGAGCGCACGGTAGCGCTCGAGCGGCGCGGGACCGGTGTCCACGGCCTTGACGCGTGCCCGGATGGAAGCCATAAGAGTGGAACGCACTGCCCGGGCGAATCCACCGCGGCGAACCGCCTCGCGCGCGCGCGACTACTTAGTAGGGAGCGCCGAGCTCAGGCTACATTGGCGACCAGGCCGTCGTCGGCGACGACGCCGTCGATCGCCGAGAGGAGGTCGTCGGCCAGCCCCTGGGCCTCGCCACGCGACAGCCCCGCGAGGGCCCGGCCGTCGAAGACCAGCCGAGCGGGCCCGCCGCCGAAATTCGAGATCGCCCGGATCACGCCGCCGAGGACGGGCGCCTGAACCCCTTCTCGATGCACCGCAACGCCCACGATCACGGCCCGGGCGCCCGAGATCGGCACGGCGAGCTCGAGCCGGACGCCACGGTCGAGCTTCACGCTCGCCCCCCGATGGCGCGACAGCCACTGGTACAGGCGTGCCAGGTCGTTTGCTCCGTCGGACTCGGTTCTGATAGCGCTCATCCTGCCTCCGTACGCTAGCCGGCCCCTCGCCGGCTGAATACGTATTGAGCAACCAAATCGACGCGTCAGTTATTCGTGGCGCTCCCTTCGACGCGAATATCTCTACGAGCTGGAGAGCCGCTGCTCGAGTCGGTCGAGGAAGGCGCTCTGCGCCGGCAACATCTTCTGCCGCGCCGTAGCCAGGTCGAACCAGGCGGCCCTGTCGACCTCCGGAAACTGCTGCATCCTGCCCGACCGCGGCGGCCATTCGACGGTGAACGTGTCGCTCGAGATGCGCGAGACGTCCACGTCCCCAGGCACCGCCCATGCGTGCACCACCTTCCCGCCTGCCTGGCGGATCGAACCGAGCGGCGCCACGTCGCCATCGGGCGCTGGCATGCCCAGCTCCTCCTCGAACTCCCGGCGCGCGACGTCAAGGCGCGTCTCGCCGGGCTCGATCTCACCCTTGGGGATGGACCACACACCCTCGTCGCGGCGCTTCCAGAAAGGCCCGCCCGGGTGGACCAGCAGCACTTCAGTCTTGTCCTCGCGCACGCGATAGAGGACCAGTCCGGCGCTTTCGACGGCCACTACATCTCCTCATGACAAAGACTTGCCGGGCAGCGCAATCAGGTCGCTAGAGCGGCAGACCCGCCTCGAGGTGGGCAATCGCCCTGTCCGCAACCTCGATCATGTCTGCCTTCGGATCGTCCGCCGCGATGAGGAGCGCCGACATCATCACGCCAAGGAGCGCTCCCGCCAGGTTGCGGATCGCGAAATCCGTCGGCTTGAGTCCCGCACGGCCCGCCATCAGCTCTGCGATCTGATCGACCAGCTCCGCGAACTGGGTGAGCATCGCGGAGCGAAGAGCCGGGGTGGACGACATCAAAGCGAGGCGCTGGCGCATGACTCTGTCCTGCTCGGGCGTGAGGTGACCGAAGACGGTCTTCATCGCGTCGCGCAGCGCCCTGATCGGATGGGCGACCTGCGGTTGGGCGTTGAACGCGGCGAGGATGAGCGGATCCAGCTCGTCCTGAAAAACCACGTCCTCCTTGGAGGGAAAGTAGTTGAAGAAGGTGCTCGGAGAGATCTCGGCGGCGTCCGCGATCTCTTCGATCGTGGTCGCCTCGAAGCCCTTCTCAAGGAAGAGGCGTAGGGCTTCTGCCTGGATCAGGGCTCGAGTCTTGAGCTTCTTGCGCTCGCGTAATCCGACCGCCATCTCAGGCGACATTCTCGACCGACGGGCTTGCCTCGTGCGCGGCCTGCCTGGCCGGCCCCGGCAGGAAGATCAACGCCAGCACGATGGCGATCGCGGCCGTGGCGGCGGACACCAGGAGAGCCGCGTCCATCCCCTGCACGAAGGCGTGGCGGACGGACTCGAGCAGCGTGGGTGAGTGCAGCTTTTCGGCTACCGCCACGCCCGCAAAGAGGCTCCGCCTGACGCCGTCCGCGACCGAGGCCGGCAGCCCGGTGAGGTCAAGCTGGGAGCGGTACACCGTGGCGAGGACGCTGCCGAGAATCGCCGACCCGAGCGGCGCACCGACCTTCTGCATCGCCTGGAGGAGGGCCGACGCCACGCCGCTCTGGTCGCTCGGCACGGTCTTGAGCGCGGCCGATGCGGCGGTGGCGAACCCGATGCCCATCCCGAAGCCGACGAGGGCCATCCAGGCAGCGACGAACCATGGGCTCGAGTCGAGCGATGTGGTCGCGCCGACCAGCAGGCCGGCCGTCGTGATGACAAATCCCGTCGCGACGGTGATCTTCGCGCCGATCCGATCCGCGACGCGGTCGGCGGGGACCGCGCCGAAGATCAGGCCGACGATGATCGGCAGGAGGCGCACGCCTGATGCCTGGGGGTCGAGCCCGAGGACTCCCTGCGAGTACTGCGGGATCGTGAACACCAGCCCGATCAGGGCCAGGCCTCCAAGCGCGGCCAGGATCATGCCCCAGGTGAAGCCGCGCGAGCGGAACAGGGTGAGGTCGATCAGCGGCCGGCCGCCTGGCCGATGGGTCAGGTAGCGCTCCCAGCGGAAGAAGCCGACGATCACCACGACGCCGGCGGCCAGGATCGCCAGCGAGGCCGGCTCGGTCCAGCCGTTCCGGCCGAGCTCGATCAAGCCGTAGGTGACCCCGGCCAGCCCACCGCTCGCGAGGAGCATGCCGGCCGGATCGATGGCGGGCCGCTCGGAAGCACGGGACTCGGGCACCAGGGCAAAAACCGCGATCAAGCCGACCGCGGCGACCGGCACGTTCATCAGGAAGATCCAGCCCCACCAGAAGTTGGTC
>WNFI01687722.1_pt1 | contig 24367 bp, 23 predicted proteins | sample 5400471 | NCBI WGS metagenome assembly WNFI01 (sample SAMN13153348, study PRJNA577476) | soil metagenome | isolation source: 100 cm saprolite on Douglas fir-dominated hillslope | place: USA:California | collected 2013-09-17 | reverse complement strand
CCGCCGGTCTATTCAAACGGTTCAATCTTGCGCTGACGGCTGCTCCCTCGGTTAGCGGAAACCTCGTTACGACGACCCCCCCAGGCGGACAGCGTCTCTACATCAGCGCGCTGCTGCCCACCGGAGCGACGTTCACCAGCACGGCCATAGGAAACGCGTTGAATCCGAAGGCAGAGCTCGAACCGTCAACCCATCGCATCGTGATCGAAGATCCCTCGACGCCCACCGATGTGCGCTTCCTCCATGTGCTGCAAGGCGCAGACGCGAATGTTGCGGTTGACCCGACTGCGCTCGTGCAGAGTACAAGCGGCACGAGCTTCGACGGTGCTTTGATTCTGGACACATTGGTGATGTTCAAGCGAGACGTGAACGCGGCTTTTAGCAGCGTGACGTTTACGGTCCCGTCCACCACCGCCCACCAGTACATCACTGGCCTGGTGCCCAACACGGGTTACACCGTGGTTTCCCAGACGACCGGTCAGACGATTCAAATTACTGTAACTCCAGGTGGTTCAGCCGTGACCGATCAGGCGGGGGTCCTGGCGTTCTAGAATAACCCACTTCCTACAAGTCCAGTTTTCAGAGGAAGTTGAAACTTGCCTGATTTCCCCGGTTGGCACGGGGAAATCAGGCTGCCTATCCGGAGATCTTCACGGCGATGCCCTTCGTCGTGTAGACGGATAATCGAGTTCAGTGAAACGGGATGCGGGGCGGAACAAAACGTTGATCTGCGCAAATCAGCGGAGACAAATTTATGTTACTACATTTATGGCAGATGACAGTCCTTGGAGTGCATTCTCTCCCTTGTATTTTGGAGCGAAACACCAAGAGATTTGGATCTTCGGTAATATTAAACTTTGTCGCGCTTCTAGCACTACATATTTTTATTGTGTCCAGTCTTTGTGCGCAGACCGTGAGCACTTTTGCGACGGGAATGAATAGTCCCGTCGGCCTCGCGTTTGATGCTTCGGGTAATCTTTACGTTTCCAATTCGGGCGACTACTCGATTCGAAAGGTGACGCCGGGTGGCGTGGTGAGTACCTTCGTTTCCTCAGGGCTGAATTCTCCTGACGGTTTGGCGTTCGACATCGCCGGTAATCTCTACGTTGCGAATGGATTCGGTGGCAGTGTGAGCAAGGTAACGAGCAGCGGTACCGTCAGTACGTTCGCCACTGGAATGAGCATACCGGCGGGTTTGGCCTTCGATCCATCGGGCAATCTATACGTGGCAAATGGCGGCGGCAGCGGTTCGATCAAGGTCGTTACAAGCGCAGGCATTGTCAGCACGCTCGTTTCCGGATCTGGATTAACCGGTCTAGAGGGACTCGCCATTGACGGTGCTGGAAATCTGTTCGCGGCAAATACGGTCAGTTATGGAATCCAAAAAATAACGAACGCCGGGACGGTGAGTAATTTTACGACGTCGGGATTCTCCTTTCCGTTTGGCGTGGCTTTCGATGCTTCTGGCAACCTCTTTGTCGCCAGTCTGAATGGTAACAGCATCAGCAAAATAACGCCGACAGGAACGGTCAGCGTCGTTGTTTCTTCGGGACTATATATGCCGACTGGCCTGGCCTTCGATGCTGCCGGAAACCTTTACGTCGGGAACGCGGGAGACAGTACGATTAAAAAAATTGTGTTGATCGCGCCCCCGGCGATCACGAGCACGTTGTCGGCAAGCGGGGTGGTCGGCACGCCTTTTAACTATCAGATCAGTGCTTCAAATAGCCCGACGAGCTTCAACGCAAGCGGGCTGGCGGTTGGTTTGAGCGTAAGTACTGTCAGTGGAGCGATTACGGGTACACCGACAGCGGTGGGAACTACCACGGTAAGCATCAGCGCGACCAACTCTGGTGGTACTGGAAATACGTCCAATCTCGTTATCACCATTACCAAGGGCACTCCCACGATCAGCTGGAGTGCGCCCGCCGCCATCACCTATGGTACACCTCTATCGGTTACTCAGCTCAACGCAGTGAGTGGAACCCCGGGGACGTTTACTTATAGTCCGGCCTTGGGAACTGTTTTAAGCGCGGGGAGCCAAACGCTGAACACGTCTTTCACGCCTATCGATACGACAGACTATAATATCGTTCTGACTTCGAGACCGTTGACGGTGAACCCTGCGGCGGCGACGGTCGTCCTGAGTAGTTTGAATCAAACCTATACAGGTTCTCCGTTGAGTCCGGGCGTTACGACCAGCCCCGGTGGATTGTCAGTCGCTGTGACCTATAACGGCAGTTCGACTGCACCCTCTGCCGTGGGAAGCTACGCGACGGTGGCGACAATCACCGATCCAAACTACACGGGTGGATCTTCGGGCACGTTCGTGATTGCCGCGCCCAGTCCATCGAGTCAGTCGATTACCTTTGGGGCGCTTCCCAACCAGATTTACGGCGTGGCTCCCTTCACGCTTAACGCGACGGCGAGTTCAGGTTTGCCGGTAAGCTTTTCGGTGTTGGGTGGTCCGGCGATCGTCTCAGGAAATACGCTGAGTATCACCGGAGTGGGTACGGTCACGGTTCAAACGTCGCAATCGGGCAACGGCAGTTTCGCCGCGGCACCGAATGTTTCTCAAAGTTTTACGGTTGTTCAGGCGTCGGGAAACGTGACGGTAACTAATCTTAGCCATACTTACGACGGTAGCCCGAAAAGTGTTTCGGTCACGACCACTCCCGGTGGGTTGGCGACAAGCGTCACTTACAATGGAAGCCCAACGGCTCCCTCCGCAGTCGGCAGCTACGCGGTGGTGGCGACAATCACCAATCCAAACTACACGGGTGGATCTTCGGGCACGCTCGTGATTGCCGCGCCCAGTCCGTCGAGTCAGTCGATTACCTTTGGGGCACTTCCCAACCAGATCTACGGCGTGGCTCCCTTCGCGCTTAGCGCGACAGCGAGTTCGGGTTTGCCGGTAAGCTTTTCGGTGCTGGGCGGTCCGGCGACCGTTTCAGGGAATACGCTGAGTATCACCGGAGTGGGTACGGTCACGATCCAAACGTCGCAATCGGGCAACGGCGGTTTCGCCGCGGCACCGAATGTTTTTCAAAGTTTTGCGGTTGTTCAGGCGTCAGGAAACGTGACGGTGGCTAATCTTAGCCAGACTTACGACAGTAGCCCGAAAAGTGTTTCGGTCACGACTACTCCCGGTGGGTTGGCGACAAGCGTCACTTACAATGGAAGCCCAATGGCTCCCTCCGCAGCGGGCAGCTACGCGGTGATTGCGACAATCACAGATCCCAACTACTTCGGTTCGACCACGGGAATACTTGCGATCAATGTGGCCCAGCGACTCACCAGTCTCTCCGCTCGCACGCAAGTCGGGACAGGTGACGATGTCCTCATCGGTGGCTTTGCTCTTCAAGGTACCAAGCCGAAAACGGTGCTTATCCGAGCTTCCGGACCGGCCTTGGCAAATTATGGAATCCAAAATTTTCTAGCGAAACCTGCGCTTCAGCTTTACCAGGGCGCCACTGTGGTTGCGAGCAACACGGCATGGGGTAATGCGGCAAATGCAACGGACATTGCTCAGGCAACCGCGTCTGCGGGGGCGTTTAGCTTTGCGGTTGGCAGTACGGATTCTGCGATTCTTGCCACACTCGACCCCGGTGCGTACACCGCAATCGTGAGCGGTGCCGATGGGGGGACGGGTGTTTCGTTGATCGAAGTGTACGACACCTCGAACGTCTCGTCACGATTGACTGCGTTGTCAGCTCGCTGCCCGATCGGTCAGCAAAATCAGGTACTCATCGTAGGTCTGAATATTACAGGCAGCGCGCCTGAGAAAGTTTTAATTCGAGCTTCTGGCCCGACCCTATCCTCATTTGGCGTAGCCAATGCACTTGCCGATCCGCAATTACAAATTCTTCAAGGGGCAAGTCTTGTGGCGCAAAACGACAATTGGAATAACGACCCTCAAGTTCAGACGGCGGGCTTGCAGGTCGGAGCCTTTCCTTTGCAGCCAAGCAGTAAAGACGCCGCGACGGTGGTCACACTCAGCCCCGGAATTTACACGATTGTGGTCAGTGGCGTGGCGGGAACCACGGGAGTCGCTCTCGTCGAAGTTTACGAGGTACCATAAAAAGTTACCTCTCTAAATCGGCCTTGCCGGAGTTTGAAACTCCGATTGAAGGAAGAATGCAAAACGGATCAGGTTTACAACCGCGTCAGTCGCGGTTATTCTGTTCTGCAGCTTTTTGCGGCAACAGTCCGACTCTGGGTTCCAATTCCTCTCAGCGGTACCGGCGTTTATTTCAAAAACGCGCCTGAGCGAGGAAACGGAAGAACGGCCGGCACTCATTGGCCACCGGCGAATGAAACCTCAATGCACCGTGGTGAGGTCTTCGGGGGACAGCAGCTTTTCGAAGGCTGCCTTATCGGACGCTTTCATGTAGGCGTCTTTGGCTGTGATGATACCTTCCTCGAGTCGCTTCTTGAGAGAGAAGTCCATCGTGCACATGCCTTCGGCAACGGAGCTCTCGATGATGCCGCGGATTGCGCTAATCTTTCCGCTGCGGATCGTGCCAGGCAGCGCTTCGTGGGGCAGAAGGATTTCGTGGACGGCTACGCGGCCGCTCGGGACTTTTCTGCAGAGAAGTTGGGAGACAACGCCGGACAAGCAACTCGCTAGCATCACGCGGATCTGGTTCTGCTGATCGGCCGGAAAAGCGTCGATGATCCGATCTACGGTTTTCGGCGCGTTGTTGGTGTGCAATGTGCCGAAGACCAGGATGCCCATCGATGCGCAACCCAGCGCGAGTTTGATCGTTTCCAACTGGCGCATTTCTCCGACGAGGATGATGTCGGGGTCGGCGCGCATTGCGCCGCGCAACGCATCCGCGAAAGATTCGGTGTGTTCGCCGACCTCACGATGAACGATCACCGATTTCTTTTTCGTGTGCACAAACTCGATCGGGTCTTCAACCGTGATGATGTGCTTGTTGTAGTTGGTGTTGATGTAGTCGACCATTGCCGCGAGCGTCGTCGACTTGCCGCTGCCGGTGGGGCCTGTGACCAGGACTAGACCTTCGCGGAGGGTACAGAGTTTTTTTAGAACGTCCGGAAGCTTGAGCGTCTCGAATGAAAGAATTTTGGACGGAATCTGCCGGAACACCGCCGCCTGGCCCCAATGGTTGCAAAGGTAGTTGCCGCGAAATCGCGCCAAGCCGAAAATTTCATAGGCAAGATCGAGATCGTGATGTTCGAGAAAGTGGGTCCATCGGTGCGGTGGACAAATCTCTTTTAAGTAAGCCTCCATCTGCGCTGCGGTGATGACCGGAAATTCTGTCATGGGTCCGAGAGCTCCTGATGCACGAATTTTTGGCGGCTGACCCACGCTGAGATGGAGATCAGAGCCGCCCTTTTCGAGCATGGCGCGCAGAAGTTGGTCGATCGCAGGCATAGGGATAGCTTATCCGGTCACTTTCGCGCGGATCATTTTGTTGGCGATGTTGGCGCGTGCAGTTTCGGCGGAGATTTTTCCCTCCTGCCAGAGCTCGAGCACGGAGTTGTCCATCAGAAGCATGCCGTCGCGTTTGCCGGTTTCGAGGACGTGGGAGAGATTTTGAGTTTTTCCATCCCGAATTGTGCTCGAGACCGCGAGATTGTTGACGAGGAGTTCGCAGGCCAGCACGACATGGGTTTGCTGGGCGGGTGGGAAAACGTCGAGCAGCCGGTTGAGGGTCGTGGCTGCATCGCTGGTGTGCATCGTTCCGATGACGAGGTGCCCCGTCTCCGACGCGCTGATCGCCATCTCGATCGTCTCGAGATCGCGGAGTTCGCCGATAATGATGATATCCGGATCTTCACGGAGTGCGCCTTTGAGCGCACTGGCAAACGAGGCGGTGTGGTCGCCTGCCTGACGCTGGGTTACGTTGCAGCCTTTGGACAGATGGACGAATTCGATCGGATCTTCGACCGTGATGATGTGATCTTCGCGTGTGGTGTTGAGTTCATTGACCAGGGCGTTGAGCGTGGTTGTCTTGCCCGCGCCCACTGGTCCTGTGACCAAGATCAAACCGTTGTGATAGCTGAGGAGCCGTTTGATGGTGTCGACGGACTTGAATCCCAACTCGGCGAGCGTTCGAAGCGCGGCGGGAACCAGTCGGTAGGTTCCGGCGATGCCGTTCTTGTGCACCATGAGGTTCACGCGAAACCGGCTGCCCTCGGGCAGGGTGAGCGCGTAGTCGAGATCCTTTTTCTTTTCGAAATAGGCAAGGTCCGGAGCCGAAAGCAGGCACGTGTTGAGCCGTCGCGCATCTTCGGCGGAGATCGGATTGCTATCGATAAATTGGATGATGCGGTTGTGCCGGATGAACGGCATGGCATCGGCGGACAGATGGAGGTCGCTCGCGCCCAAATCGACCGCCGCCGCTAAAAGCTGGCGGGCGAACACGTTCACTTCCGCATCCGACATCGATTTTACCCGTGCGAAATCCGCATCTTCTCCGCCGGGTGAATTAGAGTCTTCGTCCATCGCGTGGCAATGACACAAGCGTGCCTAGGCGATAGGGGGAAGCGGAAAAAGAAATATGAAGAAAAGAGTCTGAGCAGACGGAGAAAGGCTCCGCCGCTCGAAGCGGTCAAAACAGCCCTATTCTTTTCGTTTCTCGCTCGAGCGCGGCACTCTCGTGACCATGCCTTTCGAATTGAGATACCAAATAAACAGACCGAGAACGACGGCTGTTCCAACGATGCTAATAACGATATCCATAGAGTTAAATTCTAGGTTTTGATGCGGTCGTAAAATTGATTACTGGTGGGAAATACGGTTTCACCCGGTTTTTACGACTCGGCTAAAAATAGTGTCATGTGAGACACCTTTTCTGGTGACCGGCGATGTCGACAACAGTTCCGAGCACCACTAACGGCCTGTAAAGTCGGTATCGGGGCACCGATGCGGAATCAGGTCTTACTCAAGCAGCACTGCTTGTACTTTTTGCCGCTCCCGCATGGACATGGGTCGTTGCGACCGACTTTAGGATGGACGGACTTAAATGGGGCCGGACCGTAACGGACAGTACGCGTGTAGTACCACTGGCTATCAATCCGGCGAAACTCGGATTTTTCCTGCAGCACCCGATCAGCTCCGCCTTCAACGAAATACGCGGAGAATTCTACAAAGGCTATATCCGGCGATGAACCGGGTTCGTGTGCGTGGATTTCCAGTTTAGTCCACGAGATATCTGTTGTCGGCGTTTCCTCGACGTAGGGCTTCTTAGCCGTTTCCAGGTAAGTGCGATGGAGGTATACAAAATCTTGGGCGACGTGAGCCGTGAACCGAGAACGCATTAATTCCTCGGCCGTTGAAGCCGGACGCTGGCCGGAGAGAAGAGATTCGCAGCACGCTTCAAAAAGCTTGCCGCTACCGCATGTGCAGGGCTGAGCGCGCTGTGGTTTGGGGAGACCGGAATTTGCCATGTAAAGGTTCGAGCTTGGGCATATTTGAGGTAAAGTTCACGAAGAAAGTTGGAAGGCTATGATATGTTCAAAATGTATAACTGTAATAATCAAATAGCGTCATTTAATTGTTTTTAACATGATTATTGGAATGCGATATGTCAGTGGCGAGTTGCTTGACTTCGGAGTTCGGGTTGCGACGGTCGCGCTATGACCACGGTGCGTCGCTTGTTTATCGTTTTGTCGTCGGTTATAGCGTCAGACTGACTCGGCGGCTGCGCCCGCGGAGGGACCGGTGTTTGAATCAGGACAAGGACTCTGAGAAGCTCGCGCAAAGGCGCTAAGACGCAAAACAGAGAAATGATCTTAAGGTGGGCCGTCGCAGGGACGCGACGATCCACCTGTCACGTCTCGCTTAAGAGCAGTCGAATCAATCACTGATTTGTCACCTGCCAGGTGAAGCATGGCCTTCCGATTTTTTCTCTGTGCCTCAATGTCTCCGTGGTTCCAAAATCAGTTTCACAAACGACTCACTAGGGATGGTTCGCTCTATTTGATAATCCCTTATTCGCTCAGGATGCGCTTTCTTAGTTTTTAGATTTCTGTTTCGTTTAGCTATGGCCTCTTCTTCCGTCACGCGTCGGCATTTTATTAAATCCGCGACGGTGGGTTCGCTCGTTGCTTCGTTAACTTCTACGACCATGGCTCTCAACGACCCTACACTTCCGAAATCAAACCCAGTTATTTCGCCCGCGGAGACTTCAACCAAAAAACTCGTGCTGGGTGCCGTCGTTTTTGAAGGCTTTGAGCTGTTGGATATTTTTGGTCCGCTTGAGATGTTCGGTCTGTTGCGCGACAAAGTGGACATCGTGATGCTGGCGGAGAAGGCGGGGCCGAGCGTCATCGCGGAGCGGGCGCTAGGCGAAAGTGCTCCACTGGATATTATCATGGTGCCGGGTGGGATGGGTACGCGGCGCGAGGTGAACAACGCAGCGTTTGTCAGTGCGCTGAAACAGCAGGCGGATAATGCTGCGCACGTCACAAGTGTTTGCACGGGAAGTGCAGTACTCGCGAAAACGGGCCACCTCGATGGCAGGCAAGCGACATCGAACAAGATGGCGTTTAAGTGGGCGACGTCCCAAGGTCCGGCCGTGAAGTGGGTGGCTGAGGCGCGTTGGGTGGAAGACGGAAAATATTTCACGTCATCGGGCATTTCCGCGGGGATGGACATGTCGCTTGCGCTGATCGCAAAACTGTTCGGCCAAGAAACGGCCGAGACCGTCGCGCGTCGCGCTGAGTACGCGTGGCACCAAGATAAATCGTGGGATCCGTTCGCGAAAATGGCGGGACTGGTGCCCGGGTGATTTTGGGGAACAGGCCGTACTTTACATCGCTTTGCCGCAGATGGCCACAGGTTGCCGCGAAGACGTTGGCGAGGCCGTTAACTCACCCCGTGATGCTACGCCGCTAAAGCGTCGCGCAGTCGCACAAACTCATTTTGAGCCGAGTTGTTTGCCGCCGCGAGCGTTTGTTCGCTGAGGCCAGCCGCGGACAGTTTTTCCTTTGAAGGACTCCAATAGGTGGCTTCGCCGGGCAATCCCGTTCCCCATCCTTCGGCAAGGCCGGCAGCAAGGTTAAGCAGTACTGCGCCCGGTTGAACGACAGGCGTGTGCAGTGGATCGAGATGCTCGCGAACCGCTTCGACCCAATCGTGCGAAAAATTCCAGTGCTCAAGCAACACGGCCGAGACTTCCACGCCTGACATGCCGTAAGATTCCTGTTCCCAAGCCGCGATCAAGGGAAAGGCCTGTTCACCCGGATAACGACTGCCGCCTGTAATGCTATTGATGATCACTCGACCGACGTTGCGAAGGAGGCCGGCGGCGTACGCACTTGGCCCGTCACGCCCGGATTGTTCGGCGAGTGCATCCATTGCAACCGCTGTCGCGACGGAATTCTCCCACAGCCGTGCCGAGGAAATATTATAGGTGATAAGATCTTGTTGAAAGGTCTGGTGCATGGCGGCGAGGCCGACGATACGGTGGATTTCACGGAAGCCGAGGCGCTCCACTGCAGACTCAAGTGAGTCGCATGGATTCTTGCGTCCGAACATGACGCTGTTGCTCAGACGAATGACTTGAAAACTTAAAGCCTGGTCAATGCGCACGAGCGCTACAACTTGCTCTAGATCCGTGTTGGGATCTCGAAGAAATTCGTTCAACCGGCCAAATACTTTCAGGGAAGGCGAAAGCGCGCTTCCATGAGAAATGATGGATTCTCGGTTGAGTTGCATGGGGTAAAATAGGCTCGAGAACGCCTGGGGTTAACAACGGCTACTCCTCGCAAAGCTTTAATCGAGAGAAATGGAGGGGTGGCGCTGTAAAAAAACGAAAACTGACAAGATATATACGTAAGGAGAATCCCTTGTTTTTGAAAGGGACGTAAAGAATGGTTCGTTAAAAGCAGCATATGTCGATCGATTCCCTCAATAACAGGATCTCCAAGAAGGGCAAAAACAGGGACGAACTGTCCTCAAAGGAGCCAAATCAGCCTGAATCGAAAGGAAAAAAGCAGGATGTGCCTGGAACGGTTAAAGGAATTTCCGATGCCTTCAAAAAACTTGGTATCAACGCCGAAGATGAACAGGGCGATGAATGAGCATCAAGCGAAGCCGGTTCATGATAAAACCGTGTTGCAAGGAGTGGCTTGCCCGCGCGTTCCGTCGGGGAAATAAAGTTCGGTTGAGCCCTCTTGATTGGGGGATGCTTTGAAGAGCCAATCGATTGGCCGACGGATCGCGAAATCAAGCGCTGTGTTTTGCCCATGCTCCCGTTGTGTACGTGCCCGTTCGCTTTTCTATGTTAGCCGAGAATCGTAAGCGCGATTCCTACGAATACGCCTAATACAGCCGGAAGTTTTTGCAGACCGTTCTTCTCGTTAAAAAAAAGAAGTCCTCCCGCGAAAGCGACGAGCGTGCTGCCGCGCCGCAGACTTGTGACCACCGAGACGAGCGCGGCTTTGTCGCGCAGCGCGCCAAAATAGACGTAGTCGGCCACCAGGAGCGCGAATGCAATTACCGGAATAGTCCAGCGCCAGTGGAATTCGTTGCGTTGCCACCATTGTAATTTCCAGCCGATCACGAGCGGAAGAAAGAGAATCACCAGGTAGATCGAAAACCACGCCTGGACGGTGGACGCTCGGAAGTGAAGGGTGCCGAGAAGATATTTATCGTAGAGCGAACTGACCGCGCCGAGCAGCGTGCCTGCCGCCATAAAGCCAACCCATTTGTCTCGATGAAAATGAATGCCTTCGCGTCGGCTGGCGAAGGAAAGCGTGACAAACGAAGCGAGCGTTGTGGCGATTCCGAGGCCTTGGAGCCACGTCGGCCGCTCGGCTAAAAGAATTAACGCACGTTGGAGATGCTGAACCGGTGTAATAGGATCGGCGGTCAACCCAAACGGGAGCAGGGGGGGGGACGCTGCATGCACTAAAAGCAATACGGCCCATACGGCCGCTCCGCTAAGCGTGCTAAGAAAGAGTACGGGCAGGACCGCGTTGTCGCGGACTGCGTGTTTAGTACAGAGGTCGTAGCAACCGAGGAAGAAGGCGGAAAATAAGCTGGCGATGATCCAGGACATGAAATCCATGGGTCTGAAGCATCAGTCATTCACCCGCAAGCATAGGTGCTAACACTGCTCCGTTAAGCCGCATCTCGGAAATGATATTGGAACCACAGAGGCACACCGTTCACAGAGAAAGGTAAAACCGGAAAACCCTCTTTGATCCGAGAGATTCAATTGGGTTTATTTTGTGCAGTCTGTCCAAAAATCTGCCTCTGCGATCTCTCTGCCTCTATGATTCAACGGCGGTTTTTAAGTTCGTAGCAGCTTAACGGAGTCGTGTTAGGTGGGCAGACGCGTTCGCGTCAGTCCACAGCCGAAAAAAGGCCCTCACAGTTTCCTGTGAGGGCCTTCGTATCCAGACTTGCTATCCCCAGTAATCAGACAAACCAAATTCAGAGGGTGCGCAGCTCGTTAAGGAGCAGGCGTCCACGACTTCGCAAACGAGTTGGTACCGTCCGTATAGGTGGTCCAAACCGCATGCGTTTTCGGGTCAACCGCGACATTCTTTGCCGAACTGGCAGTCTTCACATTGCCCAGGAAGGTTGCTCCGTCAGCGGTCTCTTGAACAACTGACATCCGATCGGTGCCAGGAAAAGAGTTTTCCGGAATCAACATCGAGTGCGATGCCGTGTGGCTTGACCGCAGGTGCGGTACTCCACTTGGCGACGATCGTGTTCGTCTTCGGATCGATCACCACGACCTGATCCGTGGTTTTGATATTGAGATAGATCTTATCGTTCGCGGAGTCGTACACCATGCACTCGGGAGCTCCGGGAATTTCGATCGTGCCCGTTACTTTTTCACTGTCGGCGCTGATCGCCCAGACATACTTTCCGTTGTCATTGGTGACGTAGATCGAACGATTGCTCGGGACAAAAATGATTGCGTCAGTTTCGCCTGCGAGCGTGATCGAATTTGTTTCCTTGAACGATTCCGGGTCGATGACCGCGACACGTTTGTCGTCCTGCACGCTCACGAAGTACTTACCGCTCTTGGGATCGACAGCAATGCCAACAGCTGGGCCCACTTTAACGCGGGCGAGAACCTTGTTGGTGGTGAGGTCGATGAAGTCGGCGGTTTCGTCTTTCTCGTGGGCGGCAAGCAAACGATGACGCTGGCTGTCGATTTCGAGGAAATCGAATTTGCCCTTGGAGTCGTTGATTTGAATCGTAGCGCCTGGAACCAGCGTAGCTTTATCTTCTGCGGCCAGACGGGCCGTAGGAGCGAGAGCGAGCGTTAGACCGAGGACAACGGGAGCGGAACGGGCCAGCCCGGATAGGATATGATATTTCATTTTAGAAACAGACGAAGGGTTTAGACGGGAAATTCGTCAGGGTGGATGAGGAGAAACTCAGTGGTCTGAGACCCGCTCACTTGGTGGGCTTAAACAGAGCCGCAAAATTCGGGATTTTCTTGGCGAGTTCGTCGCGGATCGCGAGGGCCTTGATGTGAAGCTTCACTTCGTCGTCACCTGCCTTGTATTTGAAAACCAAACCGGCGGCGCCTACGATATTACCAGTTGCATCCTTGATCGGAACTTGGACTTCGAACTTGTTCGATTCCTTCATGTTTGGCGCGAGGATCGTTTTACGCTCCGTTGCGACGGCGATATCGTCATCGTCGTCTTTCTTGCCAATACGATCGAGATTCGAAGCGATCATCGTTTCGTCCTTTGCGCCAGGAGCCGTGGCGTGCAGACCAACGACGAGTAGATCCGGATTTTTGGCCATCAACTCGTTGACGAGTGTCTGGGCGTAGATTTTGTTATCGGCGGCCTTGCCCAATTCAGGATCGGCGCGCAGCCCTGTGGTGGCAAAGGCGAGACCGATTGATGCAAAAACAATATTCACAATACGACGTTTCATAGTTTTTATTCCTTTAGGAAGTAATCGAGTTACAGGGGCGCGTTCAATGGAACGCAGGGTAGTCAGGCGGACTATCGCAGATCTTTCTGAAAAGAGTCTGAAGTAAATCTTAATTTACGTTTACCTTTACCCGGAGCCCCCGGGGGACCGGTCTCAAACTCACCCAATTGAGGAGTGGATTTTTACAAGAGGATTGGCCTAAATTGGACCGAACATGAGTCATCCCCGCCGCTTTCGTTATCGAGTCGTAGATGTGTTTACCCAGCGGACCTTGGAAGGAAATCCACTGGCGGTTTTTCCGGAAGCCGCGGGCCTGGACACGACGACGATGCAGCGTATCGCGAAGGAGCTGAACCTTTCCGAAACGACCTTTGTATTTCCGCCGTCGCGCAAAGATTGCGTGGCGAATGTGCGGATTTTCACGCCGATGCAGGAGATGAAATTCGCCGGTCATCCGACAGTCGGAACGAGTTACGTTTTGCTGGACGAAGGCGTCGTGCCGAAAGGCAGTCGTGAATTTATTCTTGAAGAAAAAATCGGACCGGTGCCCATCCGCGTCGACCTCGGAGAGAGCCCGTTGATTTGGCTTACGACGCCTCCGATCGTAGAAAAAACGACATTCGATCGCGCGATGTGTGCGAGCGCATTGGGTTTGAAACTGAGCGACCTGAAAGACGTTGCGCCGCAGTTGCTCACNNCCTGCGTCTACATTCCGCTCAAGGACAAAGAGGCCGTGGATCGAGCCTGGTTGGATACATCCGGATCAAAGTTGTTTCGCAGCGACTCCGTGGAACCGTTGTGCATCTTTGTTTTTTCTCCCACGCCAGAAGGCGCGTACTCGCGCATGTTTGCTCCGGAGTTGGGTGTGAATGAAGACCCGGCTACCGGCAGCGCGACAGGTCCACTCGCCGCTTACATGATGCAGCATGGCATGGTTGCGACGGCCGGTGGCACCCGGTTTGTGAGCGAACAGGGCACCAAGATGGGACGACGGAGTCTGCTTCACGTTCACCTCAAAGGCGAACGAGGTGCGCAGGGCATCGAGATCGGTGGCCACGTTGTGCCCACTGTCGAAGCGATGATGACTTTGCCGTCATGATTTGCGAACGCATTGGTCGTCGAGACCGTTTCTCGTCGTGGATACTTGCGCTTGTCCTCGTTGCGGGAGCGGTCGCGAAATTGCCTGCACAAACCGGCGCTGGTGTTGAACCTGCGAAGTCAGCTCCTTCTCCAATTGATAAAATTCAGCTCACCCTGACTTCGCCGTTAGACTACCAGGTTTTGCAAAGGCAAACCAAGTCATCAGGCTCGGTTGTCGTTGAAGGCATGTGGGACACTCGACTGAAGACACTTCAGCCGGATCGTCTCGAAGCACGGTTGCTGTCTTCGGATAATCTTATTTCGACGAATGCATCCTGGATGGTGCTGCCCTTCAGCCCGGAGGCAAAAGGTTTTCGTGGCGTTCTCCCGGTGTCTGCGGGTGGATGGTATCGATTGGAGCTGCGATTGCGGCAAGGTGACGACACGCTCGCTGAAACGGCGGTTGCCCACGTCGGTGTGGGAGAAGTCTTTTTCATTTTAGGCCAATCGAATTCTGCAAATCACGGAGAAATTCGGCAAAAGCCTACCAGCGGCAAGGTAACTGCCTTTGATGGCAGTCGATGGGCGATTGCAGACGATCCCCAACCCGGTGCGAGCGGGACGAAAGGGAGTTTTATACCGAGTTTTGGCGACGCAATGGTTCGACAATTGGATGTGCCCGTCGGTGTCGTCTGCCTCGGTGTGGGCAGCACCAGCGTGCGGGAATGGTTGCCTAAAGATACGCCGATGACTCATCCGCCGACCACCGGTCGGCACACCCTTGTGGTCGACGGACGGAAGTTTGTCAGTTCGGGCGAACTCTTCGAACGGTTCACCAGCCGTCTTCGTCAATTTCCCGCGAGCGGTTTTCGCGCGGTCTTATGGCATCAGGGGGAATCGGATTCGGCCCAAGCGTCACCATTTCAACTTCCAGTCGATGAGTTTAGAAACGATTTATCTGCGCTCATTACAAAAAGCCGGACTGAAGCGACGTGGGACGTCCCTTGGTTTGTTGCTCAGGTGAGCTACCATTCGCCGACTATTCCTGGGGACGAAGCATTCAGAGCAGCTCAACGATCGGTGGCCGATGGACATCTTACTTGGGTCGGCCCAAACACCGATGAACTCGGGCAAGCCTGGCGTGAACGGGATGGGCAGGGAGTGCATTTCAACGCGGCCGGTTTGAAGCGTCACGGCGAACTCTGGGCGGACGTGGTCGGAAAGTGGATTGAGGAGGACGAACGTTGAATCTCTGTGGGTGCATTCCCGAAGCTTGCTTCGGCTTGATCGGGATTTGGGGGTAGGGGCCGTCTGTCCTTAACGGCCCTTATTGCGCGTTGCGCGTACGCACCTCCAACAAGGGCGGTTAAGGACAAACCGCCCCACCTTTTTTAATGCCGCGGAGCTTACTCCGCGGACCTTTACTTAACCAATTGCCGCCGCAGGGACGCGTCGGCCCACCTTGGCTTAAATTCCGCCGATGTATTTGAACCACAGAGACACAGAGCTAATTCGTTACGAATTAAAATACAAAGCGGCGAACTTCACCCATGGGGTGAGATCATTTTTCGAGGCTCTCTTAGAATTTTCCTCTGTGAGCTCTATGATTCAACTGCGGTTTTAAGGTTTACTGGCCGTCCCGCGTTACGTGATCGGAGGTGAAGACGTAGGTGGTCGTCTTGCCGTCGAGCGTGCAGCGGACGACTGGGTTTTTGCCGTCGGATTCTAGTTTGAACATTGCGGCATTCTTGTTCTTGAGCTCGGCAGGGTAGAAGACGGAGGCGATCACATTCTCCTGGGCGGGCGCTTTGAGAAGCGTGCTGAAGTAGGGCACCCAGGAAAATTTGGATTCTTCCGTGACCGGTCAATCGGGCTGGCGTCCTTGGATCATGGAAAAATCGCCGTTCACGAGGGACACCATCTCGAGGTCGTGGCCGCGAGGGCCTCCAGCGCCGCTGGCGTCCGGTGCGTAACGATGTTCGGCTTGAGGGCGGGCGGCGCGGCGCGCGTCAGGTTCGGTGCGGCTGACATTACCGTGAAGGGCCACGTGGTCCTTGAGAACTTCCACGTCCACGCCCGAGTGGAATCGTACTTCGATCTCAGCACCGATTGCACAACCGATCTTGTCGAACACGACGACTATATTGTGCTGCTTGTCCAAAACGATCGATCGATTCCACGACTTCAGTTCTTGATTGGGATAAGCGTGGGTGGGGTCCATCTGAACATACGCCCAATCCGTGTCGGACTGGTATTGCGTAATATGACCGCCGATCCCTGTTTTCCAGGGCTGATCCTTCAGCTTCGCGCAGATCTGATCTTCGCCATTCACGCGTACGACGTTGTGGCCTTCGGTGCTCGCTTCGGCGTAGTCCCAGCGCAATTTTCCAAAGTATTGTTCGTCGTAAGAGCTGCGTGCTATTTCACCGACGAAAGTGAGGTTCTGCCAGGTGAGGTTAAACGTGCCACAGTCGAGATGGCCATGATGCGGGTCATCGTTCATGCCGGCTTTGCATGCGACCGTCATGTATTCGGGCCGCGAGCTTATTCATGACAAACGATTCTCCGACCGGAGCGCCCGAGCCGTCGCCAAATCCCGCGGTCATCCCGTACAAGCCAAAGTCGATCGGATGAGGAGAAAGGCTGCGATGCTTGAAGAGATCGATGCCTCCGCTTGAAGCGCGTCTCACTGCCTCCATGAACATCACGCTTTCGCCCAAGCCGTAAGCCCAGTAACCGCGGCCCTCCTGCCAGCCGCCGTCCTCGCCGATGTGATCGATCATCGCCAGCACGCCCTGGCAGGAGCGCGCAACGACATCGGTCAATTGCGGATCCTCGTCGAGAAGCGTCAGCGCCGCCAAACCGAGACCCGAATAACAAATGCCCGACCAATTACACTTCGAGGCGGAACTCCACCAGAAATAGTCGTAGTTTCCGCGAACGCGCGTGATCGCTTTTTCCAGGAGACCGCTGCGGATGCGATCGCGCTGAGCCTTCGTCAGCGCGGGGTATAGCCAGTCATAGACGTACGCTAGTTTTTGCGAGGTTCCGGCCGCGGTGATATCGTAAGTGAAGACCACGCGGTCGTCTGGAACGTTAAAGGGCCAGACGCGCGAATAGATGACTTCGTAGTGATGGGCGCTTTGAACCCAGGATTCCAACGCGCAGACGGCGTCAGCGTACTCGAATGCTTTGGCGACATAGCGTTCGTCGCCGGTCATCTGGTAAAGAAATGCGAGCGTGACCGCGGCTTGGATGTTGCTGCCGAGATATCGATTGTACCCATCGACTCCGACGTACCGCGCGTGAATTTCGCGCTGCGGCGCGCTGGGTTGAACGGTGGCGTACAGGTAGCGACGGCCTTCCGCCAGGATCTTCTCCATCGTTTCGCCCAGCTTTCGGTCGGACTTTACCCGCTGCAAAATGGCAGGTTTCTCTTCTGCACTGAAAATGAGGTAAGGGTGCGCCCGGGGCGTTTTGGAGAGATCCTTGCAGAACTGCTCGAAGTTCGGTTGAGCGAGGACTTTAGAAGCAAGGGCGACTGTAATAATTATTAAAACCAGGGTATTTTTCACGTGTGATGCGAAGCTAGGTATCAAAGCCCGGGGTTGGAGAGGGTAGCCGGTGGGGGCGAAAACCGGAGACAGAGAAGTTAGACGAGAGTAGGTTACGAAATGATGATGCCAAGAAAGAAGCAGTGACGAGTGGCCGGTGATCTCTTAATTCCAAACAAATGACCCAGCATCTCGCTCAGGTAAATATAGGCCGAATCAAAGGTCCGATGGACAGTCCGGAGCTAGCGGATTTTGCGAATGCATTGGACGAAATAAATGCCTTGGCTGAAGCGTCCCACGGCTTCGTCTGGCGCCTGAAGACCGCCGCCGGCAACGCGACTGAAATCAAGGCGTACGACGATCCCCTGGTGATCGTTAATATATCCGTTTGGGAATCGGTGGAATCACTCAAGAACTACGCTTACAAAAGCATGCATGGGAAATTCCTCGCGCGTCGTCGTGAGTGGTTCGAAAAAATGGAATCTCCGCACATGGCTCTCTGGTGGATTCCCGCCGGAACGACTCCCTCGGTGGAAGAAGCAAAGACGCGGATCGAACATCTGGATAAACACGGCGAGTCCGCCTATGCGTTCACCTTTCGTGATGCGGAAAAGTACTCCGCGGTCTAATGGGCGTCTAGGGGTGTGTTCGAACGCGCCCTAAACCCGCTTGCTCATTCCAAGGCACACAATTTGCTCGCGGTGATTGCGTTCCGGATCAACCAACTTGGGTCGACCCAATGTAGGTATGCCCGATTTCCGGCGGGCAAAGAAAAGAACTCCATGAAGCTACTTGATTCTCTTCCCTTCCGCTATTTGGCCGTTGTCGCGGCTCTCTTTTCGTCAGCCCGTGCTGCCTCTTACACTCCCGATGATTTGACCAAGGTCGTTCGCGTCACAGAACCGCAGCTCTCACCGGATGGCCGCTCGGTGGCCATCGTTGTTGCCCATGCAAATCTCAAGGAGGACCGGTGGGACGCCGAGGTTGTTCTCGTTGATGTTGCCACGCATCAGTCGCGGTCTCTCACCAATGGCCGCCTCGGTATAAGTTCTCCGCGCTGGTCTCCCCATGGAGACCGGATTGCTTACATTGCCCAAGATTCCGAGAAGAAGGCGCAAATATTTGTTCTTCCGATGGCGGGCGGAGACTCGGTGCAAATCACCCATTCGAAGACCGCCGCCAGTGCGCCCGCGTGGAGCCCGGACGGGGCGTTGCTTGCTTACGCCGCACCGGACGAGGAGCCGGAGCGCAAGGATCAGGCGAAGTTCGACGATGCCTTCGAAGTGGGAAACAACGATTTTCTAGAGCGATCCCGGCCCCAGCCGGTCCACATCTGGACGCTCCCTTCGCAAGGCGGGGAAGCGCACAAAGTGACTTCCGGTCCGAACTCGATTCCCGTGCAATTTGCCCCGGGCGGGCCGCCTCCGCAATTGTCGTGGACGCGCGATGGCACGTCGATTGTGTTCATGAACAAGCTGTCGCCGCTGACCGGCGATTCCGGCGCGACGATCCAGATTGTGGACGTCGCATCGGGTGCGTTGCGCGGTCTTACCGGCGCCTCAGACTTCGAGTCGAATCCGGTGCCGTCGCCGGACGGAACCAAGATTGCGTACGGTTTTCCGCGCGACGGAAAGCAGCGGAACAACGAGAAGGCGTACGTCGTACCCCTCGCCGGAGGAAAGGGAGAGGATGTTAGCCGTAGCCTCGATCGAAACGTGGGTTGGGTCTGCTGGACACCCGACAGCAAAGCCTTGCTCCTCGTGGCCAACGACGAAACCCATTCGAGATGCTGGCTCCAACCGATCGGCGGCGAGGCTAAGCGTCTTGATCTTGGCGAACTTGCTCCCAAGGGAGATTTTTTCGCGGGAGCGACTGGCTCCATCGTCTTCACTGCGACGACGGCGGATCACGCTTCCGAACTTTATTACCTGTCATCCGCGGAATCAGCCCCGGTTCAGTTGACCCATTTTCAAGTGGACGAGCAGGGCATGGAGCTTGGACGCAACGAATCCGTTCAATGGACCAGCGACGAGTTCAAGGTTCACGGCGTCGTCACCTATCCGCCCAATTTTGTGACCGGGAAAAAATATCCGCTCGTGCTGTCTATTCATGGAGGTCCAACGGCCACCTCGCTCGACAGCTTCACGCCCACGGTACAAATCCTCGCGGCGAAGGGATGGATTGTATTTCAGCCGAACTATCGAGGGAGCGACAATGAGGGAAATGCGTTTCTTTCGGCGATCGTCGGCGATTCCGGAGCCGGGCCTGGCCGGGATGTGATGGCCGGCGTGGACTATTTGAAGACGCGCGGCTTCGTGGATGAAACGCGAATTGCGGTGAGCGGCTGGTCCTACGGCGGGTACATGACCACCTGGCTGCTCGGCAACTACCCGACGGTGTGGAAGGCCGCGGTGGCCGGTGCGGCGGTGACGGATTTGGTGGACCAGTACACGCTCAGCGATACGAACGTGCGCCGGGGAGTTGCGCTTGGAGGTTCACCCTACACGGACGATCGGATCGCTCTATACCGGACCCAATCCCCGATCACCTATGCCTCGAAAGTGCGCACACCAACGCTGATCCTGGCGGATGCGGGCGACTGGCGCGTCACCGTGACGCAGTCCTACAAATTTTATCACGCGCTAAAGGACAACGGCGTCGAAACGCGTTTCTTCGCTTATCCGGTCCCGGGACATTCCCCCGCCGATCCGATCCGTTCGCGGGATGTCTATCGGCGTTGGGTTGCGTGGCTCGAGACTCATTTGAACTGAGCGTGGGCCCTCGCCGCGCCTGAGCCGTGGTTGGCCACGAGGGACCACAAAGATCGCAAGGACAGACCGGGTTTTGTGATCTCTGTTCTTTCGTGGCTACAAATCAGAAGTATGTCAGCCGATGCGAGGATTCATTCGCTTAAAAACCTATCTACGCATTAACACGAATCTTCACGAATGAAGCGCTCGCGCGGCCATTCGCTCGGTGTCGATGGATCTATCTTCCTCACGATTGAAACTGATTCAATCGCTGTGGCTCGATTCCCCGAAATTTGCTTCGGCTTGATCGGGATTGGGGTAGGGGCCGTTTGTCCTTAACGGCCCTCATTACGCGTGCGCAGCTCCAATAAGGGCGGTTAAGGACAGACCGCCCCCACCTTCTTTAATGCCCGGAGCTTTACTTGTTTCTGAATTTCTCCGTGCCTCCGAGTTCAACTCTGCTGAATTTTGTATTTCCCTCCGCGACCTCTGCGTTCAAAACCGTAATAGCAAATAGCGTCGCGCATTCGCAGAAATGGACCACGTGCGATTTCCCTTTATCGCTGGTTCTTTAGGAAGGATTCGACCTCATCGTGCGTTCCGCAGAAGTGGAAGACGAGGGCTGGGCCCTCTCGCTGAAAGACAAGTCTCAGATCGAGCCCACAGCGACATTCCATGAATGGCTTTATGCGCCTGAGTCCGAGCCCGGCGTGCAGGTGCGGTTCGCCGAAGGCAATCCCCGCTGCTTTCATGGCCGGCAAAATCTCCCGTCGGCGTGTTGCCGGAATACTTTTAAGAAAGCGTGGCGTCACCAGCAACTTCATGGAGCGAGGTCGGCCAGCTCGTTTACCTTGCGCAATTTACCCGATCGACGAGCCCGTGCCGTTTCCCTTTTCATCGCGGCCCCCGCCTTGGCGCTTTGCGCGGACGTAAGCCCATATTCCGATGTAAAATAATTTGCATCCGACTCGGTGACCGCGAATGGGAGTCCTCGGCGGTTGACAAGTTGAGTCAACGCCATCGAGACGAACGAACCGACATCCAGCCCAAGGTCCTTGAGGACAGCATCGCTCCGCTTCTTCAGGTTACGATCGATGCGCGCTCGAATCTGAACGGTTGCCATGCCTCAAAAGTGTTCAAATGAGCTCAGGTGTCAAGAGAGGGGGACGGAAGCTAAAACAGGGTCAGGCGATCAGAATTCAAATTTACGAGCGAAAAACGTTTTCGAGCGCGCATGTGCTCCGGCTAAATCATGGGCTGAGGACTTGACTTGGTTTAAATGGTTGTAGATACAACCAATGTGAACAAGTCAATTCCTTCCTCTCGTCTGTGGTTCACGGCTGCACTTGCGGCCGTTTTTTTTGCGACTGCTGCATTGGGCTTCGGCCAAGCGCCCGCTCCTACGCCCACAACCCGGGTCCTGGCTAGCCTCTCGGTGAAAGCGGACATACCTCGGGATCAGGTCATGAAAGTTCTCCCCGACGAGGTTCGTGACACGGTGAAGCTCTATCTCGCGGGCAAGATCGACCAGTGGTATTCGCGCAGCGATGGCAAAGGCGTCGTCTTCATAATGAATTGCCAAACGGTGGAGGAGGCCAAGGCGCTGATTGAAGAACTGCCGCTTGCCAAAGCGAATTTTGCCGAGCTCACTTATGTGCCGCTCGGACCTCTGTCACCGCTGCGCGTTCTTGTCGGATCTCCGCCTCCCGCCAGTGTTCGCAGTGGTCCATAAGGTGGCGATCGTATGCCGAGAAAAAAAGAAACCCCAGAGTCTGACTTGCTGATCGATTTGCCCTGTGTCTGCGCCACCACCAGGCGCACCGCGCGGGCGCTGACGCAATTGTACGATGCCTCTCTCCGCGCCAGTCAACTGGAGGGAGCTCAGTACTCTTTGCTTTTGCTCATCGAAGCGAAGACCGGCTGCACGCAGGCGGAAATCGGTCGGATGATGATTTTGGACAAGACGACACTGTCGCGAAACCTTCAGCTATTGAAGCGGAAGAAGTGGATCGCGACGCAGGCGTCGGACGATGCGCGCGAGCGTCGATTGAGTCTGACCGCTGAAGGGAAAAAAATTTTAGAGGTAGCGAAACCACTCTGGGCTGCGGCTCAGAAAAAGCTCCGTGCGCAGCTCACGTCGGAAGAATGGGAGACTATTTGGAAAACGTTGCGAATTCTCACCGACGCGACGCGACGCAGTCAGAGCAATTGAACCATGGAGACAAAGGCAGATGATTTAGCCACGAAAGATCACAGGGATCTCAAAGAAAACTCTCTGTGTTCTATGTATTACTGTAGTTTCAAATCCTCGCGGGCCGCGAAGATTTCTCAATCGGACTTTAGCCGCAAAAATTCGCAAAATAATCTGATCTACGTACGAGAATCGTCCGCGCGCCTATAGGAGCCTCGGGAGTGTCATTCGCAATGATATTTTTTTGTGCCTCTTTGTGGCTAAAAAATCCTGTTCGGTTGCTTTGGTTGCGGCTTCGCCGCACTAGGATCTTTTGTGGCTAAACTGAGATTGGATAGATCGCTCCTGATTTCCTGCTTAAACTCCGTGCCTCCGTGTCTCTGTGGTTCAAGAGCCTTGGTTGGGAAATTTTTAGGGACAGGTCAATAAAACCAGAAACAGGAAATCAGGGGTTGCTGAGCGATTGTCGGTGGAAAATGCGCGTGCCTTTGTCCGGGGAGACCGTTTTCCAATGCCGGTCGCAATCAGGCAACGTAGCCTGGAGATGATCTCTTAACCAAAATACGCCGGATCTGCTAGGCACTCTTTCGGTGGCCGAGACGCTGGCCGGAATCAGACCCGATGGGGATTTTATCCGAAGATTTCTCCGCGAATTCCGCGGAGTATGGCCAGGTCTCCCCAATCGGCGATGTCGGGCAAGAGCCGCGGTGCGGTGTGTACTCTCTGGCCAGTGCGCTGTCGATAAGCGACCAGCTGTTCTCCTACGAAGAGCTTGCTGCCCAAAACCGCTCCGCCGGTGAAATATTTTACTTTGCATCGCAACACCTCAGCTAAGGGCAGCCGGCCTTGTGTAGCCATGACCTTCTTCAGTTCTTCCAGCGGTATCACTCGACCACGCTCGCGTGGTCCCGCTCCGATGCTAAACAGCAGCTGTCGGTAGTCCGACTGAGTTTCTTCCCAGGTTTTTCCACCGACGATCCGTTGCAGCCCCTCTCGGGCGGCCGTTTTTCCAGCAACTGCTTCGGCATAACCACAGAAACGATAATCCTTGGGATCTTCTGCCAGACCTGCACGAACACAGTTAAGATCGATGTAGGCGGAGGTTGGACTCGTGGCCTGTTTCTGCGGTTCTATCAGTATACTGGTGAACCGCTCTGCCCACAGCGTGCCGTATCGACCGTGGCTCTTGTTAAACCAGATCGAAAACCGCTGCTTCATCAGTTTCATGTAAGCGGAGAGATCGCCCATCAGGGCAAGTTGCTGGCGCCGCCACTGTTCCCCTTTCTCCCCTCCGGCTTTCAGCTGCTCTTCTATCACCTCCAATCGCGCAGTCTGATATTTGGTCGGCTTCGGGTATAGCAGCCGATACCGTCGTAAAAGTTCCTTATCGGTCGGAATCGTCTTCTGTGGCACGAGCAAGAGCACATGAAAATGATTCGAGAGGATCGTATAGGTGAGAACCTGCACTCCGCAGTATTCCGCCACGAGCCAGATCTGGTTTCTCAAAACCTCACGGTCAGATTCCGCAAATAACCGCTCACCATTCACCGTCCGGCTCATCGCGTGATACACCGCCTCGCCTGCCTCGGGAGATATCTTGATCCGTCTCTGTCTCATTCCTTCCAGCTTAGCACGCTTTCCCGTCCGCCCTTTATTTTTTCAGCCTGTCCCTAAATTTACCCCCAGATCATTCGATCCTATTGAACCACGGAGGCACAGAGCTCACAGAGAACGGAAAAAGCTGTTGTGGTTGCGGAAAGTGAGGCCCCGGACACCGGAATTCCGGACGCGGAATTCCCGGAATCGACCGCGCCCGTTCTGCTATTCCGGAAACTGGAATTGACGGATTCCGCAGCAATTCCGTTGCCGGAATTCGAGGCCGGAATCGGCCGGAATCCAACCGATT
>WNFI01006405.1_pt1 | contig 24372 bp, 26 predicted proteins | sample 5400471 | NCBI WGS metagenome assembly WNFI01 (sample SAMN13153348, study PRJNA577476) | soil metagenome | isolation source: 100 cm saprolite on Douglas fir-dominated hillslope | place: USA:California | collected 2013-09-17 | reverse complement strand
TCGCGCCCTCGAGGAGTTCGGGACCTATATCGACAACAACGCGTCTGGTATCGTCAACTACGGGGAGCGGCATCGGTGCGGGGAGCGCATATCGACGGGGTTTGTGGAATCGACGATCAATCAGCTCGTTGCCAAGCGGTTTGTAAAAAAGCAGCAGATGCGATGGACACCGCGCGGAGCGCATCTCCTATTGCAGGTCCGAGTTCAGGCGCTCAATGACGATTTACATGCGAGCTTCGAACGCTGGTATCCAGATCTCCGGCATCGGCATGAGGGCAAACTCGCCGCATAGCACACCCCCAACTTCCGGTTACTCTCCAATTACGCGTCCGATTCCCTGTGCTGCACCGGTAACAACCGCGACCATTCCCGCGAACTCGTCTCGCAGCACGGGCTTTCCTTCCTGCATTGGATTATTCTCCTCACTCGGTTGCGGCCGCATCGCGTACGAACACCAGTTCTGAACTCAGCGGCTCCGGCAGATGAACCATCAGCCCTGATCTCATCAATTCGCTGCCCGTGGCAACGGTGTCCTTTGCGCTTCCATCCTGGAAATGCAGCCGGTAGCGTTGCCCGGCGTCCAGTCCAGCCAGGATGAAGCGATGTTCAGGCTCGTCAGGCACCGAGCCGCGAAATGCGAAGACTACACCCTGCTTTTGCGAGGGGTCCCAGTACTGCATCCCATCCCAATGCACGCCGTCTGGCCGCTGTGAGACATGATAGAGCCGGGCGTCGCGGATAAGTGGGCGCAGTCCCTGCTTATACAGCGCAAACGCCTGTCGCGCTGCTTCATGTTGCTGCGCGGACCAGACGGTTGTGTCGAGCATGATGGTTGTCCAGCCCATCATGCCGCTGCGCAACATGTAGAGGAAGTTTTCCAACCGTGGTGTGGGCCACTTCTCTACATAGCTTTCAAGCATCGCCGATGGCAGGACGTAACTTGCATCATAGAAAGCCCGGCGGTTCGAAAGGGGATCGTAAGTATCCGTGATGGAGAAGTAGTCCCCGTGTGCAGCTGAACCAAAATCCACCATGCGCCCGCCGTCGTTGCATATCTCGAGCAACAACCCCGGGTGCTCACTACGCAATTGGTCATGGATACTGTAATACGCTCGGACTGCATGGTAACTGACGTCCGTGGAGTTGGACCCCAACGAGAAGTCAAAGCCGCTGTCATGACTCTTGCGCAAAGTGCTTTGCCTCGGTGGAGCATGAGGGTGGTCATCTTGCGCGCAACCCTGAGCTACCACATAGCCATCGTGTTCTAGCATGTCGAGATGATTGTCCTCGACGATGCGTTTTACCTCTTTGCCTGCGTAGTCGCGCGCGGCGGGAACGCCGAGGTCAATGGTCTGGCCTTTGAACTCCCCCGGCTTCCATTCCGGGCCTACATCGCTGACCAGCCAGTCGCGCACCTTGGGATCACGCACATTCAAGGCGCCCGGTTCGGTGTCCAGCGCTGCCTGCGTCCAGTCCACCCAGATGCCAAAGCGCAAGCCCTGCCGATGCGCTTCATCGGCGATTGGCGCCAGACCATGGGGAAACTTTCTGGGATCGGGATACCAGTCGCCCACGCCGCGAAACCAGCCGGCATCGATGTGATACATCTCCAGCCCAAGCTCCTTCGATTCCGCAATCATGCGCAGCGCAAGCGCTTCATCCACTTGCATTCCGCTGCCCCAACTGTTGTTGACCATCAATGGGTATAGAGGATCTTTCCAGGCCCGAGGGTTGTTGAGCACCGCGCGCACCCAGGGCCGCAGTTGATTACCTGCTCCATCCGGGCCGCCGCTGAAAGCACCCAGGAAGACCGTGGGCGTCTCGAAGCTGCCCCCAGGTTCGAGCCTGGTGCGAAACGGTCCTGGCTCCGGATCAAGCCCCAGCACGCTCTTGAGACTGCCTTCGTCACGCTCAAGTGCAATGCGTGTCCGGCCGCTGAACTCAATGCCCGCATACCAGCCTGATTGCGGATTCTCTGTGCTGTAGATAAATTCGGCGGGGATGATCTCCCGCGCTTCACCGGCAGTTGGGTGTGCGTAGGTACTCGAATGTCCAGTCCATCGATACCCATCCTTAACCGGTTCGAGATGGGTGCCTTGCGCCGATGGAGTGCCTGCGCCTTTCTCGACATAGAAGTGACGCAACGCCGTTCCCGGCAATCCTTGCCAATCGAGGCTGAGACTACTCACCATTGGAAGCCATATCTCTTGTCCGCTCAGATTTTCGATGGAGATGCGGTGTTCGATAGGGCCGAATTCTGCCCGTGCCTCCCACTGCGAACGCAGGCGCAGATGGGGCACGGCAGATTCGTAAACGAAGACCACCTGATGCGAATCAGCGCTGCCTGATTCCGCCATTACCCGCCAGGCAACAGAGACGGCGGCGCCGTTCACTTCGACGTTTGAGGGTAAGATCTCCTCAGCGTTGTTGTGCCATGCCGAGCGTGATCCCCCCGACAGACTTATCAGCTTTGGCGCATGTATGCCCGCGCATATCTCCAAGCGCACATCGGATGTCTTGAGCATGACGCTGGCGGGCCTCGCCTGTTGCCCGTAGGCACCCAAGCACAACGCGGCACATACAGCCATAACAGTGGCGAATGGCCTCGCCCACTGCACTCCTCGTCTTACAACGTTTATCCACATTTTAGGCATGATCTCACGGCCCTGCTTGTTGAGGCTTCAATGAAGTGTCTCGACTACGCCGTCAATCGACCACCTACCACGATTGACAGATTTACTTCGCTTCACGGCTCTTGGCCCGGTTGCCGAGACTTAATCGTATGACTTTACCAATTAGTGAAAAAGTCATATATTATCTTCGCACGAACGCAGGCGCTGTCAATCTCCAGTGTTCAGGCGTCGAAAACCAGGGTTTTTAAGTATTGGGATGTGGCCATTAGCGATGGGATGACGTTATGACAACTTGGTCGAAAAGTATTCTATGTCTTGCAATAGTCGGATTTCTCGCCACGGGGTGGGGACGAGCGGCAGTTGCCGACACGACGGCCAATACGACGCCGAGCAGCTCGCGGAGCGACTCGCTCGAGGAGGTCGTAGTCACCGCTCGGCGTCGCGAGGAGAACAGTCAGTCAGTGCCGATCTCCGTGACGGCGTTTTCGCAGAAGGACATGGATGAGAAAAATATTCGAACCATGAATGACCTTCAGTATTCGGTGCCCTCACTAACGGTAGGCGGTGTCGGCGCCGGATTTCGCGACAACCCCCAAGTAAACCTTCGAGGTCAAGGGATCAGCGCCGCCGGTCAGAATGGCGTCGTTCAGTACTTCGACGAGGTGCCGGTGCCCGTCGATCGATTCGGCCAGACCGGTCTTATTGGTGGCCCCGGGATGTACTTTGACATGGACAACGTGCAGGTGTTGAAGGGACCCCAGGGTACATTGTTCGGCCGCAATGCAACCGGCGGTGCGCTTTTGCTGCAAACCAAGAAGCCGACCGACACGTTCGGTGGATACATCGAGGTTGCCGCGGGTAACTACAACGATCGTGAAATCAGCGCCGCGCTGAACATCCCGTTGGCGTCAGACACGCTGCTAATCCGCATCGCGGCGAACGGAAAAACGCGTGACGGTTTCACCCGCAGCTTAGGAACCCCTTCCGATCCGAATGGTGGTCTTCTACTGGATAACCAGAATTTTTCGGCGGAAAGAATATCGGTGACCTATCGGCCGACGACTGCGATTGCAAATGAGTTTGTCTACTCGGGCTTAAGCTCCCACAATAACGGAACTTCCGACATTCTCACTTACGTGGATCCCAATGGCCCGGCCGCCGCGCAATCTCCTGGGATCCTTCAGGCCTTGGCGGAGCAGCAAAAGTTGGGTCCTCGAACGCAGATTGCAACGAGCTTGGATCCCAAAAACAATCGGGACAGCATGTTCATTACCGATATATTCAGCTACGAGATCAGCAGCACACTGAAATTCCGCAATATTTTCGGTTATATGAAATCGCGCATCAATGAGTCGCTTGATCTTGACGGCTCGCCCTATCCAATTCAAGACTATCCTCCGTACTTACACAAGGACGATACCGAGCAGTTCACGGAGGAAGCGCAATTACAAGGCATTTCGTTCGACCAAAAGCTAAGTTGGACCGTAGGCGGCTTCTATCTCAACCTTCCGGCAAAGCCGTATTTGTACGTACCGCAAGATCTGCTGGGTGTTGCCAGTGTCATATCCCATAAAGCGGCGGAGCGCAGCGTCGCCGGTTATGCGCAGGGTTCCTACGACCTGTCTTCGTGGGTGGACGGCCTCAAGGCGACCGCGGGCGTCCGCTACACGTCGGACTACGAGTATTCGCTCGCACAGTCATTGAATGCCAACGCGCAGTGTACGGTCCCGCCACCGCCGAATACGGATCAGAACTGCGCGAGTTTGCAGACGGGGCATTTCCACGCGCCAACGTGGACGTTGGGGCTCGATGATCAGATTACGCCGAAGACGCTCATCTACCTTGCGTCGAGACGCGGGTATCACACCGGCGGTTTCAACCTCTTCGGCGATCCCTCCGCGGGGCACTTTTCGGTCGGTCCTGAATACGTGACCGACGAAGAACTCGGGGTAAAATCCGACTGGAGTATCGGCGACACGCAAGGACGTACCAACGTTGCCGTTTATCACCAGGCCTATTCCGCGATTCAGATAGGGCAGACCATTTTGTCGCCGACCGGGGTACCGGAGTTCATCATCGCCAATGCGGCGGACGCATCGATCTGGGGAGCGGAATTCGAAGGGACCGTGAACGTCACCCGGGATTTCCAAGTCGGCGGATTCTTCGACTGGCTCGATTTCCGTTACAACAATTTCGAGCCCGGCGTCAACGCGGCCTACGCGGAGGCGACCAAGACGAATCAGCGACCGCCCCTCAAGTTCGGCCTTAATACGCGCTACCGGCTGCCGTTGGACGCACGTATCGGCGAGATTAGTGCGTCATCGACTTTTGCATGGCAGTCAAGGAACGGAGACCACTCGCAAGTGGGAGGAATTCAGGATGAGTTCGGCATACTCAATTTCAATCTTAATTGGGATCATATCGCCGGCGGACCCGTCGATGCCACGTTCTTCATGACTAATGTGACCGACAAGACTTATGTATTGACGCCGAATCCTTTCTCGAGCAGCTTTGGATATTCCACGAGCATTTATGGCGAGCCACGCATGTACGGAATCCGGCTTAAATACTCATTCGGCGGAGAGGCGAGACATTAAAATGACACCGGCTCGACATACCGGCCAGTCCTCGCGGGCGGGTTCGAAGTGGTAGACGGCGTGACGAGATTCGGGGATCGAGTCGTGCTGGTGACCGGCGCCGCGAATGGGATCGGGGAGGCGATCACGCGCCGCTTTCACTCGGACGGGGCGCGACTCGTCGCATTGGACGTAGACAAGACGGGTCTCGATAGGCTGGCGGCGGAGCTCGCCGGCGTCGAGCCGGTCATTTGTGACCTGGCGCAGCCATCGGAAATCGTGGAAACGATGCGGCACGTGGAGAAGGCTTACGGACACGTCGATGTTCTGGTCAACAATGCAGGCATTGCGCAGAGTCGGCATATACTCGCAGCCGACTATGAGCATTGGCGGCGGCTGTTTTCGATCAATCTCGACGCCCAGTTCTTGGTAAGTCGCGCAATCGCTCTTCTCATGCAAGCCAAGCAAGCCGGAGTGATAGTCAACGTCGCCTCGATTCAAGCGATGCGGAGCGAACCGTGCGGCAGCGCTTATGGAGCCACCAAAGGCGCTATCGCGGCATTTACGCGGGGCTTGGCGGTGGATTTGGCTTCAGCCGGGATTCGCGTGAACGCCATCGCGCCGGGGTTCATCCAGACCCGCATGTCACTGAACGCCGAAGGTGTTGACGAAACCTCAACGGAAGAATTTCAGGACTGGTACGTGCGGCGGCGCAAGATTCCGATGGCGCGGGCCGGGCTGCCCGCGGAAGTGGCCGGCGTGGCGGCGTTTCTCGCATCTCCTGACGCCAGTTATATGACGGGACAAACATTGATTGTCGATGGGGGCTTAACGGTGACGTTCTGAACGAATGTTCAGCGGTGCCGCTGTCCAGAGTTTAGTTAGGGGTGACTAGGACTTTTGAAGAGGCGGCGGCCATTCACCAGGATTTCCACATCGACCCGATACTGCTGCAGCGCGCTAACGTTGATTTCAATTCCCAAGCCCGGCGCATCTGGCAGCGAAAGCTCACCGGATCGATCGATGAGTAGATGGTTCGTCGTGATGTCCCGCGCGAGCGATTTGGGCGCCACTGGATACTCGCAAATGCGGTGGTCCATCAACCCGGCATAGGGTTGAAGTGAGGCGCTCAAGGCCAAATGCGACGTAAACGTGTGATTGACGTACGTCACCGAGCGCTGTGCCGCGTAATCGGCCACGCGCTTGGCCGGTCGGATGCCCCCGATGCGACCGCAATCGATTTGGATGAAGCCCACGCGGCCGAATTCAATAAGGGACTCCGCAAGAGGCGCATTTTGGGCCCCTTCGCCGCCTGCAAGCCGGACCAGCGATGATCGCTGCGCCAGCGCTCCGTAAGCACCAAACGCGTTGGCTAGAAAAGGCTCTTCGAGCCACACAACCTTCGCCGCCTCCAGGGCGGGGAGACGCAGCTGCGCCGAGGGCACGTCCTCCCGCCAAACTTGCCCCACGTCCACCATGAGTTGTCCATCGGGCCCCAGCGCCTGGCGTGCAGCCATAAAATGGTCCCGATCGACTTCCACTCGGCCTTGCCCAATCGGACCCCAGCCGACCTTCACGGCACGGAATCCGTCAGAAGAGGCCTTTTTCACTCGGATAAAAGTCTCGTTGGGATCGTCTCCGAACAACATCGACGCGTACGGCAGCTTCTTCCCAGCCCGCTTGAATCCGAGCAGACGCCAAACGGGCTCGCCCCGGACTTTCCCCAAGAGGTCCCAAAGCGCAATTTCAATCCCGGACCAGGTGTGAGCAGCCTGCAGCAGATCCATGCTCTGGCGCTCAACGAGCGCGGCAATACGATCGATATCGGCAACATCGTCAATTCGCTGACCGAGCACCGAGTCGGCCACCGGCCGACACGCCCCGTGAGATATCGGGCTTATGAACGCTGCAATCGAGGTGAGCGGCGACGCTTCGCATTCCCCCCATCCTTGATAGGCGCCCGCGGTCACCCTCACCAACAAGGCATCCTGCGAACCATCGGCGTCCGTGGTCACCTCGGGCATCGACAGGTAATAGAAATCCACAGCGTCGATTTTCAACACGATCTGCTCTCGATAGGCGGCATTGCTTAGAAACAAGTTTGACTATAAAGTATGATTTTATCAAGTATACCTGTCTTGAATCAGCGGTATTTCGGGGCTCAACCGACGCGGACCAGCGTCAATCTGAGGGCATCAGGGACACAAGGGGCTTTTATCATGACAAATAATGTTCAGCGTTATGCAGGCCAGGTTGCCGTCGTGACCGGCGCGGGAAGCGGCATTGGTCGAGAGATCGCACTCAAGCTCTCCCGTGAAGGGGCGCGAGTGGCGCTTTGGGACGTGAGCAAAGATTCGCTCCAAGCCGCAGAGACGCAGGCCCGTGTTTCGGGATCCGAAGCCATCAGTAAGTTGATCGACGTATCATCCGAAGCGGATGTGGCCGCCGGAATGGACGAGGCTGTCTCGCGCTGGGGCCGACTTGATGTTGTGGTCCACGCCGCAGGGATCGTCGGTCCGACGAGCACCAACGCCATTGACTACGCGGCCAGTGACTTTCGGCGGGTTGTCGACATCAACTTGACGGGGTCCTTCGTGACCGCGAAGCATGCTCTTCGCTACATGGCACCCGCCAAGTATGGCCGGATTCTGTTACTTGCGTCCGTCGCTGGAAAGGAGGGCAACCCGGGGATGGCGGGCTACTCGGCGAGCAAGGCAGGCGTGATCGGCTTGGTCAAGGGCCTGGGCAAAGAATATGCAACGAGTGGCGTAACGGTCAACGGCATGGCGCCCGGTGTGATTTCAACGCCAATGAATCAGGGCACGGATCCGAAAATGCTTGAATACATGGTGGCGAAAATTCCGATGCAGCGGATGGGAACGACCGACGAAGCGGCCGCCATGGCTTGCTGGATTTGTTCCACGGAAGCCAGCTTTACGACTGGCTTTGTATTTGATTTGTCCGGTGGTCGGGCTACCTACTGAAGTGCCCGACGGAGATCGTTCAGCCCGCGCGAATAAGCTCTCGACTTGGATTCCCGCATGCAGGTCACCGGATCCCCCTCAGCGCCCAGGAACCTATTATCATCGCGCGGTATCCTCGTTGGGAAGCTGCGACAATGAAGAAGAAAACACCGAAAGATCGACCAAACCGGCAGACGGTTTCGCGGGCCCCGCCGGCAAATCAGGAGCTTGCGGCTGAACGGACCGGTTATCGGCTCCGTGGTCTTCAGGGTCGGCTGATCGATTCGATTGGCTCGGCCATCGTGACCGGTCAGTACGAACCAGGTGAATACCTTCCGGCAGACCGTGAACTCTGCGCGCGTTATAAGGCCAGCCGACCCACCATCCGAGAGGTCATTCGAATACTAGAGGCCAAAGGGTTAGTTCAGACGAGGCAAAAAACGGGAACATGCGTCAATCCAAGTCGACTCTGGAGTCTCGTCGATCCGGACGTTTTGGGTTGGTTTGATGTCAATACCCTGAGCGACGACCTGCTCCGGGACCTGGTTGAACTGCGCCAAATCATCGAACCCTCTGCGGCGAAGTTTGCCGCTGGACGAGCGACGCTATCCGACATCAGCGGCATCGAAAAAGCATATGAGGCGATGGCCGCCGCCACGACTGACATGTCGTCATATGCACGGGCGGATGCGGCCTTTCATTTGTCGATATTCGCGGCAAGTCACAATGCACTTTTATGGAACCTATCTCACGTCGTTTCAGGACTTCTGAGACTCAGTTTTGAGCTGTCGCAAGAGACTCTGAACGACTCCGACAATACGGTCGGCGGCGATCTCGTGGGGCATCGCGACGTCCTGGAAGCAATCAGCCGCGGCGATGGCGCGGATGCCGAGGCGGCGATGCTGAAAGTGGTCCTCAACGGAAAAGCCGCCCTCGCCCGACGATCGAGGCGCTGACGCGGTACAGCGTCGGCCCACGCGGGCAGGTTCAAGTTGAAGCGCAGAGAATTATAAAGTATGATTATTTTTCATGAGCTATTCTTGGTGAATCCGGATGAAGCTGCTGCGATACGGACCGGTGGGAAGAGAAAAGCCAGGAATCCTCGACAGCAATGGCATCATTCGGGACCTGTCACCCATTCTGTCTGATCTCACGAGCGAGTATTTGTCTCCAACGAGTTTGGCGGCGCTCGCGGGAATTCGTCCGGAATCACTGGCGGTCGTCTCTGGCACGCCGCGATTTGGTGCGCCGTACACGGGCACGCAGAAGTTTATCGCCATCGGTCTTAACTATAGCGATCACGCGGCCGAGACCGGCCAGCCAGTCCCTGCCGAGCCGGTGGTGTTCTCAAAGGCCACCAGCTGTATCGTCGGACCGAACGACGACGTCATGCTGCCGAAGGATTCGCTCAAGACGGACTGGGAAGTCGAACTCGGCGTGGTGATTGGTCGCGAAGCACGCTACGTTGATGAATCTGAAGCATTGAACTTCGTTGCGGGATATTGCGTCGTCAACGATCTCTCTGAGCGTGCTTATCAACTCGAGCGGGGCGGAACGTGGGATAAAGGCAAGGGGTGCGACACCTTCGGACCAATCGGTCCGTTCCTGGTCACCGCTGATGAGGTCATGGACCCGCAGAATCTCGATCTATGGCTCGACGTCAACGGGCAGCGTATGCAATCTGGTAATACGCGAACCATGATTTTCTCTGTGTCCAAGATCGTCAGTTACGTCAGTCATTTCATGACGCTGTGTCCCGGTGATCTCATCACAACCGGTACTCCCCCAGGGGTGGGTCTCGGTCAGAAACCGCTCCCGAAATACTTAAAGCCGGGCGATGTCATCGAACTCGGCATTGGTCATCTCGGCAAGCAGCGCCAAATAGTATTGCCTTGGTCGAAAAATGGACGGTCGGTGAGCGGCTGATAGGCCCGAGTCAGTCCGCCGGTATCTTGCTGCCCGCCTCATGCTCCGTAGCCACACGAAGTCCGTTGATCCGAGAGATATGCATTATTGCGGGTCCGATCAAGCAATGCCGTACAAACATCCATGATTGAACCGCCGCCTCAGAACGGCAAACGGGCGTCGCTGTTGGCGATGCCGCGGTGGCTTGTGTTCTCGGTGTTGACCATCGGCTGCTGGGGGGCATGGGGCGCGGTATCGAAACTCGCCTCAAACGATATAGATGCGAATACGAACCAACTCTTGTTCACGCTCGGTCTTCTACCGCTTATCGCCATTGCCGTGCGTTCGCCCCGTCTTTCGGTCGGCGTCGGCGAAGTACGCCGGGCAGGAATCGGTTGGGCTTTTCTGACCGGCATTCTCGGTGGTACCGGCAACATCGCATTTTTTCGTGCGCTCGTCGTTGGTGGACAGGCATCCGTTGTGGTGCCTGTCACGGCATTGTTTCCGCTGGTCACGGTAATACTCGCGCTCGCCGTTCTGCGCGAACGGCTCGGTCTGTTGCAGAAAATCGGACTCGCCTTGGCGCTGATCGCGATTTACCTCATCAGCATGGAGTAGCGATGGACTATTCTTGGATTTTCTATGCGGCCGTGGCGATGGTGTTCTGGGGAATAACTGGCGTGACCCAGAAGCTCGCCACTAACCGCATCTCGAGCGAACTATCTTTCCTGTGGTTCGCCTATGCGATGATTGCGATTTCATTGGTGCTCGCCATGACCGCCACGCTGCAGTGGCACTTGCGGTCCTGGACTGTTGTTCTCGCGGTCGTCGGGGGAACGTTGAATGGGCTCGGAGCCCTGACCAGCTTCAAAGCACTCGAAAGCGGTGGCAAAGCATCCATCGTGATTTCGCTCATTTCGCTCTATCCGCTACTGACCGTCGCCTTCGCTGTGGCGGTACTTCACGAAAAACTCACCTTGCATCAGGGTTTTGGCGTTGTAATCGCAATCATCGCGGCGATTTTACTATCTATGGAGCCGACGACGATCGCGCCGGCGCGCTGAGGAAGAGCTAGGCCGGTCTTAGGACGCCGTCACGACCGACTTCAGCAACCGAGTCGATCCCGCTCTGCACGGCAAACAATACATCTGTAGCAAGAGTCTGCCCGGGAGCAAGCATTCGGTGTCGGCCTGCGGCCCGCATGGCATCGAAATTCACGGGGTATCCGGTGCAGGGCTCCAAGACGGCAACATTGTGGCTGCGCCACCCACCGTAACTGGCGAACAGCCAGCAATGCGAAAATATCGCTGGGTCAAACACTAGGGCACACGCGAGACGGGTCGCCGTGTTGGTTAGTGCGCACCAGCCGGCCTGCATCTCGGTGCCGTAGAAAAAATACATTTGACGTGCATCAGGAGGCGGAATTCGCCGTAGATCGACAGTGCTGCCGTCCTGCCTTCGGAGATAGGGCCAATCAAAGCTGGGCGGGGCGCCAACGAGGGTCCCTGGAGAGGTCGGTTCCAGAATTACTTTCATCGCGGGAAAGTCGATCCGGTGATTTTCGGTCACGGCCAGCGCCGGATGAAGTTTCCACATGAACGGAAATGGCGTTGTTCCGACGTTCCGGAATACGTGATGGAATGCGATCTGCGCCGAATCGCGCCTCAGCGCTATCGTCTTCTCAATTGCGATCGCGCTGATTGGAGTAACGAACCGAAGATGCACACCGACCTCATCGCCCCTGGCGAATGGTTCAGCCTGCCATTGTCCCGTCCAAAGTTCACCATGGTCGGGATAAGCCTCGCCGTCGATCAGCGTAACCTCGTCGTTCGGAAAGAGCTCATCCCAGCCGCCGCTCCAGACATCGTCATAGCGCGAATTCATGGGCAGGCGCGACGGCCGCATGCGCGGATTGTTCCATAGGAGATCGGTATCCGTCGGCTTGTGGGTGATTTGCCAGATTCTGGCGCCGGCCTCGGGTAGGACGACCACACGCAGCAGGCGATTCTCGAGGACTACAGCTCGAAGGCCGTGATAGCTCCAGTCCGTGCTGACGCCCAAGTCCATCCCTTGAGAATATCGGGAAAACCCGTCGCTGCACAGTATCGAGAGCGCGTAAATTGGGGCTGAGTAGCCCATTAGATCTTCACCACCATGACCTCCGAGAGGGAACCGCTCGATTCATTCGGCCACAATTATCCAACCGTAACCCTTCATGGCCAGCCTGTAAGATTCACGTGCCACAGTAGCCCTACCCCTATTCAGAAACCGGTTCGTCGCGGCCAGTGGCGGCCGCTGCTCTCGCCATTCCGGACCTTGCCGCATTGATCTTCTCGGCATATTGCAGCGGCATCCGCGGCGACTTCCATCTGCCGGCCTGCCTGATCGCCGCTAAGTCGATATCGAGCTCCGCGAGATCCTGCGCGGCGCCCACGCGAGTGGAGTGCCCACTCACCTCCGCGACGAACCTCGCAGGCATTCCAATCCACTGCGCCACGCGTTTGAAGATCGGCGCGATGCTGCCAGCATGCAGAGCATCGCCAATTTGATCTCTACTAATTAACCGGCGAAATATCGGCCCTTCGGCGATCTTGGCATGCTCGAGCCAGATCTTTAGCCATTTGTGGATTACCCCTGTTGCTGTCAGTTTCACCTTTAATGATGTCATTTGTTGAGGGTTTATTTTTCGGTTAGTCTCAGCGAGTTATGATACCTATGGCGCATAGTTGAAATTGTCGATTATTCGCTCCAGACCGCGCTTCTGTCAGGCATTAGCGTCAAGAATTTGAATCAACTGAATCGCGGCGCGGATTGTGCCGATTTCGTGTCGCACGCGGATACACTGCTTTTCAAGGCGTTTGCGACTCCGTGCTTATCCGCTCAACGTGTCAATTTCATTCAATAGTGTCACTGACGGAATTAAAGGGACTGGTTGGACATCAATAAGGGTAATCCACATTAAAGACGATCTCCGAGATCGAGAACAAATTATCAGCCTTCAACGATTGCAATTCGCGCTTCACGGCCACCCAATCAACTATCGGATTGTCGGCCGCGTTGGCGTCCATGCGCCGATCAGCACCACTAAAGAAAGAACCCTTCAACGGCTCAAGGACTGCAAGGTCCGCGCACACTAACTGGGGCTGCCGTTGCTTCGAGCAGGGCGGCCACGCCAATGATCATGAGGACAACCGCCATACGCATAATCTGCATAACGTTACTAGCTTACTATCCGCTCGAACGGAACTCATACCATAGTCGACAGGTATGACCTGAGCTCCATTTGCCTGCCGGCTCATCTCCGCCTACTCTATATGCTGGTGCCCCGTGACGCGCGCGCCGTGGTTTCGGCTGCGAGGTCCGCTGCCGGGTGAATTCGCATAGGCCTGCTGACAAGCCAACGTTACCTACCTGCGGAATAATGGTAGGCTCGGTGAACGACACCCCTTTTGCTATCCTGGGTTTGCGGGCGCCGCTTTCACTTTGCTTATCATGATGTCGAAGTTGACTTTGAAATGAGTACCTCTCGCCAGCTTCATGAACGGAATCCATTGACCTAGGATTACGTCGAACTTGAACATGTTATTGTGATTCAGCAATGAGCTTCTTATTTCAGTCAGTCTTGTGTGTTTTCTGCTGAATCCAGCCCACCCAGCCTTACCGAAAAGCTCGTCTTCAGCGAGCCACCATAGACCGCCTTCAGGCATCATGCGTATCCACTCATCCTCTTCAGATACGGTATTTAACACTCTTCCTACTTTTCCGCTATCTAGCAGGGATACCCAGTCATAGTCCCCCTTCACCATTGAGCCACAGAAAATGATTGAGTCGATTGGCGCCGTCAAGTCTTTAGCCTCCTGCAGATAACGTGCGACAAGGTAGGTGCCGAACGAGTGGGCGATGATAGAAATAGGCCTGTCCCAGTGCGGGCGGAGATTAGACAGCCAATCCCTCAGACCCTGGACCGCTAGCGTCTTCTGCTTCTTGTCGCGCAAAATAGACACATCCTGGTAGCCGTAGTAATAGGGCGCTACAGCCCATCCGGACGTACTCGCAAGCAATGAGACATGGGGAATCCAGGCTGCGTGAGTTCGTATCCCATGGATTGGGACCACCAATCCTGCCACTTCACGAAGGTTAGCGACTTTCCTGCCTAGATAGGCGGTCTTGACGATGTCGAACGCTACTGATCGTTTTTCAGGCCTTAGATGAGTGGCAACCTGTGAATTAAACTTGATTTGCACCAACCCATGTGTGATGCCGGCTCTAGTCGTGGCAAGCAGCTCCAAAAAAGCCGCCTTGATTTCAGGCTCGTCCTCAGAAAGCAGCTGTATATCCAGGGACACACCATCAACGTAGAAGCTCTCCAACGACTTGGGAATCTGCGCGGAATTCGCGAAAAAAATGAGCAGATCTAAGTCCGATGGGAAAGCCTTTCTACTGACAAAGGATCCGCCGATGACGATCGAGGTGGCACCGGCATCTTCTGCCCATTCGCAAATATCATAAAATGGCTTATTGAACCGATGTCTAGGAACGCCGTCGCCTTCCTCTGCGTCAGAGGAAGTACAAAACAACTCAAGGAGTTCTGTCTTGGTAAAAAGGTGCGTCCCGGGTATCAGGAGACCGTCGTTGTCGAAAATGTCTTCGTGTCCGCTCACCCGTCGTCCTCGTGCCTTCCCTAGCTACATTAAATCATGATTCGGCGGTTCATATCGTTCGATCCATACCCACGGATCGTGCCGGTGAGGCATCCGAGCGAAAGCATCCGCCATCGTCGATCCCGGGATTTCCCGAGCCGCTTTGTAGATCTCAGTAATTCCCGTCAAATCATCAGCAATTCGTGGAGGTGTTGAACGGGACGAAGTGCCGGAAGCGTGAATGCGATGCGCGAGTGATAGAGATGCGGAAGCCAAGAAAGCTACGAGACGCAAGCAGCTAAGGAATTGGCATTATCCCCATCTGCAGCACCGAAAACGAATGGCTCTCCAGGAGTCAAATTGAAGTTGCAGTCCTTTGCCCCAAGACCTTTTCGTTTCAACAAAATAATCGCTTGCCCCTTAAGCTCCAGGTCGCCGAGCATCCCTGTTTCAAGTTGCTCCACATGCGACAACATGTGGAGAAATCCCGATAGCACCTCATCGCCATCTTTCAGAAGTTGTGTCTTGGAATCCTCCACAGTCCGAGTGTGTAGGGTCTGAATGCCTGAGTGTGCCGCCTCAGAGTTCCGTATCTTGTTCACGAGGTCCATGTGCTCCATAGCGCAATGCTCGAACTCAAGGCATAAATGAAACGGGTGCGCTAAAGAACCAACAAACGAAACGGTGTGAGGCTCCCTACCGCTTTCGTTTTTGCACCTTGGACATGCGGATTCGAGTAGAGAGCCTAGCGCCATGCGCTTGTATCGCGATCCAGGAAATTGAGTGCAATATAGGAGCTGCTTGATTGCAGCTTCGCAGATCCTTGCTGCATACAGGACAATTTCGTTGTACAAGCGGAGTCGTTCGATTTCGGCATCGACCTCGTTGTGATCGGAAGTTTGCGTGGTACAGAATTGATGAAAATCATTAACCACCTTTGCCATTATCAGCGTCAGCGATACTCCACTGAAGGTGTATGGATTGGTGAACCCGCCTTCAACCTGCGTGTCCGTAATTGACAGTACCGACAGATTTCCGCGTCGCAGAAGCCAGGCGCGCATATCCCGCGCCAAAGGCAAAAAATTGATCCCAACTATTTGCTCGCCCATCCAGCGAAACGCCTCCGGTCGGTAACCCCATGGTTGATGCGCGCCATGTCGTTTCCGCTGAGTATTAGTAGCAACTTCGCTCATTGCACTAAGGTACGCCAGTCTGCCGAGACTGCCAATGTGGATGTCATCAATTAATGTCAAAAACATTACGAATTGATGTCCTTTGACGGCGACGCGGAAATGCCTTCATTTCTAGGTTCTGATAAGAGCATTCTGCCGCATCGAGCAATCCAGCAGAGTAGAACCGCGCCCCGACGCGGCCGTTTTGTCTAAAAACAGTCCTGTGCCCACCCAACAATTCGCGCAATAAATAAAGCCCGCTCCTCGACAGAGTACTCGCTCCGCGCAACGTGCTCGCCCAAGTTTCGCACACGCTGGGAATACAGTGCCGTGGTGGGCGGAGCACTGTATAGACCACCCGAGAAGTAAGGCCTCGCCAGTTCTTGCAGAACTGCCCGGGGAGTTAAGCGGCGACGAAACGTTCGCGGGGCCACATATAGTCCTACCCGGACTCGTTGATGATAGCGCTACGCCTGCCCGACGCCCCCGAATGCGATCGCGCTGACTTCACGAATGAACAGCGATTCGCTGGCTTCGTGCATCTTGTAGATAATTCCGCAGAATTCGTAGGAGATGAGTCCCACCGGACTATGACGGAGTACGAAAGCTGGACCGCCGCTCATTCCTCCGAGGCTGTCCGGCTCGGGTTCGCCCGTATCGCCGCTTCGGATCCAATGTTCCCGCTCAAACTGACATCCGAGATAGTCACTGTGGCGATCCGTCACTCGCGCGGCCCCTGATGAGGGGTTATTTTTCGATTGGTCTCAGCGAGTTATGGTACCTATCGCGCATAGTTGAAATTGTCGATTATTCGCTCCAGACCGCGCTTCTGTCAGGCATTAGCGTCAAGAATTTGAATCAACTGAATCGCGGCGCGGATTGTGCAATTCCGTGTCGCACGCGGATAAACTGCTTTTCAAGGCGTTTGCGGCTCCGTGCTTATCCGCTCAACGTGTCAATTTCATTCAATAGTGTCACTGACAGAATTAAAGAGACTGGTTGGACATCAATAAGGGTAATCCACAGCGGGCGTCGACGGGATGAGAAAGTCATGATCAGCGGCGCGCTGACCCTCCTCACCAATGCCGTCATGGCCTACAACACTTGGAAATTGCATCAGGTGTTGGAGCGAGGCAGAGAAGCCGGCCAACCGGTTCCGAGCGACGAGATTCTGGCGCACATCGCCCCAATTGCGTTCCGACACATCAACTTTCAGGGGATTTATCGCTTTCCGCTGGAGCGCTATCTGGACCGCCTCCTACCGTCAGTGCTCCCTCGAAAGATCGCCGCCAGCGCAAAATGACTTATCCACAGGAAACCGTTACTTTTGGCGGGTTTTGGTAAACACCCCTTGCTTACGGGGACGCGGCTGCGGCACGGGCATACAAGAATGTTTCGCGAATAATAGGCCGCTGCTGCGCGGTCATAGCGATCGGCCGATCGACGCTCTCTTGCACGGTGAACCGTCCCCAAACCTTTGCGATTCGCGCCTCCAACATTTGCCGATAGTCGACTTCGGTATGCGAGGCAGGTATCTCTTCAATCCTATGAGACACTCTCGCAGGGAAAATCCAAACGTCCGCAGCCAGTGCCAGTCCAATTCCGTTGTATCCCCATTCGGGATCCCAAACCATTCGTCCCAGATCGTCGTAGCAAACCGTAATTTGGGTGTGATAATGCAATTGCTCCTCGCACTTCGAAAGTGGCACTACTATTCCACCAACGATTGCAATTGGCATATCAATAGACGGGTCCATCGCATGGAGAACCCGCAGAACATTGAGCGGTATGTTTACATTCCGAGCAACTGTAGCCCCAAGCCACGCGCGCCATGTTTCTTGATTACAGCAAACGGTAGCTTTCTGACGGCTCACATCGGTTGGTGTCTCTGCTATTGCCAGTCCCGTCATAATTCCAAACTGCCCACAGCGAATCCCGCGATGCGCTAATGCCGCTGGCACCGCAGGATTCCCTATACCTAACCCCAACCGACCAATTACCCGCCCTTCGTGGTCCATTAGATCGATCAATGGGGTCGATCCTTGCGCGCACAACCGCGCGAGTAACTCCTGCTCCGGCATGCTTCGCCAGTCCCCAGCTGAAACGGCAACTTTCGATGTGCGACCGCATCGAACCTTGATCGTTACTTCATTTGCTGGGCAGAGCCATGCAGCCAAGCCGGACCAGTTCGTCAATGATTCAGCACTGTCAAAGTTGTCTAGCGTCATCAACCATGGTGTCGGCCTCGCCTTCTCAGCTTGTGCGATTAGCACCCGCCGTTGCTGTGGCGACAGCGCAGTGGCCGACATCATTATTTGCGCAACAGGATCCATAACCGCCTGCATTTTCGTTGCATGCCATTTCTGCATGACCTTGTTGTCGACATCAATATTCTCTGTCACCTGATTTCAGTCGTCACTGTCACTGAGGGATTTTGGTCGTCCGTAGCTTGCTGTTTTTAATGAAGTTTTTTGTACCACTCGATTTGGCTCCGCAGAACGTTGACGCACTGGGGGTTTTATATTTCAGGAGTGATTGTCGCAAGCATGCGTTTTATCAATAGTGGATGTCGCCATCCGCGGGGTCCGGAAGCCGCATAGAGAGCGGAATTTTAGTTTTCGGCCGCTCAGATGGCGTGTTGGCAATTGTTTGTTCCCCTCTCGCGACATCAATGCTGAAATAAACGACAGAGAATACTGAAATCGACAACAAGCCTCAAACGAAACACGAACGGTAGTTGTCCACGTTTGTCTGCCTATGGAATTCCGACTAATCCAAACCGACGCGATCGAAATTGCACTGCTTCGACCTGGTCTAACCGTCTCTGGGCCGCGCGTTGATTCCCTTCCGGGAGCGCGGAGAGCTTTAATGCGGCGAGTTGGCGGCATGTTTTGCGTTGTGGCCGACTGATCCGGCGACGCGTCGACACGCCTAGCTCGCGCCGTCCAAGTGTGGCTTCAAAGCCTTGATGACTTCCTGGATATGCCTGAGCGCAGCCGCGACACTTGGCGCCGCGTCTCCCGAATGAACCAAATTCAGTTTCGCCATGGCTGATTCCAATGCGGGTGCGGCCGTGTTCGCATCGCGTGTTGCCGCCCACGTATCCGCGAACGTCTTTTGGCAATCGCGCACGATACTGATCGCCATATCGAAATTCATATACCCCTTGCGCACTGCAGTGTCGCGCTGAGCCAATAGCAGTAACTGCAAAGCCTGTCCCAATTTAAATACGATGTAGTCATGCGTTGCCTGATTCATGCCGGGCATAGCTAAACCTCCGTATTGCCGAGATCCCGAGCATGCGCGCCTTACGGCAGGGGTCAATCCCGAGCGGCCGTCCTAAGGCATATTCGCCTAGGTCGTGCCGACTCCGCCCTGCAAAAGTTTAGAACGCGTGCCTGATATCGACGATGACCGTTGGTGCGCTCATTGCTCTTTCTCGACGCGGTATGCAGGTAGCGTGGTGAGCCGTGTGTCCTCGACTTGGCCACCGACGGTGAAGTGATAGAAACTCTGCCACTGCCGTGAAGTGATCCCAAAGGCCTCATGCACGGGATCGTCGAAGTAGCAGCCGATCCCTGTCGAGCGGATGCCCGCCTCCTCGGCCTCGAGGTAAAGCACCTGGCCCACCATGCCAGCCTCCCAGAACAGGTTTCGGTAAAACGCGGCGCCGTACGTGGTCAGGCTGTCCCTGTAGTCCGCGATCATTCCCAGGCTGAATGCTCCGTCACCGGCGATGTGCTGGCCGCAGGAGACGGTGGCCGCGAGCGCCCGACAGTCGACGCGGTGGACGAACAGGCCGAGATGGATGCGCGGCCGCCACGGGATCGCATCCCAGGGCATCGATCGCCTGTCGCGCGTCGGTATCAACCGCGCGAGCATGCGGAAAAACGCTTCCTGCGAAATCGCCGTCGAGCCATCCATCGCTACTGCGCTTCGGCGGCCGAGGATTGCCGTCTCCGCGGTGAGCAGACCGTGGCGGACCGGGATCCCGAACAGCTGCTCTTCGGTGGGGAACCGCGAGAAATCTTCGGTGATCGGCGCGCTTTCGGATCGCCGCGTGGCCTGCGCAACCTCGTCGATCACGGGCCACTCGACGCCGTGCTCGGGGCTCAGCGTGTTGGCCCTGCCGCACCATTGGGCGCCGATGCTGCCTGCCGCCGGCTCGTTCAGCGGCTGGGCAGACGTCAACGGAAGACCGGATGTGACCAATGCCAGAAGCTCAGGCTCCTCGCGCTCTGCCGTCCCGTAGTCCTCACCGCGACTGAGCCCGAAGAGACCCGCGATGGCGCTGTCGCTGATTCCATCGAGGAGCACCAAGCCCCAGCCAAGAGCCGACGCCGCAATGCGCAGGCTTGCAAGTGCATGTCCAGCATCGTGTTGGCAGTAGCGGAACGCGCGCTCACCGTACTTCCAGGCTTCCCGCCAATGGACCGACGACAGGCCCACGAGGAAGGAACCCTCCGGAAACGGCGCGCAGAGTTGGGTCCAGGCCTTCGCGTCGAGGATTGCCCGCCGTTCGAGAGCGTGCGCCTTGGGTGCATAGTGGTACACGGCGGGCGCGCCGCCGAGCTGCTCGATCGCCGGTAGAACCGCATATCCCTCGGTCGGATGGAGATTTCCGCTCGAGGGGTTCGCGCGCAGGGACCACGTCGTTTCATGGAAGCGTTTCCACGCCGTCAAAGACAGCGCGTACCGGAAGAAGAGAGAGATCGACTCCGGTGACAGCGGCTCCGATGACACCTCCCCGAGCGCGTAGAGCTGCCAGTACGGCAGCGGACGGCCCGGTTTGGGTAGCAGAAGCCGGACGAGGTCCGCTCCTGGATAGCGTCGGAACGGATCGGGCTGCGTGGCCCAATCCATGCAGCCGAGCGAGGCCGCGTATCGATGAAAATAGTGCTTCGTCCGCTCATGGTAAGCAATGACCACCTCTTCGGGAGAGCCATCTGCGTCGAGCAGATCCGCCGGTTGCGCCGGTGCCCCAGTCGATAGGAGCGGAAGGCGGAACGAAGCCTTCGAAATCGTCGTCACGCCGCACAGCGCTCGACGAGTGCTGTAGCTCCGAGCTTGTCGCCGGCGAGTACGATCTCAAGCGGGCCTCGCTGTGCGAAGTCCTGGGCGGACAAGAGATGCGCGAAACCGAAGGCGTTCTTCGCGTTGCGTTGAGGCATCCCGTCGTCTGATATTATCATCGCGCCTGCCCTGCATGCGGGTAGAACGGTTTCTTCCCCGCTGCGTGATCCGTCGCATCGACGATTTCCACGATTTCCGGAGCGATCCTTTTCACCATGACTTCGAATCCCTGCCTCAGCGTCGCCTGAGAGGACGCGCATCCCTGGCAGCCGCCGCTCATGGTGATGAAAAGCGTCCCTTGGCGAATGTTCACGATCGAAATCTTCCCGCCGTGATTCGCGATGGAACGATTGACCTCCTTGTCCAGGAGTTCCTGAACGGCTGCGCTAAGCTCGGCGTCGGACCTTCCTTGCGCGCTGGCGTAGGCAGCCATTTCCAGGATAGCCGGCACGCCGGTGAGCAGATGCGCGCGGATGGCCGTCCCGATTGCCGCTTTCAATGCTGACCACGAGGCGCTCGGCTCCTTGCCGATGGTCACCACGCTCTCGGCGATGAGCACGTTGGCCACACCGGGGAGTGCGAACAGTCGCTCGCCGAGCGGTGAGCCGGCAGCCCGCTCCATGGTGCCGAAGAAGAACGGGCCACCGGGATGCAAGGTGCGGCTCACAGTGAACTTGCACGTGTCGGGATCGGCGAGCGAAGTCTCCGCGCGGATGCCGATTGGCAGATCCACCAGCGTCGGATCCATAGAGCGGGCTTCAGACATCTTCGACGCTCTTCGCCGCAGCGCGCTCGCCCATGGCTCGCAGGTCATTAAACGAATGGATCCCGCTGTTATGGCCGTCATTCCAATCGAACCCGATCGCGTAGTTGCCTACGCTGACGATCTGGCGCGGGCTCACATCAGGGCGCACCGTTTTCGGATCGAGCAGCTTGCGTCCGCTCATCTCCTCGATGCAGATGGCGCAACGACACGCCAAACGCAGGTCTCGGACGTCGAAGTCGTCGCGATGACCGTCCTCCCAGAGCATGGACAACGTACGCGGATCGCGACGGCGCAGACCGATGGGAGTGTTCCGCGATCCTGCGGGCCGGACCGCGCCTTCCATCCAGGCCGGCGCGCCCTCGTTGCCGTCCCATTTCCACACAAAGGGCTTGAGCACCGCGACCGCCGCGTGGAGCTGCTCTACCAACGCTGTGGCGATAGCGGCGTACACCTGCGCACTGACCGACTTTGGCTGGGCCGCCACGATGGGGCGACCCTCGTCACCGCAAGTGACGACATCGGCATCGAGGGGCAAGGCGCCCAGGAACGGGACGCTCAGCTCCCGGCACATCCGCTCGCCACCGCCGCGACGGAAGATATCCGTGCTTTTGCCGCAGTGGGGGCAGGTGAAGGTGCGCATGTTCTCGACGATCCCGAGAATCGGGACCTGCACCTTCTCGAACATCCGCAAGCCGCGGCGGGCGATCTTGAGACTGACGTCCTGTGGCGTCGTCACGATCACCACGCCCGACAGCGGCATGCTCTGCGCCAGCGTCAACTGGGTGTCGCCGGTCCCGGGCGGGAGGTCGAGGATCAAGTAGTCCAGCGTTCCCCATTGCACGCCGTCGACGAACATCTTCAGGTATTTGCCCACCATCGGACCGCGCAAGACGGCCGGGTTGTCGTCTCCGGTGAGCATGCCCATCGACACCACTTTGAGACCGTGCCGCTGGGCCGGGATCATCTTGCCTTCCGGGGATTGTGTCGGCGGCAGACCGGTGGGGATGCCGAGCATGCCGGGGATACTGGGGCCAAGGATATCGGCGTCTACCAGCCCGACACATGCTCCGAGGTGTTGCAGCGCTAGCGCCAGATTAACGCTCACCGTGGATTTCCCGACGCCGCCCTTGCCGCTCCCAACGGCGACGATATGACGGATCCCGGGCAGTTTCTCAGGACTCACCTGGCACCTGCGACCGCGCCTCCAGACATCGGCCCGCCTTTATGGGCGCAGGTGTCCTCGACGGCGTAGAAGTTGTCATCAATGTTGAACAGCGCGAGCCGCTTGCCGTGGACTTTGACCCGTCGGGCCTGACCGGGCGAGAGTTGGTCCGCCTTGGCGACTTTCAAAGACTCAGCCATCGGTTGCTCCTCCAAATCCTAGGCCCACCATCAATTCCCAATCATGCATTGCGCGCGAAACGGAAACGGCACACGTGGCCGCCTCGCGCCATGCACTCGTGAAGCTCGACGCGCCTGCCGGTAGAGGCGGACAGCAGCGCGAGATCGAAGTGGCAGATCTGTGGGTTCTTCATCGCGAGCTCGTGGAAGACGCAGTTGTTTGCCTCGATCGTCGCTGCCCCGCCCACCTCCTTCACCAAATGCGCGTCATAGCCGAGCTCGTCCATCAGCGCCGCGAGCTGCTGCACTTTCTGCCGCGGGTTCTTTGTCTCCGAGAGGCGGCCGCGTAGCTGCGCCGCGACCGCCGAGGCGATGCGCCCGAGCCGCGCGCGAAGGCCCGCCGTGCCGTGCTCCCGAGCCATCGCGTTGATCAACAACTTCGCAAACCACGAGTAGTGGCGCGGGAATGCCTCCTTGCCCACATCGGTGAGTAGGTAGAGCTGCTGCGGGCGTCCGCCCGAGGGGCGCGTCGCGCCGGGACCGACCAACCCGTCGCGCATCAACGCCGCGAGGTGCTGGCGCACTGCAGTGCGCGTAACCGCGAGGTTTTGCGACAGCTCATCCACGCTCAGCCCCGCCTTGTTCCTCAGAAGATGCCGCAGCAGCTGCTTCTGCCGGTCACGCAGCACTCCAACCATAACGATCCTTCTCAGTCCTCCAGGGCTTTTGGCATATTAACCATTCTTTAGTGTTTTTGCACTCATCTAAGGGCCTCGGGCCGGAAAATACGAGCATCGTTCCGCCGACAATGACGATCCAGTGCCAGTGCGCGTTACGCTAGAACGGCCATAGATTGTTCTGCGACTTTCCGATACCTCTAATGTCAGTCGTCGCCGTCAACAGTTCAAGGAGGCAGCCGTAGCAAGGGTCAGGCGGCAGCCCCAGCTTGCGCGCTCAAGGGAAAAGTGCCGCCGAGGCAGCCAGAATCGCCGCGACTGCGCCGGAATTCGTTCCCCTCACCGAGAACGGGCGACACGGTCATCACGGTCGCAAAAACCAACAAAACTCACTCCCGCCGCCTCGGGCGGCGGTGGAACGGCGTGAAGCGAAGAAAAAACGTCACTCCGCGGAAGGAAAAGTGTCACTCCGTAGCCGACCGGACCGGTTTTGCCTTCGAAGGCCCCGCAAGTTGTTGATTATTCGTCGTCGCAGCAATCGCGCAACCGCCCGCATTAGCGACTGCGATACGCGTTGGATCGCTCCTGTGGATCTTGGAACTCGTCCGGCGTGAGGTGCATGCGAG
>WNFI01151019.1_pt1 | contig 24397 bp, 22 predicted proteins | sample 5400471 | NCBI WGS metagenome assembly WNFI01 (sample SAMN13153348, study PRJNA577476) | soil metagenome | isolation source: 100 cm saprolite on Douglas fir-dominated hillslope | place: USA:California | collected 2013-09-17 | reverse complement strand
AGGCGAGAACGCTCATGAGAACCATGATGGCGACAGTCACCGGCACCGTGTACTTCTCGAAGGTGCGGATCGCATAGAAGCCGTAGATCCCGATCAGCACCTGAACCGCCATCACGACGGTGATGACGATGAAGTTCACTGTCCAGGTGTCGGGGATCCCGAACTGGCCGAGAATCGCAACCGAGATCTTGACCGGAAAGTAGGTGTTCACGCCGATCCAGCCGAGCGTCATCAGAAACATCAGCGCGCTCGGCAGGTACGCTCCGCGACGTCCGAACGCGGAGCGGCTCAGCACCATCTGGTTGACCCCGGTCTTATGACCCATCACCGTGAAGGCGGCGAAAATCGCGCAGCCAAACAGGTTTCCCACCACGATGACGCCGATTGTCTCCCACAGACCGAGCTTGAGAATGATACCAAGCGCGCCGAGCGCCCAATTGACCGGCGCAATGTTCGCCCCGGCCCAAATCCACATCTGCTGTGGCCCGGTCGAGTCCCGGTCGGCGTCAGGAATGGGTTCAATGCTGTGGATGTCGGCCCGCAACTCGGAATTCGTCATGCTCGCCCCCGTTCATAAAACGATCATTCCCGAGTATAACGAAGCAAAAGCCGTACCAGAGGGGCGTGAGAAGAAAACGATCGAACGGTCTCAGCCAGCGGGCTACTAAGAAATGAAGAGCTCTCAAAATTGCGTTGCGACCGTTGCGTCGCTTCGTACATTGCCGTGAAAGTTGCGCACCTGCTGCTGAGCGGCTCGATCTTGGCTTGAGCAGGTTGTCTCGTGTTCGACGATTCCGACCAAGACGCAGCGATGAACGACGTCCAGCGTCGGAGTTCGATCCTGCCTTTCTTGAGGCAGCCTGATTATTTGATAGTCATTTCCAAGTTCGGCTGTTGCTAAGCAAGTTCGTTCAATCTGGCGGCAGTACTGTCCCGATTGGCATTGTCCGCGACGATCCTCTGCATCAAGCCGATGAAAACCACTTGTTCCGCCTTCGTCAGATTGCCCAGCGTGGCGCGATGCGCTTCACGCGCGGAACTCTCGATCTTGGCAAGCAAGGCTGCGCCCGCAGACGTCAATTTGCAGACACGGGCGCGGCGATCGTCTTGGTTCACCACGCGTTTGACAAGATTTCGGGCCGCCAGCCGCTTCAGCGCGCCGGTCGTCGTGGTCCGATCCAGTGCAATATCAGACGCCAAGGTGGTCTGATCGGCGGTTCCACGCACCGCCAATGCCGACAGCAGGCTGTATTGCAGCGGTGTTACTTCGAACGCGCCGCAGGCTTCCTGAAACAATGCAACATGGATCTGGTGCAGGCGACGGATCAGAAATCCCGGCCGTTGCGGCAGCGGCCAAGGCTTGTGTAAAGGCTCGTGTGAGGGCTCGTAGGCGGTTACGGCACGCCGCTTCCTCGCTCTCTGCAATGCGCTTCTCCCGATACCAGCGTTGTCGCGCGGCGGAGCTTTGCGAACCATCACGCTGCTGCAGTCTATGGCACGGTCTTTGCTTTTGTAAAATACGAAGTATGCTTCGCATTTAGGCAGGGCGAGCAACAGCTCCCTAGCGGATCAAAGGAGATCGACCATGTCTGTCAGCGCCTCATTCGACCTGCTGCTGAGCGGCGGGCGCGTCATCGACCCGGCCTCAGGTATCGACGGCATGAAGGATGTCGCCATTCGCAACGGCAAGATCGCAGCCGTGCAGTCCGATATTTTGCCGAGCAGCGCCAGGGAAGTCATCGACGTTACCGGCAAGATCGTGTTGCCCGGTCTCATCGACACCCATGGTCACGTCTATCAATATGTCACCGGCCGCTTCGGCATGAATGCCGACATGGTCGGGGTGCAGTCGGGCGTGACCACGCTGGTCGATCAAGGCGGCCCGTCTTGCATGACGTTGCCGGGTTTTCGGCACTACATTGCCGAGCCGGCCCAGTCGCGCGTCTACGCGTTCCTGTCGGCCTATCTCGTCGGCGGGCTGGAAGGACACTTCTATCCCAATCTTTACAGTCCCGACGGGGTCGATATCGACGCCACCGTGAAATCCGCCACCGCCAATCTCGATCTGGTGCGAGGCATCAAGGCGCATGCCGAGATCGGTGGCTTCGCGCGCTGGGGCATTCGCGTTCTGGAAATGGCGGCCGAGATCGGGCGTCGCGCCGATCTGCCGGTCTATGTGCATTTCGGTCAGCTCTGGGGCCTGCCGGAAAGCGGCACCAATGGCGAGGATGTCGACACGATCCTGGAGCGGGTGATCCCGCTGCTGCGGCCGGGAGACGTGCTGGCCCATCCGTTCACGCGCCATCCGGGTGGCTTCGTCAATCGCGAGGGTGAAGTGCATCCCGTGATCAGCGCCGCGCTCGATCGCGGTCTGAAGGTCGATGTCGGTCACGGCAGTCACTTCTCCTATCGGCTTGCGAAGAAAGCCATCGCGGCCGGCATCATTCCGACCACACTCGGTGCCGATATCCATGGCTACAACACCCACGTGCCGGCGCCGGCGGGCACGCCCGATCAACATGAGGATGACGAGAATCACCCTTTCGCCGGCCAGGCCAAGTTCAGTCTGGTCCAGGCGATGAGTTCGATGATGGCGCTGGGGCTGACGCTGGAGCAGGTCGTGCCGATGGTGACTTCGCATCCGGCGCAGATGCTCGGCCTGAGCCACGAAATCGGTGCGCTGAAAGTCGGCATGGATGCCGACGTCTCGGTGATTGCCGAGCGGCCCGGGCGTTTCGTTCTGCGTGACAACGAGAATACCGAAGTGATCGCGGACCGCCTGCTGCAGCCGGCGTTCTGTCTTCGCGCCGGAATCCGCCACGATGCCGTTGCCTCGATTCTGCCGCAAGCGGTGGCGGCCTGACGCGCCCGCAAACCAGTTCAGTGCGGACGCAGGAGACTTGATAGTGCGCAATGAGCGCGATTTCTCTTCCGCGACGGCTGCTGACGCCGGGCAGGGCGTCGGCGCACGGCTGCCGCGCAAGGAAGACGACCGCCTGATGCGCGGGCGTGGCCAGTTCGTGGCCGATATTCGCCTCGCCGGATTGCAGGACGTCGCGTTTGTGCGCAGCCCCGTGGCACACGCGCGGATCAAGGCCGTTCACGTGCCGGACCACTACCGTGACGTGGTGTTCACCGCGGCCGATCTGGTCGGGGTCAAGCCGATCCGCGTCGTATCAGGCCTGCCGGGCTTCAAGATTTCGGAGCAGCCCGTGCTCGCAACCGACAAGGTGCGGCAGGTTGGCGAACTCGTCGCCATGTGTGTTGCTCCGACCAGGGCCGAAGCCGAGGACATCGCGGCGTCGGTCACGCTCGATCTGGAGGAGCTTCCGGCGGTTCACGATATGCGGAAGGCGCGGGAGCAGGGATCGGCACTGGTTCACGAGCACTGGGGCGATAACGTCTTTCTGGAAACCAACTTTGAGGTTGACATCACTTCGGCGCTCGATGCGCCGATCAAGGTGACGCGTGAGATCTCGACCGCGCGGCAATGCATGTCCCCGCTGGAGGGGCGCGGCGTGGTCGCGACCTTCGATCATCGGCTCGATCAGCTTACGCTCTATAGCGGCGCTCAGATGCCGCACATTGTGCGCAATGGACTTTCCGATTGTCTCGGCATGGAGCAGGGCCGGATTCGCATTGTATCGCCCGATGTCGGCGGCGGCTTTGGCCATAAGGGCATTTTGCTGCCGGAGGAAGTCTGCCTCTCCTGGCTGACGATGAAGCGTGGTTGTCCGGTGCGCTGGATCGAAGATCGCCGCGAGCATCTCACCGCCAGCGCCAATTGCCGCGAACACCACTACAAGATCACCGTCTATGCGGATCGCGACGGAAAGCTGCGCGGCATCGATTGTGAGGCGACGGTCGATTCGGGCGCATACTCGTCATATCCGTTCTCGGCGTGCCTGGAGGCGGCGCAGATGGCCAGCATCCTGCCTGGTCCCTATCTGATGCCGGCCTATCGCTGCCGCACATTTTCCGTCGCTACGAACAAATGTCCGATCCTGCCCTATCGCGGCGTGGCGCGCACCGGCGTGTGCTTCGCGCTGGAAATCATGCTCGACGCGGTCGCCGCTGCCGCGGGCCTGGAACCCGGCGAGGTCAGGCTGCGCAATCTGGTGCAACCGGAGCAGATGCCGTTCGACAACATCACCAACAAGCACTTCGACAGCGGCGACTATCCGCAAGCGATGCGCCGCGCGCTCGCCTTGATCGATATCGATGGCGTTCGCGCGCGCCAGCGCAAGGGCGAAGCCGATGGCCGGCTGATCGGCGTGGGCCTGTCGATCTATTGCGAACAGGCCGCGCACGGCACCTCGGTCTATGCCGGGTGGGGCATTCCGATGGTGCCCGGTCATGAACAGGCCACGGCGCGTCTGACGCCGGACGGCGGCCTCGAAATCAGGGTCGGCGTGCATTCGCACGGCCAGGGCATGGAGACGACGCTCGCCCAGGTCGCGCATGAAATGCTCGGCGTCGATGTGGCCAAAGTCCGTGTCGTGCATGGCGATACGGCGATGACACCGTATTCGACCGGTACCTGGGGCTCGCGATCCATGGTGATGGCGGGCGGCGCGGTGGCGACCGCCTGCCATGAACTCGGCGAGCGGGCCAGGCGGATCGGCGCCAAACTGCTGCAGCTCGATCAGGCCGACGTGATCTTGCAGGACGGTGAGGTCAAGGGCGCCAGCGGCAGCGTCACGCTCAAGGAGATCGCGCACACCTGGTACCGGCGGCCACAAGATCTCCCGCCCGACGTCGACCCGGGTGGCCTGGAGGCGACATGTGGCTATAAGCCAAAACGCGATTCCGGCACCTTCAGCTACGCCGCGCACGCGGTGATCGTCGCCGTCGATCCCGATCTCGGTGACGTCCAGATCCTCGACTATGTGATCGTCGAGGACGGCGGCGTGCTGGTCAATCCGATGATCGTCGACGGCCAGATCTATGGCGGCCTTGCGCAGGGCATCGGTACCGCACTTTACGAAGAGATGCCGTTCGACGGCGCCGGACAGCCGCTCGCGACCACGCTCGCTGATTATCTGCTGCCCGGACCTGCCGAAGTGCCGGCCCCGCGTCTCGACCATATGGAGACGCCGTCGCCCTACACGAAATTCGGCGTAAAGGGCATCGGCGAGGGTGGCGCGATTGCGCCGCCGGCGGCGATTGCCAACGCGGTCAACGATGCGCTGCGCGCCCTGGGTGTTGAACTGCTGCATTCGCCGATTACGCCGCACCGCATTGTCGAAGCCGTTCTCGCTGCGCGCGACGCGGAAAGGCCGGCGGCATGAAGCCGGCAGCTTTCGCCTATGAACGCCCGCGCGACCTGCAAGCAGCCCTTGCGGTCATGGCGAACAACGACGGCGCATTCAAGATCATGGCCGGCGGTCAGTCGCTCGGCCCGATGCTGAATCTGCGGCTGGTCGAGCCCGATCTCATCGTCGACATCACTGCACTGGCGGAGCTGAAGCACGTCGAACAGTGCGGCGACGATCTCGTGATCGGCGCCTGCGTCACCCACGCCGATATCGAGGACGGCCGCATTCCCGACGTGACGCGCGGCGCGATGAGGCGCGTGGCCGGCGCCATCGCCTATCGCGCGGTTCGCAACCGCGGCACCATCGGCGGATCGCTCAGCCATGCCGATCCGTCCGCGGACTGGATCTCGGCGCTGTCGGCTCTCGGTGCCAGGCTGACGCTGCGCAGCCTCGCGGGCGCACGCAGCGTTGCGATGAAGGATTTTATTGTTGGAGCGCTCGAGTCGGTGCTCGGAGCCGGTGAGATGATCGAAGCCGTACGCATCCCGGCCATGAACGCGTCGGCGCGCTGGGGCTACGTCTTCGACGCCCGCGTCGCGGATGCCATCCTCGCCGAGGCCGGCATCTCGAATGCCGCCGACCGCCACATTCGCGTCGCCGTGCTGCGCCGCGCCGTCGCGGAGGCCGCGGCATGAATATGGTCGAACTCACGGTCAATCATCGCGCCGTTCATGCCGCGGTGGAGCCGCGCACCCATCTCGCCGATTTTCTGCGCGAACAGCTGGATCTGACCGGCACGCATCTTGGGTGCGAGCACGGTGTCTGCGGCGCCTGCACGCTGCTGCTCGATGGCCTGCCGGCCCGCTCGTGCATCACCTATGCGGTGGCTTGCGACGGCGCTGATGTCACCACCATCGAGGGCCTCGACGACGATGAGATCACCGTCGAACTGCGCGCGGCGTTTACGCGCGAGCATGCGCTGCAATGCGGCTATTGCACGCCGGGTATGCTGATCTCGGCGCGCGATCTGGTGCTCCGTCTGGAGGACGCCGACGAACATCGCATCCGGATCGGCCTTGGCGGCAATCTCTGCCGCTGCACTGGCTATGTCGGCATCGTGCGCGCGGTGCAATCGGTCATCGATGCGCGCCGTGCGCGGGACATCGCGCCCGAACCCGATGCAGGACGAAAGGTTCTGGGGCCGGTTGGATCGGGTCGTTCCCGCGCGTCGCCGGCACCAACTAATGAGCCTCGGCCGATCACGGCCCAGCCGCCGATCGCGGATGCGGTTGTGAACATCGAGACGATTCCAGACTTCGTGGCGGCCACCGTGCTCGAACGGCAATTCACCGTGGCGCATCCGCCCGGGCGCGTATTCGAACTGTTCGGCGACGTCGCGGCCGTTGCGGCCTGCCTGCCCGGCGCGTCGCTGACGGGATCGCCGACGCCGAAACGTGTCGATGGTGCAATCCGCGTCAGGATCGGTCCGATCTCCGCCAATTTCCTCGGCGCCGCCCGCATCGAGCGCGATCCCGCCAGCCTGTCGGGCCGCATCGTCGGCGTCGGCAGCGATCGGCGGAGCCGGTCCTCGACGCAAAGCGAAATCCGCTACCGCCTGGTGCCGATCGAAGAGGGCGTCGCGACGCGCGTCGAACTATCGATCGGCTATAGCCTGACCGGGATGCTGGCGCAGGTCGGCCGCTCCGGCCTGATCCGCGATCTTGCCGGCCGGTTGATTGCGGCCTTCGCAGGCAATCTTAATCGGATTCTTTCAGGTGTCTCATCGCCGGAACCGGCTGCGACGGCCGCGGAGTTGAATGGTGTTTCGCTTGTCTTCGGTGTCCTGCGGGAGCGGGTGGCGATGTTGTTTCGCCGGCTCTTCGGACGGCGCGGAGACGACGCGTGAGGAATCGACGTCGCGCCAACAGCGCAACGGCGAGGTTTGGACTGCGCATGTTTCAACAGCGTTAGATTGGAGAACCACATGACACGAACGTTCAATGCTGCGCTGGCGATCGCGCTCGCGCTCGCTCTTCTTGACGGCGCCGCCAGCGCCCAAACCATCAAGATCGGCGTCAATGAACCCCTGACCGGCGCCTTCGCCGCGTCGGGCACCTATGTTGTCAACGGCGCCAAGATCGCCGCCGACGAAATCAACGCCAAAGGCGGCGTGCTCGGCCAGAAGGTCGAACTCGTCATCGAGGACAACAAAAGCAATCCGACCGAGGCTGCCGCGGTGGCGGAAAAACTGATCACCCGCGACAAGACGCCGGTGATGATGGGCGCATGGGGCTCCAGCCTTACGCTCGCCGTGATGCCCAAGCTGGTGGAATACGAGACTGCGATGATCGTCGAGACCTCGTCGGCTGGCAAGATTACCACCTCGGGCAATCCTTACGTGTTCCGCATCTCGCCGCCCTCCGCGGTCGAGGCCGCGGCGTTCAAGGGCATCGTCGACAAGCTCGGACTGAAGAAAGTCGATTTCCTTGTCATCAACAATGACTGGGGCCGCGGTACCGCGGAGGATTTCGGCAAGATGATGAAGGACAAGGGCATCGCCATCGGCCTCGTCGAAACCATGGATCAGTCGGCGCAGGACATGAGCGCCCAGCTTGCGAAGATCAAGGCCAGCGACTCCGAAACCGTCATCCTGACCACCGCGGTGGATCAGCTCACGCTGATCTTCAAGCAGGCGGCGGCGATCGGCCTGAAGAAGCGCATCATCACCACCGGCGGCTCGCAGAACCCCGACCAGATCATCGCGCAGGCCGGTGCGGCGGCCAACGACACCATGCATCTGACCACCTTCCTGCCATGGTTTCCCGACAAGACGCCGAACCCGGAGGCCACCAACTACTTCATCAGCGAGTGGAAGAAGCGCGGCTTCCAGTTCGCCGGCGTGACCGAAAGTTTTCGCGGCTATGACGGCATCCGCACCGCGGTTGCTGCCATCGAGAAGGCTGGCAAGGCCGAGCCGGCTGCGATCAAGGCCGCTCTGTGGGACATCGACGTGAAGGGCCTGAACGGAGACATCGTGTTCAAGAAGTCCGGACCGGCCGGCCAGGAGAGCGGCCAGAGCATGCCGAACGTGTACCTGATCGAGATCGTCGACGGCAAAGTCGGCATGAAGACGCTCTGATTTTTCAGCAGGACACCGGGCTCGCGAGACGGAATCGCGAGCCCGGTCATTTTTTTCCAATTGGGGCCAAGCCTTGAACCAACTGCTGCAGCACCTGATCAACACGCTGGTTCTCGGCGGCACCTATGCGCTGCTGGGGATCGGACTGACGCTGATCTTCGGCATCATGAATGTGGTGAATTTCACCCACGGAATCCTCTACACCTTCGGTGCCTACATGATGTTCATCGTGGTGCATCAGTTCGGGATCAATTTCTTTCTCGCCATCCCGGTCGCCATTGCCGCGGGCTGGCTGCTGGGCGCGACAATCGAATTTTTGCTGCTGCGGCCGCTGCGCGGTTCCGACATCGACACCACCATGCTGGTGATGATCGGCGCCTGGATCGCGATGCAGTCCGGCGCGCTGTGGATCTGGGGCGGTGTCGCGAAATCCGTGTCGAACCCGTTTCCCGATGCGCCGCTGGTGCTGGGGCCGGTCTCGGTGTCCTGGGTGCGCGTGTTCGTGCTGGCCGCGGCCGCGTTGCTGATCGTTGTTTCCTATCTGTTGATCAACCGCACCAAGCTTGGACGCGCGATGCGCGCGACCTTTCAGGATCAGGACACCGCGGCATTGATGGGCGTGAATGTCGGCTGGGTCTACACATCGACCTTCGCCATCGGCTCGAGCCTTGCGGCGGCGGCGGGCGCGCTGCTCGGGCCGGTCTACGTGATCTTTCCGCAGATGGGCGATCTCGCCGCGGTCAAGGCGTTCGCCATCGTGATCCTTGGCGGCCTCGGCAACATTACCGGTGCCGTGATCGGCGGCTTCATCCTGGCGCTGGCCGAGGAGCTCGGCGCCGGATATGTCTCGTCCGGCTACCGTGATGCGATGGGTTTCCTGATCATCATCGCGGTGCTGATCTTCAAGCCGACCGGGCTGTTCGCGCGGGCGGAGCGCGTGGGATGAACCGGATTGTCACGCTGCTCACCCTGCTGGCGTTCGCGTCGGTGCCGCTCTGGCTTCACGATCCGTACCTGCTCAATGCGCTCATCACCACCGGCATCTTCATCATCGGCGCGATGAGCCTCAATCTGCTACTCGGTTTCACCGGCCAGCTCAGCCTCGGTCACATCGCATTCTTCGGTATCGGGGCCTACGTCTCCTCCCTCACCGCGCTCGGCTTCGATGTCGGTCTGTTCGGCGGTTTCCATATCGTGCATGTGCCGTGGCCGCCGATCACCGGCTTCGTGCTGGCGATCGTGATCGCGGGCTTCTGCGGATATCTGGTCGGGCGCCTCTCGTTCCGGGTGCGCGGCGCGTATTTCGTGATCGTGACCATCTCCTTTGCCGAAGTGGTTCGGCTGGTGGCGCTGAACTGGGTGGAACTCACGCAGGGGCCGCTGGCGCTCACCGGCATTCCGCCAGTCGTCATCGGGCTGCCGGGTGTTGGAGACCTGATCCTGCGCACCAAGCTGCAGAACTACTATCTCGTGCTGGCGGTCGCGGCCGCCGCATATTTCCTGATCGCGCGCCTCGTGCACTCGCATTATGGCCGTGCCATGCGCGGCCTGATGGAAAACGAGACGCTGGCGGTCGCTGTCGGCATCGACGCCACGCGCACACTGACAATGGCGGCGGTGATCTCGGCCGGTATAGCCGGCGCCGCCGGCAGTCTCTACGCGCATTACATCCGGATCATCGATCCGGATATCTTCGCCTTCATCAATACCGTCACCATGGTGATCATGGTGGTCAGCGGTGGCAAGGGCTCGCTGGCGGGGCCGGTGGTCGGTGGCCTGATCTTCGGCCTGCTGCCGGTGTTTTTGCGGCCGATCATGCCGCCGGAAGCACAGTGGATCAGCTATGGCTGTGTGCTGATCCTGATTCTGTTCGTGCTGCCGCGTGGCATCGTGCCGTCGCTAGCCCCGCGTCTTGGACTGTCGCGTGCGCGCGGCAACAAACCCGCCACAGCCATCGATATCGCCGAGAAGCGCGCATGACGATGCAGCCTCCCGCGCGGGACACGGTGCTCAGCGTCGAGCATATCGGCGTGCAGTTTGGCGGGCTGGTCGCGCTTTCGGAACTGAATTTCGCGGTTGGCGAAGGCGAGATCGTCAGCCTGATCGGGCCCAATGGCGCGGGCAAGACCACGGCCTTCAACGTCATGACGGGATTTCTGGATCCAACCAAAGGTATCGTGAAATATCGCGGCGCCAAGCTGAACGGCTTGAAGCCGCAGGAGATCGCCGATCTCGGCCTGATCCGGACATTTCAGCGCACCAGTGTTTTTCCCAGAGACACCGTCTACGACAATGTGCTGATCGGGCTGCACCGCCAAGGCAGAGCAGCGGCTGGTCGGCGTCGCGCTTGCGCTGGCGGCGCAGCCCTCGATGCTGCTGCTTGACGAACCGGTCTCCGGCATGAACGCGTCGGAAACCCAGACCTTCGTGCAGCTGATCCGCGATATCAGGGATCGCGGTGTTACCATCCTTTTGGTCGAGCACGACATGCCGATGGTCATGAGCGTGTCGGACCGGATCGTGGTGCTGAACTACGGCCGCATCATCGCCGAAGGCCCGCCGGAGGTGATCCGCAACGACCCCGCGGTGATCGAAGCCTATCTCGGTCAGGGAGCCGGGCGTGCTTGAAATCCGCGACATGTTTTGCGCCTACGGTCAGATTGCGGCGCTGAAGGGCGTCACGCTCACCGTAAAGGCCGGTCAGCTTGTCGCGCTGATCGGCGCAAACGGCGCCGGCAAGAGCACCACCTTGCGGGCGATTTCGGGCCTGGTGCCGCCGCGCTCGGGGACCATGATTTTTGACGGCGAGGATATCACTGGCGCCAGTCCGCAGCGGGTTCTGGCTCGCGGCATCGCCCATTGTCCGGAAGGACGACGGGTGTTTCCGCATATGAGCGTCGAGGAAAATCTCGATATGGGGGCCTATCTGCGCTCGGACACAAGTGAGATTGCCGCCGACCGTGACCGCATCTATGGCGAGTTTCCGCGCCTCGCCGACCGCAGGAAGCAGGCCGCCGGCACCTTGTCGGGCGGCGAGCAGCAGATGCTGGCGATCGGCCGGGCGCTGATGTCGCGGCCGCGACTGATCATGTTCGACGAGCCATCGCTCGGGCTTGCCCCCAACATCGTCGAGCGCACCTTCGTCATCATCCGCGCCATCCGCGACGCCGGCACCACGGTTCTGCTGGTCGAACAAAATGCCTTTGCGGCGCTCGGGATGTGCGACCATGCCTATCTGCTGGAGGCCGGCCGCGTGGTGCTGTCCGGGGCGGGGGCCGACCTGATCGAGAACGAGCATGTGCGACGGGCCTATCTTGGAGGGTAGTGTGGGCGCGGCGGCCTTCAACGGCTTCCACGCGCGCGTGACGCCGAGGTTCGACCGGCAATGACATTGAAATCGGAACAATGGGTCGTGGTCTGTTCGCTGGATCGTCTCACGGAACGAGGGATTGTGTGCGTGCGGGTTGAGGGCGCCGATCTGATTCTGATTCGCGACGGCGAGGCGATCCATGGCTTTGAGCGGGCGTGTCCGCATGAACAGGCCGATCTCAGTCTGGGCCACGTGGCCGATGGCCGGCTGTTCTGCCCGCGCCATCTGGCGTCGTTCGGCCTCTGCGACGGCGCCATCTCCCGGGGATGGCCAAGCCGGGATTTGCGCCGCTACGCCGTGCGCATCGAGAACCAGCAGATTTGGATTGATGCTGGGGCGGTGAGGTCGGCGGCAGGCTAGCCTGCCATCGAGACGATCGATACCTCAGCGCTCTGGAGTTCGAACGCAAGGTGGGATTAGCTTAACGTCTCCTGAACCCAGGTAAGGGGAAAACAGATGACCTCAATCAAACATTATTTGCCGCCTGCAGGCTTGAAGGCGCCACCGTTGTCGTTTGCGGTTCGGGCCGGCGATTTCCTGTTTGTGTCGGGAATACCCGGCTTCAACGACACAGGAATTCTTGCTGAAGGATTTGAAGCGCAATTCCTTGCAGTTGTTTCCAATCTTAAGCGGATATGTGCGGAGGCCGGCGCCGATCTTCGCAACATATGCAAAGCAAACGTGCTTCTGACGCGACAGTCCGATATCGAAAAGATGAACGAGCTTTATGCCGTCGCATTTGGTCCGCCGCCTTTTCCGGCACGAACAACCTGCGTGGTACAGGCTCTTCCAAACCCTGCGATGCTCATCGAAATCGAGTGTATCGTTGCGATGTGAGATTTCTTGCAGCTGATTGGTTTGAATGTCTTTGACCGGAGCGACTTTGCGACGGCGAGCATGGGGATGGTTGCGCCACAAATGACCCTTTATGGAGCGGCGCAACGTATCCTTGAGATCAGGAATGACCTTCATGGCACATTTCGGACTTTGCGCGATGTCTGACTTGGATCCCGTGAGGCCGCACCGGTCCGTCCAGAACGGAACGGTCGTCTTTCATTCATCCCCCTCGGCCCCAGACTTCAATGCAGAGAGAACGGCATCTCCGGTCTTTCGGGTATGCGCGCTTAGCGCAGCAGCGAAACGCGGCGCATCACGCGCATTGAGGAGAGCCATGAATGCTTCATGTTCCTTGACCGACTCTGTCCAGCGTCGCGCATCGTAGTTTGCGACCGCGCGGGCGCGAAAGATATTCGCGTGCAGAGTAGTCCAGATGTTGAGAAGAGCAGGATTGGCCGCCAGCCTCGTAATCTCAACGTGAATTTCCTGGTTCAAGCGAAAATAGGCTGCGCGTGACGCGTCGCGGTGAAGCTGAACCAGCTGATCGTGCATCATATTCAATTGTGCGATGTCGTCGTCTGTCGCCAAGGTGGTGGCCTGGGTTCCGACGACACCATCCAGCGCAACCATGATGTCGAATATGTTGGCAATCTCGTCCCGATTAATCGGGGTGATGACAGGTGTTCGGTGCGATCGAAGCTCGATAAGCCCCTCGGAAGCCAAAATCTTGAAGGCCTCCCGCAAGGGCGTGCGTGACACGCCGAACGTCTCGCATAACATTCGCTCGGGCAGCGGGGATCCTGCTTTGAGTTCACCATCCACAATCATTTCACGAACCTTCGCGACGAGCTGATCGTGCAGCGACATTCGTTCAAGCGGCCGTTTCGAATGGTCGGACGACAATTTCAGTCGGACCGGCTTGAAGCGCGTGCGAAGCCGGGTCCGAGGCGCGAGTTCACCCATTTTTTTCCAAATCCTTGATCGTTGCATGCTGCCTAAAAACTACGCTTTAAGCCCAGCGAAGCAGCAATATCATTGCCCTTGAATATAGATGAAATTTATTGATATTACGAGGAAAAACACCGATTGAATATCGTATTCAATGTGGCACAGGGATTGCTACGGAACATTCTCGATAAGGAATTCACAACCGATCGATTGGAGATTACCCGTGAAAAAACTTGTATTGGGCGCCCTCGTCGCCCTTGGTTTCGCTTCGTTCCTCGGGTCGAACAGCTTTGCTCAAGCCGAGCCCACGATCAAACTGGGTTACGCGAAATGTGCGCACTGCACGCCAATGTCGCTGACCCCGCAATACGCCAAAGGCGTTCAGATCGACGCCGTCGGCTTCAATACCGGCACGGATGTACTGACTGCGCTGGTATCCAAGAACATCGACGTCGCGCAGGTCACTTACCTTCACTACGCGATCGCCCTCGACAAGGGTTTTGACGTCGTTGCGATTTCGGGACAGGTCAATGGCGGCTCGGCGATGTTGGTCGGAAACGATCTGCCGGTCATTCCGAACGACTGGGCGTCGCTCAAGAAACTCATTGCCGAATACAAGGCCGCCGGCAAGCCCTTCCGCGTGGCGGCCTCTCGTGGAAATGCACAAGACATCCATATGCGCGGTGCATTTGCCAAGCAGGGCATCGATATCAACAAGGACGTGCAGTTCGTCAATATTCCGAATCCGTCCGATCACCTGCAAGCGCTTCGGCGCGGCGAAATCGAACTGATCTGCACCGTCGAGCCCTTCGCAACGCAGATCCTGCAGAACAAGGCGGCAAAACTGTTCGGTCTTCCCTATGATCAGGCGGCTGGAAAACTCACCAACATCATCCTCACCCGTTCCGATGTTGTCGCTGCAAAGCCAAAGGAGCTGGAAGACACCGTCCGCGCGGTCGTGAAGGTTGACGAGTTCATCGCGGGGGACAAAGCGGCCTTGATCGATGTCATCTCCAAGGTCACGGGTCTCGACAAGGCTATTGCTGCAGGCGCCGTTGATAATCTCGATCCAGATCCAAAGATGTATCGCGCCTCCGCCTTGGCCATCGCAGGGATGATGCGCGACCTGAAATATATCAATTCCGACGTCTCGGCTGCGGTCGAGAAGAACATGGACTACAGATTCCTGGAAGCTGCGACCGGCAAGCCAAAATCCGAGCTGGGCTATTGAAAGAGGCCATGCGCAGCATCCCGCATTTCAGAAAGCTCGATCGTTACATCGTCCCCCTTCTGATTCTTGCAGGATGGGAAGCGTTTTCGCGATCGGGCGCGCTTCCCGCCGCCTTGCTGCCGGCGCCATCCACGGTGGTGTGGGCATGGGCCGACTGGGTATTTGGCACCGATGGCAATACCCAAACCTATAGTGGGCACTGGATCTATGATATGGCGGCGAGCCTCTCCCGCGTTCTCGGAGGTTTCGCCATTGCCACCGCTCTCGCTGTTTCGATCGGCGTCGCCATCGGCTGGTCCCGAGCGACCGAGATCATCATCGAACCAACGTTACAAATGCTGCGGCCGATTCCACCGGTGTCGTGGATTCCGCTCGCGATCATTTGGTTCGGAATTGCCAACAAGCCGGCAATTTTCCTGGTCTTTCTAGGCGCATTTTTCCCAATTCTGCTCAATACGATCCACGGCGTAAAAAACTGCGACCGGAATCTCATTCGCGCCGGGGCGATGGTCGGCGGCGGAAACCGACAGCTTTTACGTTTCATCGTGCTGCCCGCGGCATTGCCGAGTATTTTCGCCGGCTTGCGGATTGGCATTGGTTCGGCGTGGATGCTGAGCGTCACGGCCGAGATGGTCGCGGTGAAGAGTGGCCTCGGATACGTGCTGTGGGATTCCTATTATTTTCTGCGTTACGACATCGTCCTTGCTGCGATGGCCAGCATCGGACTGCTTGGCTTTCTGAGCGATCTCTGCATCCGGGCTGTTATGGCTCGCGTCCTTCACTGGCAGCGTAACACGACGATTCAGCGAGGGGGCGAGTAAGCCATGGCGACGATCGAAATATCCCACGTGTCCAAGATATTCAAAGACCCCAAACGCAAGGCCGATGTCACTGCGCTCGACGATATCAATCTGAAGGTCGCAAAGAACGAATTTCTTTGCCTGCTCGGACCAAGCGGGTGCGGAAAATCCACGCTACTGAACATGCTTGCCGGTTTCGAGAAGCCGACTTCCGGAACCGTGACGGTGGATGGTCAATTGATTACGGCTCCAGGATCGGATCGCGGCGTCGTATTTCAGCAAGCCAATCTGATGCCATGGCTGCCGATCTGGGAGAACGTCGCGTTTCATCTCTTGCTCCGAGGTGGCCAGAAAGCACGGCGGCGCGACACGGCGCAACATTACATCGACATGGTCGGACTTACCGGCTTCGAGAACCATTATCCTTCCGAACTTTCCGGCGGCATGAATCAGCGGGTCGGTATCGCGCGCGCCCTCCTTATGAATCCTCAGGTGATTCTGATGGATGAGCCGTTCGGCGCGCTCGACGAGCAAACGCGGATGGACATGCAGAATGAACTGGTGCGGATCTGGCAGGAACATCAGGGCACCATCGTCTTCGTGACGCATGGGATCGACGAGGCGTTGACGCTCGGAACCCATGTCGCGGTGATGAGTGCGCGCCCAGGACGCATTCGCGAAATCATTCCGATCGATCTCACCCGACCGCGGGATATCACAAGCCCGCAGTTCAACGAGACCAAGCGCCACATCCTCAATCTGCTCCGCTCCGAGCGGGCAAATCCTTCCCTCGAAATGTTGGATCAATAATGACAAAGCGTATCTTTCTCGGCATGCTCACTCCTTCGTCGAACACGGCACTTGAACCGATCACGACCGCAATGGTTGCGGGCCTGCCTGAGGTTTCCGCGCACTTCTCTCGCTTCAAAGTCACGGAAATTGCGCTGTCCAACAAGGCGCTCGCTCAGTTCAACAGCGACGAAATCCTGCGTGCGGCCGAATTGCTGGCGCACGCTAAGGTCGACTGCATTGGTTGGAACGGGACATCTTCCGGCTGGCTCGGCTTCGACGCGGATCTACGGTTGTGCGAGCAAATCACGGCGGCGACGGGAATACCGGCCACGACTTCGATGTTGGCACTCAACGAAATCCTCGAGCAGAGGAACGTGACCCGTCTGGGCTATGTCACGCCTTATATCGACGATGTTCAGGCCAAAATTCTGGAGAACTACGAAAGGATGGGCATCGTTTGTCGGGGGGAGCGTCATCTCGGCCTGCAGGACAATTTTTCCTTTTCCGAGGTGCCGGTCTCGCAGCTGGAGACCATGACCCACGATGTCGCGAAAGAGAAACCCGATGCAATTACAATCATCTGCACTAATCTGAGGGCCGCCCCCTCGGTTGCGAGGTTGGAGCGCGAAACGGGAATTCCCATCTATGATACGATTGCAACCGTTGTCTGGAAGTGCTTGAGACTCGCAGGTGTCGATACGAAGCGCGTAACCGATTGGGGTTCCTTGTTTCAGCAAGCTCAATGATCGCTTCCCGACAAGCCCGCAATTTCATTCAGGGAGATATCGACCATGGCCGCATTCGACACCGTTATTCGTCACGGTACCGTTGCTACCGCCAGCGAAACCTTCAAGGCTGACGTTGCGATCAAGGACGGCCGCATCGTCTCGCTCGGCGAATCGCTGACGGATGCGGACGATGTTGTCGATGCAACGGGAATGCTCGTTCTTCCGGGTGGTATCGACAGCCATGTCCATATTTCTCAGCCGTCTGGCCCAGGCATCGTCATGGCGGACGATTTCGCCAGTGCGACCCGAGCAGCGGCGTTCGGTGGAAACACTTTTGTGATGCCGTATTGTTTGCAAGCCAAAGGGCAACCCCTGCGGGAGGCTCTAAAGGATTATCATGCTCTCGCAGAGCAAAATTGTCATATTGATCATTCCTTTCATCTCATCATCTCAGATCCGACGGAGAACGTGCTTGGGCAGGAATTGCCTGCACTTGTGGCTGACGGCTATACGTCTCTCAAAATCTTTATGACCTATGCCGATCTCGCATTGAGCGATCTTCAGATCCTGGAAGTCCTCTCGGTCGCGCGCGAGACCGGCGCGCTGGTTCAGGTTCATGCGGAGAACTACGATGCCATCCGATTTCTTGTCGATCGGCTCGAGCGTGCCGGCAACACTGCACCTTATTTTCACGGGAAATCGCGGCCCATCATTGTGGAGCGTGAAGCCACATATCGCGCAATCTCGCTCGCCGAATTGGTCGACGTTCCCATCGTTGTCGTCCACGTCTCCAATCGCGAGGCGATGGAAGAAATCAGGCGCGCCCAAATGCGGGGCCTGAAGATCCATGGCGAAACCTGCCCGCAATATCTGGTTTTGACCGAAGACGACTTGAAGGACTTGGGAATGGAGGGCGCCAAATACGTCTGCTCGCCGCCGCCTCGGGACCACGCGAGCCAACTGGCGTGTTGGGAGGGTCTGCAGCAAGGGATTTTCTCGCTGTTTTCCTCCGATCATTGCCCGTTTCGGTATGACGATGAGGCTGGGAAACAGACCCCGAATGCACGAACCAGCTTTCGCTGGATCCCCAATGGCATTCCAGGAATCGAGACACGTCTTCCAATCCTGTTTTCGGAAGGCGTTAGCAAAGGACGCATCACGTTGAATCAGTTCGTTGCGCTGACGGCAACCAACCATGCCAAAACCTACGGATTGGCTGGAAAAGGTTCGATCGCCATCGGATATGACGCCGACATTGCAATTTGGGATCCCAAAAAAACTGCGACCCTGTTGCAGGAGAACCTGCATCACGGGGCCGACTACACGCCTTATGAAGGTTTGGAAATCACGGGCTGGCCTATAACGACAATTTTGCGTGGCCGATTCGTTGTACGTGACGGCAAGCTCGTTGGCAGCAAAGGCGATGGACGCTACGTCAGTCGAGCAAAGCCCTTCGCGCCGTCGGCTTCAGGGAATCCGTGAATAGCATCGCTGCTTCGTTGCTACGGCTAAGTCCGAGGCGGCGACGCGTTGCGCTTTTGGCGCATCAGAGCGCGATCGGAAACAGATCTGCTCCTCGAATTGCACAGAGGCGCAGGGAAGGGACCGAGCGTCAGGTGTTTGTGCGACGCAGAACTTTTAGCGAATGCGCCAAAGCGTGCTACCGTTCTGCTGAATGAGAAGGTGCAGACCCTCCGTCAGCGCGTTTGATGGCAAACTGGGTAAGGTGCACGGGTAGAAGCTTCCGCTAACTTGCTTTCTACCCGCCATCCTGCCCGCTTTAGGGGCAAGGTCATGGCGCAACGAGCGACAATATTTTTCTCAACCACCACGAAAACGTGCGGAGCAGCAACAACGTCTGCTAGATTTGTTGCGCCCGTTAGAGAGAGCGACAATTCAGATCAACTTGAGCTATATCAACTTGAGCTATATTGCCTGAAACATTGTGGCGCAAGAAAAAAATTGAGCGCCTTTGCCAAGGGAGATCGTGTGCGTAGGGAGGGGAGTACCCATGTCCATCATTCTTTTGATCGAGAAAAGGTTGTTCCTTCGAAATTGCTTTCATGATTGCTTCGACAGGTCGTATCCAGATCACGAGATAGTCGCGTTCGGCAGCCTGGCTGAATGGCGCGACTCAACTGAAAGGAAAACGCTGAAGCCCGCCGTAGTCATATATTTCGCGCCCGCCGGAATAGGGTTCATGATGAAGAGCGAATTCGAGCGCCTTGAAGCCCTTGTACCCAATACCCCGATTGTCGTTGTCTCCGACACCGCCAGCCCCGACGAGATCATGCGGATCATTGGTCATGGCGCGCGGGGCTACATCCCAACAAGCATGGCGTATCATCTCGCCATCGAGGCAGTCCGCTTCGTCGAGGCCGGCGGCACGTTCGTGCCTGCGGGCAATCTTCTTGCCGGCAGTGACCGGAACAAACAACTGGCGGGAGCAAGTGCTCTGACAGAGCGGCAGATGAAGGTCGTCGAGGCCGTCGGCCAGGGCTTTGCAAACAAGCAAATCGCCTACAAACTCAAGATGAGCGAGAACACAGTGAAAGTGCATCTCAGGCACATCATGAAGAAGCTGAATGTGCGAAACAGGACGGAGATCGCGATAAAGACGCGACGCCTTCTGGAGGAGATCGGTGAATCGGTGAATACAGGTCCGGCGGCAATGCTGCTACATCCCAGGACCGACCTTCACTTTGAGGGCAGTCGTAGGACTGATCCAAAGGGCGTGGCCTTGAATTTTTCGCGCGGAAAGCAGCCGGATCGCGTGTAGGCGTGCGTTGATGTCGCCTGCGCTTAAGCAGGCGACAAGCCATGATGTAGGCGAAAAGTGCTCAGCCAACTTCCACCCAGACCGGATTTTGAGGCGCTCGCCGCGGCTGCTCCGGCGTCTGCCGACCGTCGAACGCTCATTTTGGCGCTCATCGGAAATCTGATTGTCAGCTGGTCGAACAATGAGAGTCTGTTCATCTATGTTCTGATGATCTTGCTGGACACGGATCAAACGTCAGCCGCGATTGTTTTCGCCACGCTCAATACAACCCGTGCCCGGCTTGATCTCATTCAGCGGCTCTCAAAAATCAAGCTCAAGGACGAGAAGCTCGACAAGGCGTTATCCAAATTGATCGATCGATTCAACCGTTCCACGGCTCTACGGAACGAGTTCAATCATTGCATGTATATCACGGATGAAGCCGGTCAGATTACGCATACGCAATCCATGAGAATTGTCGAAAGTCGAGAACATTTGCAGTTCGGGATCAGTAAGCCTCTCGATGATGCTCGACTGAAGAACATGATCGAAGCCGCCAGAGAAATGAAAAATATCAATCGTGACATTTGGGAGTTGCTGCCGCAGCTCCAGCTTCATCTGCAATCGAAGCCGGCATGATCAGCGTCGGCAGGCTCGGGCAGCCAAATTACGCCGGCCTGCGAGCAGATCGGGGCTATCGATCACGCGCGACGCGAGGCCTCCATATTTAAACTTCATTCGATCCGGACATATCGCCGATTGTTGGAAGGCGCCTAATCCAAGCGGGTAATGTTCGTACCTCCAAAGAGCTCGGTGATCTACCGTTTGTGTATCTGGTCGAAGATTACTCGATAAGCGAGCCTAAAATCGCGGCCCCTTGAAAAAAAGCGGCCGTCGTTGGGAGGACCAACGTGGCAGACGCGTCGTGGCTCTTGGCGATCGCAGACGCAGAAGATCAGCGATTTCGAAGTGGCGACGATGCTCATAAGCGAACAGGAGCTCGTTATGGGTAAGCCACAGAAAAAGAATGACCCCTCGCAGGAACAAGAGCAGGCGCAGGCAAATCTTCAAGGCCAGCTTCAGGGCCAGGCCAACCTTCAGGGACAGCTGCAAGGTCAGGGACAAGGCCAGGGCCAAGCCCAAGGTCAGGCGCAGCTTGCCGTCCAGTCGCTTGATTCGAAGAGCGACAACGACAACAGCAACGACAACAAGAATAGCAACAAGAACAGCAACGATCTCGACAACAAGCTCTGCAACAACGTCGATAACAAGATCGAAAACACCATCGACAACAAGGTCAACGTCGATGTGAAAGTCGATCTCGACCTGCACGCCACTGGCCTGAGCAGCCCCGTGATCGATCTGCACGGATTTAGCACCAACGATTCTCTGGTGATGCCGGAAGTGGTGAACCAGACCCTGACCGGCGGCGGCAATATCTTCCACCTCGACCAGGTCAACAACCTGATCGGCGACACCACGGTGTCCGGCGCGAGCGTGAGCTACAACGGCGGCGGCTCGTGCTACGATCATCCGGGCTTCAGCATGGACGCCAAGATCACCGGCGGCGAGTCCAAGATCGACGACGCCCACATGGCCAGCGCTGTCGGTGCGGGCGCCGGCATCGTATCCCACGCCGATGCAGCGCTGACACAGTCTGCCTTCACCCAGACCATCACCACGGGTGCGAACATCCAGTTCAACAGCGCAACCATACAGGCTGCCGGTCACGATCTGACTGACGACCACCACACGCTCTAGTCGATTGTTCGACCCGCGCGGCCGCGTGCCGCGCGGGTCTTCTTTGTCAATTCATTTCATTCCTATCGCAGCAGTTGCCAACTAGAAGCTGATGGTCGCCGCACGGCCATAACAATTCATGCTTACGGGGAAGGCTCCCATGGCGTCAGCGAGCTTCGTCGAAATCATCTCGCACTTCGCAGGATATTTGCAAATCTTTCAGGACGTCGCCCGCGACCGGATCGAATACGATGAGACCGTCGCGCCCCGCCATTTGGATGACTACACCACGCCGCGGCCCAATTACGATCATCCCTTCACGCCTGACGACATGGACACCCTGGGAGGCCGGGCGCCGAACCTGATCCCGGACGATCCGACTCATTTGGCCCGCGTTCATCCGATCAAGGCTCTGAGCGATCTGCACGACCCTGACCTTGATTTCTTTCCGCCGTCACGGGTTCCGAACATCCTGCTGCCGATGCCTAGCGGCGGCGGCGGCGGTGGAGGCAGCGTCGATCATCATATCAAGGTGACATACCAACCTGGCGGCGAGCAGAGTGAAGTCGAAGTCCACCAGCACAACATCATGTACGGCAACACTATCATCCTGCCGGCGAACGCCGTTCTTGCCGCCGACGGCCTGATTATGCGCCTTGATGCCGATACCCTGACCACCGTTCAGCAGATGGCCAGCGATGCCAATGCTCATATTCCAAGCGACTGGTGGATGCCGCAGAACGGCACCGGTGCGACGGATTTTTTGACCGCTCATGACGCAAATTGGGCGGCGAACGGGGGAACGCCGGACGCACATTCGGTCCACCCCGGCTACTACCTGAACGGCGTGCTGCAGGACCCGGCGCCGCCGGCACCAGACCTGACGCCGCTGGCCGCGCCGGCACCGTTGCCGGCCACCGGCCACGGGCTCGGCCAGTGGGCGGTGCTGGGCAGCAACGACAGCACCAACGCGGCCCTGATTGTCGACTTGACGCATTCGGCGCGCACCATGGTGGTGATGGGGGACTACTTCAAGACCAACGCGATGTTCCAGACCAATACGATGATCAACCACGATCATATCAGCGTATCGGGTGGGCACGGCACGCCGTCGGTGACAACCGGAGGTGATGTCGCCAACAACATCGCCGATTTCGTCCATCACCCCAGCATCTACACCACGGTGCCTGCCCACTTCGCAGGCCCGAACTGGAGCGTCGACGTGGTCCACGGCGACTACTACAACCTCCATGCGGTAGTCCAGGCCAACTATTTTTTTCACAACAACGTCATAGCGCAGACCAGCGCCGATACCCATTACGACCTCGTCGGCGGCCACAATCAGCTAGGTAACTTGGCTCAGATCTTCGATGGCAAAATCCATTACGACCTGATCACCGTGCAGGGCGCCTATCACGGCATGAACGTGATTTTTCAGAACAACATCCTGCTGAACAACAACCATATCAAGATGGCGGCCGACGGCGCCGATCCGTCCCAGTCGGTGACTTCTGGTCACAACAACCTGCTGAACGAGGGGACCATCGAGATTTATGGCGGCCACAACTTCGGCCCGCTGAACGCGGACGTCAAAACCATCGACAGCCTGCTTGCCGCCGGCGCGACCTCGCTCGATCCGAACCTCGGTGCCGCCCTTGTCGGCAATGGCGGCACATTCCACGTGCTTTACATCACCGGAAATTATTACGACGTCAATGCGGTCTGGCAGACCAACGTCACCGCCGACGTCAACGTGATCTATCAGCTGCAGAACCAGCCGTCGGCCGGCGCGATGGCTTACCACCCAGGCGGGACCGTAACGCAGTCGGTCAGCACCGGAAACGACAGACTGGCCAACAACGCCGCGATCATCGATGTCAATCCGGATAACACCTACGTCAACGGACACATCTACACCGATTCAATTCTGGTGCAGGCCAATTTGCTCCCGACCCACCAGGACAATGCCGTCAATGCTGACACCCATGCGCTGGTGCCGGAGTTGATCGCCTTCGTCAACGACAGCCATGACGCTGCACACCACGCTCCCGCCATCGTGCCAGCGGTCGCGCACAACGACCCGATGGCAAGCATGCTGCATTAGGACGAAAGCCTTTCAGGACCATTCTTACAGACTGTGAAAACCACGACAGGAGCGGCAAATGTCGTTTGAGGGGGGAGACCGTCGGCAGGACGAAGCGGCGGGCGCGGCACGCGCTGACGGAACCAAACAGGGCGCTCGGATCATTCCATTGCGCCAGCCGCACGAAGCGTCTTCCCATCCGGGCGAACCAGCGCCTTCGCCTTCCGCACCAGTCAACCAGGCCGCCGAGATGAGGCTCGCCGAATCCGAATTGCGCGGCGAGGGGAAAGCGCGACCGTTGCCAGGTCCGACGATTACGATCGAACAGCCTGTCCCCGCCGCCGTCCCTTCCGACGGCGGAGGAGGCAACGGCGGCGGCGCCAAAAGCGGCGGCGGTGGCGGGGGAGGCGGTTCGCCGCCGTTGCATAAGCGATCCAGCGATGGCGAATTCCGCGACGTGCTGGGCAGCGGCCTTGCCAACGCGCGCCGCAACCTTGTGACCGTTGGCATCTTCTCGATTGCGGTCAACTTGCTGGTGCTCGCCATTCCGATCTATCTGTTCAATATGTCCGATCGCGTGCTGACCAGCCGGAGCACGGACACCCTGGTGATGCTGACCATGATCGTGGTCATTGCGATCGCGGCGCATGTTCTGATGGACATGATGCGCCGCATCATCCTGATGCGAGTTGCGGTCGAGACCGAGGCCCGAT
>WNFI01653376.1_pt1 | contig 24398 bp, 25 predicted proteins | sample 5400471 | NCBI WGS metagenome assembly WNFI01 (sample SAMN13153348, study PRJNA577476) | soil metagenome | isolation source: 100 cm saprolite on Douglas fir-dominated hillslope | place: USA:California | collected 2013-09-17 | reverse complement strand
GCCGGGGGTTTCAAGGAGCGTGCCTCGCGCGAGAAGATCAACATCATCCGCGACGACGACCCCAAGCAGACGCCGCGACACGTCGACATGAATACCCCGGTGCTGCCCGGCGACATCCTGACCATCGAGGAAAGCTTCTTTTAATGAACGACCTCACGCTCCAGAATCGCCTGCAGGCGCCGCCGGAGCCGGTCGTGTTGCAGCCGAAGCCCGAAGAAACCATCGATCTCGTCGAATACTGGCGGGCGATATCGAAACGGCGCTGGAGCATTCTCGGGCTCACGGTGTTGGTGGCGATCCTGGCATCCCTGATCGTCTCGAACATGCGGCCCATTTTCCGCGGAACGTCGACGCTCCTGATCGAGCAGGGCAAGAACAAGGTCGTCTCGATCGAAGAGGTGTACAGCCAGGGGATGATCCAGCGCGAGTATTACCAGACCCAGGTCGAGATCCTCAAGAGCGAGGACCTCGCGCGCAAGGTCGTGCGCAAGTTGAAGCTCGCCTCGCACCCCGATTTCGATCCGCGGCAGGAACAGCGCAGCTGGTACAACCGGATCGTCGGCTCCGGCGACTCGCCCACCGCCACCGAGGAACAGGCGGAAAACGTCGCGATCGGGAGAGTCAAGCGCGGCCTTCAGGTTGGGCTCGTGCGCAACAGCCAGTTGGCACAGGTGAGCTTCTCGACGTTCGACCGGGAGCTCGCGGCCAAGGTGCCCAACACCGTCGCCGACACGTACATCGAGAGCGATCTCGACGCACGCATGGCCATGACCCAGAAGGCTTCCGAGTGGCTGCGCGAGCGGATGTCGGAGCTCAAGACCAAGGTCGATTCGGCCGAGAAGGCCCTGCAGGACTATCGCGATCGCGAGCGCATCGTCGACACGAAGGGTCTCGCGATGTCGGGCGCGGGAAAGCAGCTCGAGGAGCTCACGCGCAGCCTGGTCGAGGCGCGGCAGAAGCGGGCCGAGGCCGAAAGCGCCTATGCCCTGGTGCAGCAGATCAAGAGCGGCCGCGCGCAGGCGAACTACGACAGCGTCCCGGTCGTCCTTCGAAACCCGCTGGTGCAGGCGATGAAAGGCGCGGAGGCTGAAGCCGAGCGTCGCTTGAGCGATGCGTCGAAGCGCTACGGGCCGGAACATCCGCGCATGATCCAGGCGAAGGCCGAGCTCGATTCCGCGAAGGAAAATAGCCGCAAGCAGGTCGATATCGTCGTCGCGGGCCTGGGCAAGGAATACGAGCAGGCGCGCGCCAATGAAAGCGCGGTCGAGCGCGCTCTCGGCCAGAGCAAGTCCGATATCCAGGGCATCAACCGCAAGGAATTCCAGCTCGGCGTGCTCGAGCGTGATGCGTCGCAGAACCGAAATCTCTACGACATGTTCGTGAACCGGCTCAAGGAAACGAGTGCCGCTGGCGACCTGCAAACCACGATCGCGCGAATCATCGATCCGGCAACGATTCCGTCGAGCGCCTACGCGCCGGATCGCACCCAGATCGTGACGATCGCCGCGGCCTTCACGCTGATCCTGGCCGCCTTGATGGCGCTGCTCCTCGACCGCCTCGCGAACACGCTGAACTCCACGTCGGAAGTCGAGAGCCGGCTCGGGGTTCCTGCGCTGGGCGTGCTGCAGAAGATCAAGGGCTTCGTCAAGAAGGGCTTCGTCTCCGAGCTGGCGTTCTTCAACGATACGCAGTCCACGTTCGCGGAGGCGGTGCGCACGGTACGCACGAGTGTGCTCATGTCGTCGCTCGACGAACCCCACAAGGTCGTCGTCATCACTTCCTCGGTGCCGGAAGAGGGCAAGACGACCCTGTCCTTCAACCTGGCGTGCGCCCTCGCATCCTCTCGTCGGGAACGGTGCCGCCGAACCCCCTCGAGCTCCTGAGCTCGAAGCGTTTCGAGGACGTCATCACGAAGCTGAAGGAAGCATTCGATATTGTGCTGATCGACAGCGCGCCGCTCCAGCTGGTGAGCGACGCGCAGGTACTGTCGCAGTTCTCGTCGTCGGTGATCTACGTCGTGAAGGCGGACTCCACGCCTTACCAGGTCGCCCAGAACGGGCTGAAGAAATTGCGGCGGGTGAACGCGTTCATCCTCGGCGTGGTGCTCAATCAGCTCGATATCGAAAGAGCCGAGAAGTACTACGGCGAATACAGCGGCTACCGGAGCTATCGCGGCTACAAGAAGTACGGCTACAGCCGGACGTACGGGCAGGCCGACTAGGGTGAACCGCGGCCTGCGCCTACTGTGGGTCGCGCCCGCCGTCGCCGGTCTCGGCTGGCTCTCGGCTTACGCCGTAAGCATCGGCGTGGCCGGCTCGACGGTGTTCGATGCCGGCGTCTCGATGAAATCGTGGAGTGCTTCGCGGGTTCGGCAGCCGGCGAACGAGGCGCTGCCGGGAATCCGCGAGCTGTTGACGCAGGCGCAATCGAGCGCGCCGCGCGACCCCGCGATCCATGAGCTTCTCGGGTTGATCGATGCCCGAACGAGCAACGGCCAGGAGAACCTGGCGCGGGCGGCGCTCGAATTCACGAGAGCGATCCAGCTGCGGCCGACTTCTCCGCAGACGTGGAGCGATCTCGCCGCGGTCGACTATCGCCTCGGCGATACGGGGCCCCGCTTCGAGGCGGCGATCGCTCATGCCGCCGAGCTGGGAAAGTTCGAGCCCGACGTGCAGGCGATCGTGGCCAATTACGGATTGGCGACATGGAGTGAGGTGGGTCCCAAAACGCGAGCTTCGGTCGAGGCGACAATCGCGGCGGCGGCGAAGCGCAACCCACTGGAAATGCTGCAAATTGCCGAGAGGCGTGGTAGGCTCGACCTCGTTTGCCGCCACCTCGCCGGCCCAACGCGCCAGACCGAACCGAAGTGGTCTCAACTTTGCCAAAGCATGGAGGCAACATCATGAAGAAGCTCTCCGTTTTACTGGCCTTAATGGCGCTCTTCTTTGCCGATCTCGCGGCGGCCGCCAGCGCTGCCGTGACGGCCGTCACCGGCGTCGCGCAGGTGCAGACGGGATCCTCGGCACCCCGAACGCTCCGCCTGGGCGATGAGGTCTCCCAAGGCGACACCATCGTCACCGGCGCGAATTCCTCGCTGGTCCTCAAGTTCGACGACGGGCAGGTTGCGGCGCTCACCGCCAACTCGCGAATGATCATCACCGCTTACTCGTACAACCCGGCGAACGAGAGCGGCAACGTCCTGCTGTCGCTGGTGACGGGCGGCATGCGCGCCATCACCGGACTCATCGGCCGGCGCTCACCCAGCCAGGTGGCCTATCGCGCCGCCACCGCCACCATCGGCATCCGCGGAACCGACGCGACCATGGCCACGGACGGCGACCAGGTCGTCGTCACCGTGAAGGAAGGTTCGGTCATCTATACGTACCAGGGCATCCCGCTGACGCTGACCGCCGGCGAGGCCGTCTTCAGCAGGCCCGGCCAGCCGCCGATCCAGGGCAGCATCGCCTCGGTCATCGCGCAGGTACCGCAGAGCTTCCAGACCGCTGTGAATAACGCCACGGGTGGTGCTCTTGCCGCTGCGGTAGCTGCGGCCGGCAACGGCCCGCGCCAAGGTGGTGGCGACAATCAAGGGGGCCAAGGCGACCAGGGCGGTCAATCCGGCCAGGGCGGCGGCCAACAAGGCGGCGGGCAAACGGGCGGTGGCGGCGGCGGCGGAAACGCGAGCGGCAGCTAAGCTCGATCGATAGCCTTTCCGGGGCCATCCCAGTCTCGCGGCTGGGGTGGCCCTTTCGTTTTTCGGGGGATTCCAAGTGAGTGGTGAGCGCAACTCCGCGCTGGACCCCGAAAGGCTGGTCTTCTGGGCCTTGCTCCTTCTATTCGTGTGGATTCCGCTGCCGCTGGGAAGCAATCGCGCGTGGGCCTGGGGCGTGCTGGAGGCGTGGTCTTTCGTATTGGCCGCGGTGTGGCTTGCCCTGTGGGCATTCGGCCGGGTCGAGGCCTCCCTGCCCATGAAGCGCGCGTGGCCGGCATGGATCGTCCTGGCCCTCTGGGTCGCGCTCCAGGCCGTCCACATCGTTCCTTTGCCGCCGGGTGCGGTCGCATTCCTGTCGCCCGAGGCCGCGCGCATCCACGCGTTCGCCGCGGAGATCGGCATGCAGCAGGACCCGATCACGCTTTCCGTGGAGCCCCATGCCTCGCGCGCGTCCCTGCTGAAGACTCTCGCCTACGTGACGATCTTCTTCCTCGTGCTGGCCGTCGTGAACCGGCGCTCCCGGGTCCTCGTTCTCGCGCGCGTGCTCGTCTATTCCGCCATCGTCTACTCGGTCTACGCGGTGCTCATGCACCTGGAGGGCGTGCAGCTCGAATTCTTCGGCACCCCGATCCGCCACGGCGATTCGGCGAGCGGCACGTACGTGAATCGCAACCACTTCGCGGGCTATCTCGAGATGATGCTGGCGGTGGGCATCGGCCTGCTGATCGCGGGCCTGTCGGATCGCTCCGCCGATTCGTGGAAGAAATTCGTCCGGCAGACGATCGAATGGGTGCTGAGCCCGAAGATGGTGCTGAGGCTCGCCCTTTGCGTCCTGGTGATCGCGCTCACGACGACGCACTCGCGCATGGGCAACACCGCTTTCTTCGCGAGTCTCCTCGTCGCCGGCCTCATCGGCATCGCGCTTTCGCGCCATGCGACGCGCAATACGGTGATCCTTCTCGCGAGCCTGATCGCGATCGACCTCCTCATCGTGGGAAGCTGGTTCGGTGTCGAGAAGCTCGCGCAACGCATCGAGCAGACGACGGTGCAGGACGTCCAGGAGCGCGAGGAGCCGGCCACCTACACCGTGGACATGATCAGGAAATACCCGGTGCTGGGATCGGGCCCGGGCTCCTTCTATATCGTGTATCCCGGCTATCGGAAGCAGCAGGCCACCGCCTTCTTCGACCATGCGCACAACGACTACGCCGAATTCGCGGCGGAGTCGGGCTTGTTCGGGTTGGCCCTCCTGGGCGCCTTCGTCGCGATGTGCCTCGCGGCGGCGCTCGCGGCCCAGTGGCGCCGGCGCGATCCGCTGATGCGCGGCATGGCGTTCGCGAGCGTGATGGGGGTGAGCTCGATCCTCATCCACTCCGCGGTGGATTTCAATTTGCAGATCCCCGCCAACGCCGTCTTTTTCATGGTGCTGCTGGCCCTGGGTTGGGTATCGCTCCATCACGATCGCGAGGACGCCGACACGATCCGCGCCCGCACACGCACGGAGGACTCATGAGGATCCTCGTTACCGGCGCCGCGGGATTCATCGGATTCCATCTTGCCGAGCGCTTGCTCGCGCGCGGCGAGCGCGTGGTCGGGCTCGACAACCTGAACTCGTATTACGACGTGTCGCTCAAGGAAGCGCGCCTCGCGAGGCTGCGCGCCCTGGCGGGGTTCGAATTCATTCGCGCCGACATTGCGGACCGGGCGGCGATGGAAGGCGCCTTCGCGGGCGGGCGCTTCGACGCGATCGTCAATCTCGCCGCCCAAGCGGGCGTGCGCTATTCGATCGAGAATCCCCATGCCTACGTCGAAGCCAACGTGATGGGCTTCATGAACGTTCTCGAGGGCGCGCGTCACCACGGCACCGGGCACCTCGTGTACGCCTCCACCAGCTCGATCTACGGCCTCAACACGAGCCTGCCGTTGAGCGAGGCGCAGAATACCGACCATCCCGTGTCCCTCTACGCGGCCACGAAGAAGGCCAACGAGGCGATGGCGCATTCGTATGCGCACCTCTTCGGCGTGCGCTCGACGGGGCTGCGTTTCTTCACGGTGTACGGCCCGTGGGGGCGTCCCGACATGGCGCTCTTCAAGTTCACTCGGGGCATTCTCGCCGGCGATCCGATTCCGGTCTTCAACCAGGGAAAGATGGTCCGCGACTTCACTTACGTGGACGACATCGTCGAAGGTGTCATTCGCGTGATGGACAAGCCCGCTGAGGCGAATTCCACGTGGGATGCGAAGAGACCGGACCCGGCGACCAGCTCCGCGCCCTGGCGCATCTACAACATCGGCAACAACCATCGGGTCGAGCTGATGACCTATATCCGCGCGCTCGAGGATGCGTTGGGGAAGAAGGCCAAGCTCGATCTCCTCCCCATGCAGGCGGGCGACGTTCTCGCGACCGAGGCCGATACCCGCGAGCTGGAGAGGGCCACGGGTTTCAAGCCGGCGATGCCGGTGGAGGAGGGCGTGAAGCGGTTCGTGGACTGGTATCGGGGGTACTACAGGGTCTAGCCTTCGCGCGCCTTAATCATTTGGATTCTCGCCTTTGTTTTTCCTCGCCTTTTCAGCTATAATCTTCGGCTAGCTTGGATCCCCGCTTCCTCGCGGGGATGACGATTGATCCCTTGCCCCACCGTCTGGCGCGCTCATTTGATTGCGGCGCCTTGCGCAACGGGGGGCTTCACCCATAAGGAGATTCCATGCGCCATTACGAGATCGTTTTCATCGTGCATCCCGATCAGAGCGAGCAGGTGCCCGCCATGATCGAGCGCTACCGCAACACGATCACCCAGGGCAGCGGCGTGATCCATCGAATCGAAGACTGGGGCCGCCGCCAGCTCGCCTACCCGATCGCGAAGGTGTTCAAGGCGCACTACGTGCTCATGAACATCGAGGTCGGCAACGCCACGCTGGATGAGCTCGAGCACGCGTTCAAGTTCAACGACGCGGTGCTGCGCCACCTCATCGTGAGCAAGTCGGAAGCCGAGACGGGTCCCTCCCCGATGATGAAGGAGGAGAAGTCCCGCAACGTGACCGACGGCCCGGCCGCCGACCGGCCCGAGCGCGAAGGTTCCGCCGCTCCCGCCCCGCGCGAGCCCTCGCCCCCGGCCCAGCCCGCCGCGGCGGCCTGACCCCCACTTCGAAAGGAATAGAGAAAATGCCCAGACCATCTCCGCGTGGCAAAGGTAAAGGCAAAGGCAAGTTCGCCAAAGGCAAGGACGGCAAGAACCCGAATCGCGGGCTATTCCGCCGCCGCAAGTTCTGCCGCTTCACCGCCGAGAAGATCAAGGAAGTCGACTACAAGGACATCGCGATCCTGAAGGACTTCATCAACGAGAACGGGAAGATCATCCCCGCGCGCATCACCGGCACCAAGGCGCGCTACCAGCGCCAGCTTGGCGTGGCGATCAAGCGCGCGCGCTTCCTTGCGCTCATTCACTTCACCGACCTGCACTGAGGAACGGACATGCAAGTCATCCTGATGGAAAAAGTGGTCAACCTGGGGGCCCTCGGCGACGTGGTCAAGGTGAAGGACGGCTTCGCCCGCAACTTCCTCATCCCGCAGGGCAAGGCCAAGCGCGCGACCGAGAAGAACTTGAAGGAATTCGAGAACAAGCGCACCGACCTCGAGAAGAAGGCCAACGAGCAGCTCACCGGCGCCCAGGAGCGCGCGGCGAAGCTCGAGGGCATGAAGATCGAGATCGCCCAGAAGGCCGGCGTCGATGGCCGCCTTTTCGGCTCCGTCACCAACGCCGACATCTCCGAATCGCTCGGCAAGCAGGGCGTGCCGGTGAAGAAGGCCGAGATCCGCATGCCGACGGGCCCGCTCAAGCACATCGGCGAATTCCCGATCGTGATCCAGCTGCACTCGGACGTGCTCGCGAACATCGTGGTGCACGTGGTGGCTGAGCAGTAGGCTTTCTGCTCCAAGGCAGTGCGACCGGAAAGGGCCCTTCGGGGCCCTTTTGCTCTGCAACGAATGGTGGCGTCTTTCTTGCTAGACCCTCGCCATGGATTTTGAGAATCTCAAGCTCCATCCTCCCGTTCCGACCGACCGGATCTACCTGTCTTGGACGGAGCAGTGGGACCTGGCGCGATACGTCGATCACTACCTTCATGAGCGCAAGCTGGGAGTGAATGAGGCGCTGCGCACGAGGCTTCGGCAACAGATCGCGAAGTATCCGTGGTCCGGACCGCGCAAGAAGGCCGATATGGACCGCTATCTCGACGCGAATTCATCCGAAATTCGCGTCGGCTGATCGCGCGCGTCTTTTTCCGGTTTCGTTACCGCCGGTAGCACTCTACCGGCCCAGGCGAGAGAGGGCCTTTCCACGAAGCGCCACATGAGCCAGGCTGCAACAATGGCGAGCGCGAGCGCAATACCCGCTGCGGCCAATGCGCCCGACGTTCCGGGCAGGAACCGCAGCACCAGGCTGATCGCCCTGCGCCCAATGGGCAAATGCACGAGGTAGAGCGAATACGAAATCGTGCCGATGAATAGCAACGCACGCGACTTGGGGTGCGCCCACAATATGAACGCTGCCGCGAGAAGCGCGAGGATGCCCGGCCCCGGGCCTTGATAGCTGGACAGCACGATCGTCGTGACGATCCAGAGCATCGCGACTTGCCCCGGCGTGATCCATTTCTCACGCCACGCGAACGCCGCCGTCCCGATCAGGAAGATCGGCAAGTGGTAGGCAAGAGAGTTCCAGCCTGTGGCCAAGGCGCACGGCACGAGCAGCGTCAAGGTCCACGCCATCGGCCAGCGCCTCAGCAGCGGATATGTCAGCCCGATCAGCAGGTAGAACTGCGCCTGAATCAGCAGCGTCCAGTAGACGCCCACGATCCAGTCCTTGCCGACGAATGGGACTATATATCCCACGTGCGCCAACAGGCCGAACCAATCAATCGAGAATCGAGGCCCTCCAAACCCGGGTGTCATGCTCCCCGCCACGCCGAGGATCAGCGCCAGCGCAATCGACACGAGATATGGGGGCTCCAGCCGCAGCGCCCGCTTGAGGACGAAACGAGGAAAGTCCGAGATTCGATAGGCTGCCCGCGACATCGCCAGCGGCAGCACGAAGCCCGAGATGACGAAGAACACCGGCACCCCATGGAAGACATGGACCGCGATGTCCCGCAGGATTTCCGGTAGCGGCCCGGCATTGTGCGTGCCAAGAAAGTGAATGGCGCACACCATCAGCACTGCAATGCCACGCAGCGCCTGAACCGATTCAATGCGCTCGCTCACCCGCGCAGTCTATCCGCACATCCGGCTCTACGTCGCAGAGGTGGGGCCGGGCTCCCTCAAGGAACTCGCCTTCGGCCTGTAAGGGTGCTGCGCCGGCTCAAGGGTGGTACTCTGAACCATCGCACCAAGCAGGCCGCAGCATGACTTCCGAATCACCCGCCTACCAGACGCCGCCTTCGTACAAGCGCATCTACGTTTCCTGGCACGAGCAGTGGACGTTGCAGCGCTATGTCGACCATTACCTCCAGGAGCGCAAGCTCGCCCTGACCGCGGAGCTGCGCCGTGCCGTCATTCGCCGCATCGAGAAGTTTCCCGGCAAGGGCACGCTGAAGAAGGCCGATATGGACTTCTACCTGGATTCCAACGCGGCCGAGCTCACCGGCAAGAGCTGAACGCTCCCGCCGGCAGAAAAGTCGGCGCGGGGCGGCCTTTTTTCCGTGCCAACAGGCGCACGTGGTGAGCCACCGCGGGTTTATATTTCATGCACAACTTATCCACCGACTTATCCGTTGTGGAAGGAAAATGTGCGTGACACACTCTCGCCTCGCGGTGTCAGGAGCGCCGCTTCACCGCTGTTCGGGGAGATAAAACTACCATGCCCTCGGCACCCGCCGGCTCGGAGCGCTTCGCGCGCTCCGGCAGCGTCCCTGGCGACGCGCAAATCGAATCGCTGCGGCTTCCGCCCCACTCCGTCGAGGCGGAGCAGGCGGTGCTGGGCGGCCTTCTCCTGTCCAACTCGGCGTGGGACCGCATCGGCGACGTCATCTCCGAGTCGGATTTCTACCGGGCCGACCATCGCATCCTGTGGCGCACCATCACCCGGCTCGTCGAGGAGAACAAGCCCGCGGACGTGCTGACGGTCGCCGAGGCGCTCAAGCAGACCGGCGAGTTCCAGGATATCGGCGGCATCGCCTACCTCCACCAGCTCTCCTCGGGCACGGCGTCGGCCGCCAACATCCGCCGCTACGCCGAGATCGTTCGCGAGCGCGCCATCATGCGCAAGCTCGCCGAGGTCGGCACCACCATCGCGGATTCGGCGTATTCCCCCCAGGGGCGCGAAGCGCGCCAGCTCCTCGACGAGGCCGAGACCAAGATCCTCGAGATCGGCGAGACCGGCGGACGATCTTCCGAGAGCTTCGCCAAGATGTCGAGCGTGCTCGCGGAGGTGATGAGCCGCCTGGACGAGCTGCACCGCAACCCGGCAAGCGTCACCGGCAAGGCCACGGGCTATACCGACCTGGACGAGATGACCACCGGGCTCCAGGACGGCGACCTCATCATCATCGCCGGGCGCCCGAGCATGGGAAAGGCGCAAAGTCTCGACGCCAAGATCAAGACGTTGACCGGTTGGAAGGACATGGGCGCTTTGGAGGTGGGCGACGCACTCGCTTCGGTCGATGGCGCCCCGTCGATCGTCACCGCGATCTTCCCCCAGGGCGTGCGCCAGACCTATCGCATCACCTTCTCCGACGGGCGCAGCGCCGAATGCTGCGCGGAGCATCTGTGGCGCGTCGATTTTCGCGAGTGGCCGCAGCCGCGCGTCCTCGAGACGAAGAAGGTCTGGGAGATGCTGGGCAAGGCTCGCTACCAGCATCGCCTGTGGATCGACCAGGTGACGGGCGATTTCGGCCACAACGATCCATTGCCTATCGACCCGTGGACCTTGGGCGCACGGCTCGCGACCGAAGGGCTCACCGAGGTCGCCCGGCGCGCGCGCGAGAAGGTCCTCGTGGAAATCGGCGGCGAATCGGCGCAGGTGTCGTCGGAATGGCAGGAGTCGATGCCGGCCCGCAACCCGACGCAGAAATTCATCCCGCGCCTCTATCGCGACGCCCAGCGGCCGGCGCGCCTCGCGCTCCTGCAGGGGCTCCTCGACACCGAGGGCGTGATCGAGAAGTCCGGGGCCATCCGCTTCAGCACGCCGGGCTATCGGCTCGCCAAGGACGTGGTCGAGCTGGTGCGCTCGCTGGGCGGTTGGTGCGCGCTCGGCGACAAGCGCACCACGTATTCCTACCAGGGCGAAAGGAAAGTCTCGCGCACGGCCTACGTGCTCAACATCCACCATGCCGAGCCGCGCTCGCTCTTGCGCCTCGCGGAAAAGCGCGATCGCCTCCCGGAGAGGTGCGACCGGGCATCGAAGCCGGTGATCGTCTCCATCGTCCCGTCGCGAATCGTCCCCACTCAGTGCATCTCGGTCTCGCATCCGTCGCATCTCTATGTGACCGACGACTACGTCGTCACCCATAACACCGCGCTCTCGCTCAACATCGCCGAGCACGTGGGCCTCGAGTTGAAGCTCCCGGTGCTGATCTTCTCCATGGAGATGGGTGGCACGCAGCTCGCGCAGCGCCTGCTGGGCTCGGTCGGCAAGGTCGACGCGCAGAAGCTTCGCACCGGGCGCCTCGACACCGGCGACTGGGACCGCCTCGGCATGGCGCTGGGGCGCTTGAACGAGGCGCCCATCCTCATCGACGAGTCCCCGGCCCTGAACCCGCTGGAGGTGCGCGCGCGCTCGCGGCGCAAATGGCGCGAATACGGCGGCCTGGGCCTCATCGTGGTCGACTACATCCAGCTCATGCAGGGCTCGGACAACGGCAGCAACGAGAACCGCGCGACCGAGATCAGCGAGATCTCGCGAAGCCTGAAGGCCATGGCGAAGGAGCTCTCCTGCCCGGTGATCGCGCTCTCGCAGCTCAACCGTTCGCTCGAGCAGCGCCCCAACAAGCGCCCGGTGATGTCGGATCTTCGCGAAAGCGGAGCGATCGAGCAGGATGCGGACGTGATCTTCTTCGTCTACCGCGACGAGGTCTACAACGAGGACTCGCCCGACAAGGGCATCGCCGAGATCATCATCGGCAAGCAGCGTAACGGCCCGATCGGCACCGTGAAGCTCACCTTCCTCGGCAAGCACACGCGCTTCGAGAATTATTCGGGAGCTTCGCCCAGCTACTGAATGTCGCGTCCCATCCAAGCCACCGTCTCCGTCTCAGCGCTGCGGCACAACTACGCCGTCGCGAAGCGCGCGGCGCTGCAATCGAAGGTCTTCGCGGTGGTCAAGGCGAACGCCTACGGCCACGGCATCGAGCGCGTCACGCGCGCGCTGGTGCGCGCCGACGGCTTCGCCACGGTGGAGCTCGATGGCGCGGTCGCCACGCGCGAGCGCGGCTTCGCGGAGCCGATCCTCCTCCTCGAGGGCTTCTTCGCACCGGCGGAGCTTCCCGTGATCGCGGCCGCCGACCTCGCGGTCGCGGTGCATGGCGACGAGCAGCTGCGCATGCTCGAGGCGTGGCGCCCCGCCAGGCCGCTCGATGTCTTTTTCAAGATCAATACGGGGATGAACCGGCTGGGCTTCAGCGTGGAAAGCGCGCGTGGCCAGCTCGAGCGCCTGCGTTCGAGCGGCGTGGCGAAGTCGATCACCCTGATGGCGCACTTCGCAACCGCGGATGGCCCCGAGGGCATCGAGGAGGCGATGCGCCGCTTCAACCAGGCCACGCACGGCATCGACCTTGCGCGCAGCCTCGCCAACACCGCGGCGATCTTCGCGCACCCGGAAAGCCACGCGGACGTGGCTCGCCTCGGGATCGGCGTCTATGGCGCCACGCCCTTCGCGGAGCGCAGCGCCCAGGCCCTCGGCCTTAAGCCCGCCATGACGCTCACCTCCGAGCTCATCGCGATCCAGGAGCTCGCGGCGGGCGAGAGCGTCGGCTATGGCGGCACCTTTCGCAGCGCGGGCGCGATGCGCGTGGGCGTCGTCGCGTGCGGCTATGCGGACGGCTACCCGCGTCACGCTCCTTCGGGCACGCCGGTCGTGGTGGGCGGTGTCCGCACGAAGACCGCGGGGCGCGTTTCCATGGACATGATCACCGTCGACCTTACCCCGGTCGCCGCGGCGCGCGTAGGCACGCCCGTCACGCTGTGGGGGGAGGGGCTTCCCATCGACGAGGTGGCGAGCGCCGCCGGCACCGTGGGCTACGAGCTCATGTGCGCGGTCGCCGCGCGCGTGCCCTTCATGGATGCGGCGTAATGGCCAAGCCCAAGACCGTCTACACCTGCACCGAATGCGGGGGCCAGTCGACGAAGTGGCAGGGCCAGTGCGCGCACTGCAACGCCTGGAACACGCTCGTCGAGACCGCGGTGGAGGCGTCGGCGGGGAAGGCGGGGCTGCACCGCTTCGCGAGCCTCGCGGGCACGAGCCAGATCGTTTCGCTGGGCGAGGTCGAGGCCGAGGATTTCCCGCGGCTGCCGACCCTCATCGGCGAATTCGACCGCGTGCTGGGCGGCGGGCTGGTGGAGGGCGGCGTGGTGCTGATCGGGGGCGATCCCGGCATCGGCAAGTCCACGCTGCTTCTCCAGGCCGCGGCGCGCCTCGCGGAGCAGGTGCCGGTGCTCTACGTGACCGGCGAGGAGTCCGCGCAGCAGATCGCGCTACGCGCCAGGCGCCTCGGCGTGAACGCTTCCAAGGTGCGCCTCTTCTCGGAGATCGAGCTGGAGAAGATCCAGGCGACGCTCGCCTCCGCCAGGCCGAAGATCGCGATCATCGACTCCATCCAGACGCTCTACTCGGGCGCGCTCACCTCGGCGCCGGGCTCGGTCGCGCAAGTGCGCGAGTGCGCCGCGCACCTCACGCGCTTCGCCAAGCAAAGCGGCACCACCATCATCTTCGTGGGCCACGTCACCAAGGAAGGCGCCCTCGCCGGCCCGCGCGTCCTCGAGCACATGGTCGACACGGTGCTCTACTTCGAGGGCGACACGCACACCAGCTTCCGCCTCATTCGCGCGTTCAAGAACCGCTTCGGCGCGGTGAACGAGATCGGCGTCTTCGCGATGACCGAGAAGGGCCTGCGCGAAGTGACCAACCCATCAGCGCTGTTCCTCTCGCAGCATCACGCGGGCGTGGCGGGCTCGTGCGTGATGGTGACGCAGGAAGGCACGCGCCCCCTCCTGGTCGAGCTGCAGGCGCTGGTGGACGAGGCGCACGGCATGGCGCCCAAGCGGCTCACCGTGGGCCTCGAGCTGAACCGCCTCGCGATGCTCCTCGCGGTGCTTCACCGCCACGCCGGGATCGCGTGCTTCGACCAGGACGTGTTCCTGAATGCAGTGGGGGGCGTGCGGATCGCGGAGCCGGGCGCCGACCTCGCGGTGACGCTTGCCGTGGTTTCGAGCCTGAGAAACCGCCCGCTGCCCGACAAGCACGTGGTATTCGGCGAGGTGGGCCTCGCGGGCGAGGTGCGGCCCGTGCAGCGCGGCCAGGAGCGCCTGCGCGAAGCCGCCAAGCTGGGCTTCACCCACGCCATCATTCCGAGCGCGAACAAGCCGCGCCAGGCCATTGCCGGGCTGCAGATCGTCGCCGTGGATCGCCTCGTCGAGGCGGTCGATTACCTGAAAGGATGAAGGCGGAAAAAGTGGTGTCAGGTACGACTTATCGCGGAGTGACTCCGTCGCAAATAAGTCGTACCTGACACCACTTCTTCTATTTAAGCAGCAGGGCGATCACCAGCCCGACGGCGGCGAGCGAGAGAAGCACGATCGCCGCGACCACGATGAGGTTGGTGGTGTTCTGCGAGGCGGCGGTCATTGCCGGCGTGGGCATCGGCGGCATCGGGCGCTCGACGACTTTCTTCTCGGCAACCGGCGCCGGCTTGGGCTTCGGCGCGGGCACGGGCGCGGGCTCCGGAGCGGCTTCGCGCGGGGCCAGCGGCGAGCCCGGCTCGATCTTGCCCTTGTATGCGCGCATCTTCTGCGTGGCCGAGATGTATTCCTTGAAGTCGTCGACTTGGTCGGTCATGGCCGCCAGGCGCATGGTCGCGTCGAAGGAATCGAAGGTCTTGTTGAGCGAGAGCGGCTTGGCGTCGTCCTCGGTCTTGCCCGGCGGCTTGCCCATCGGCATGGTGTCGGTGTCATCCAGCTTGTCGGGCACGACCGTGGGCCGGTTCATCACCGGCGAGGTCATCGCCTTCAGGGCCGTCGCCGGGCGCGAGTGGTCCATCTGGCGGCGCACTTCGCGCAGGTCGTCGGCGAGCTCCTTGATCGACTGGTAGCGGTCCTCGAGGAGCTTCGCCATGCCCTTGGCGACGATCAGGTCGAGCATCGCGGGCACGGCGCGATTGTGAGCCGAAGGCGGCGGCGGGGTGGTGTTCACGGTCGCGTACATGATCGCGTTCACGTTGTCGCCGTCGAAGGGCGCCACGCCGGTCAACGCCTCGTAGAGAACCACGCCGAGGGAGAAGATGTCGCTCCTCGCGTCGATCGCCTTGCCGATCACCTGCTCGGGCGACATGTAGCGCGGCGAGCCGAGGATCAACCCCGTCATCGTCTTCACCGCGGAGTTGGGCAGGCGCGCGATGCCGAAGTCGGTGATCTTGGCGATGCCGCCCTTCATCACCATGATGTTGGAGGGCTTCACGTCGCGATGCACGATGTCCTGCTGGTGCGCGAAGGAAAGCCCGTCGGCCACCTGCGTGATGATGTCCACCACCACGTCCGCGGGCGGGATCTGCCCCGAGGCGATCATGTCCTTCAGCTCCTGGCCCTCGAGGAACTCCATCGCCATGTAGGCCACCTGGTCGGTCTTGCCGACGTCGTAGATGGTGACGATGTTGGGATGGTTGAGGCGCCCGGCGGCCTTGATCTCCTGCTGGAAGCGCGCCTCGTATTCCTCGAGCTCCTGGCGCGACAGGTTGAGGTTTATCGTCTTGATCGCGACGGTGCGGTCGATGATCGGATCGACGGCCTTGTAGACGACACCCATCGCCCCCTGGCCGATTTCCGAAACGATCTTGTAGCGTCCGAGCGTGGCGATCATTTATTTCGCTAGTTTTTCTTCGGCACGGATGCGGTCGGCGGCGCCGCCTTCGACTTCTCCTTCGCTTCCTTGTCCTGCTGCGCCTTCTTCGCCTGCGCCTTGGCGGCGGCGAAGGTCTTGGTCCACGACGGATGCCCGGCCTCGGCGGGCGTGAGGTCGAAGTTGGGTTCGACTTCGTAGATCTTGACGAATTGCGCGCGGCACGCGGTGATCTTGTTCTGCAGGCAGAGCGTGAAGGCCACGTGCTTCATCGCGCGCACCTGGTCCTCCTTCTTGAGGCCTTCCTTCACCGCGCTCTCGAGGAGCGTGTGCGCCGCGGGGTAGTCGCCCGCGTCGTACTTCACCATGCCGTCGGAGAGCAGCTGCTCGGCCTTGCCGAGCGGGATGAGGGGCTTCCTCACCGAGGCCTCGCGCTCGGCGATGAGCTGGGTGCGCACGTTGCGGTACACCGGGCCCCAGATCGGGTGGCCGTCCTCGGCGCTGGTGAGCGAGAAATCCGGATAGATCTCGAAGGCCTTGCGGAACTCATCGCGGCAGAGGAGCTCGCGCTGCGACACGCAGTGCGAGAACGCGAGGTACTTGCGCGCGCGCGCCTGCTGGACCTTGGAGAGCATGCCGTGCTCGAGCGCCCCGGTGAGGCTCTTCACGGCGTTGTCGTACTCGCCGACTTCGTACTGCTTCACGCCCGCGGCGAGCTGCTCGGTGGCGCGCTCGCGCAGTACATCTTCCGTGATCTGCGGCGCGGCGGGGGCGGGCTTCTGGTCGAGCGACGATAGTTGCTGGCATGCCGCGGCGAGGAGCGCCGCGGCGGCGAAGGTGATGCGGTGCACGAGGGTCGTTTTCATGGGCATCACTGGAATTTGTGCCGGACCGTGATTTCCTCGCGCGCCTTGAGGTCGTAATTTTCAGTGTGCGGCGCGAAGGTCGTATTGCGAATCTCGATCTTGTACTTGCCGGGATCGAGCTTCAGCGACTTCATCGGCGGCGTCACGCCGCGCGATTTCCCATTCACGAAAATCTCGCCCCACGGCGTGACCGCGAAGACCAGGGTCGCGGGCGGCACTGCGGGCTTCGATGCATCGCCCTTGGTTTCTGCCTTGCTGGCGGCTTCGGCGGCCGCCTTGTCCTTGGCGGCCTTCTCGCCTTCCTTCTTCACGTCGCGCGCCGCCTTGTCCGAGGACTCGGTCGGCGGCGCGGCGGGCGGCACCGCGGCCGCGGGCGGCGATTGCTCGAGCACCTTCGCATCGGGCTTCGTGATCTCGACGGGTTTCGGCGGCTCGGTCTGCGACACCGGCGCGGGCCGGGGTGCGACCACGGGCGGGGGCGCCGTCGCGACGGTGGTTTCGGCGGCGGTCTTCGGCTTGGTGGCGACGAGGATGCCGAGGATGAGCACCAGCCCCGCGAGCCCGCCCGCCACCATGGTGAGCTTCTTCTTGTCCTGCACGAAGGCCGGCATGCTGAGCGTGACGGTGGACGCGCCCGTGGCCGATTGCTTGCGCTGGTTCGGCGTGGTGGAGGACGCGCGATCCTTCATGCCGTCCTTGGCCTTCTGCAGCGCGCCTTCGTGGTGGCCGACCACGTAGATCTCGTGCTCGCGCACGTGTTTGTCGGTGCGCGAGCCTTCATAGTGGAATAGCTTCGCGTACTCGCTCGCGAGGTTCGACACGACGTCGTAGTAGGAGCGCGACACGACGATCTGGCCGGGGCGCGCGAAGCTCATGATGCGCTGCGCCACGTTGATGCCGTCGCCGATGATGTTGGGATGCCCGTTGATGTCCTTCACCAGCTTCACGGGGCCCAGGTTGATGCCCATGCGCACCGAGTCTTCGCCGGTAGCTTCCACGATGGTGGAGGTCATGCCCTCCGAGATCATCTTCTCGCGCAGCGACAGCGTGACGAACAGCGCGTCCTCCGGATCGCCGAGGAAGCTGATGGCCACGCCGTCACCGGTGTCGAGGATGATGCGGTCGTTGACGGGGATGTCCTTGATCGCCTCCGACAGGTTTGTGGTGAGGCTCGTCTTCAGGCGGATCTGCTCGGTGACGGGCTTCTTGGAATACCCCACCAGGTCGATGAACACGACGCTGCAGATGAAGGTTCGGTTAGCCTGATCGAGCATATGGGCGGCGCGAGGCCAGATTTTGATTTAGTTGTGGTAATGCAGTGACTTACAGGCCGAATTTCGGGCGATTCCTAGTTTAACCGATTCCTTGATCGCCCACCTGTGTCATCGATCACATCTCCACGGTCCGGCCGTTATAGCGCGCGCCGTCGGGGCCGAGCAGGAACATGAGCCCGCGCGCGGCGGCCGCGGCGGTGCGCAGCTTCGAGCGATCCTCCGCCGGATGGCTCTGCGCGCGCTGCGGCGTGGCGATCGGTCCCGGGATGAACACGTTCATGCGCGGCCGCCCCTTGTGAGCGAGCTCCTCGCCCCACACGGCGGCGAGCGTGGCGAGGCCCGCCTTCGACACCGCGAACCCGCCCCAGTAGGCGAGGGGGTGGGCGCCGTGCGTCTCCCCGGTAAAAACGACAGAGGAGTCGGAGGCCGCCGACAGGAGCGGAAGGCACGCCCTTGTGAGCGCAAAGGGCCCTGCCAAGTTCACTTTCAGGAGTGTCATCCATTGCTCGAGGCTCTGGTTGGCGAGCGGTCCCAGGGGCACGAAGTGGCTCGCGCAGTGGGCGATCGCGTCCAGGCGCCTCAGGTCCCTGCGCAGGAGCTGGTTCAACGCTTCGTACTCCCGCGTGGCGGCGGCGGCGAGGTCGAGGGGAATGAGCGCCGGCTCCGGGCCGCCGGATTCGACGATGGCGTCGTACGTCGATTCGAGCTTCTCCAGGGTGCGGCCAAGCAGCGCCACGGTCGCCCCGTGGGCGGCGCAGTCGAGGGCGAGCGCCCTGCCCAGGCCCTGGCCGGCGCCCGTCACGAGGACCACGCGGCCCTCGAGCAGGTTGGCGGGCGGGGAGTATTCGAGGGGAAAGGCGTCGGTCACGAGGTTTTCACCCGGCCCTGCGAGAGGGACGCGAGGTAGTGGATCGTGGCCCGGGCAGCGGCCTGGCCGCTCGCGACCGCGCTTTCGAGAGTCGCCGGATAGGCGCTTTCGGTGTAATCGCCGGCGAGCACGAAGCCCGGGGCGCAGGTCCGGTTGGGCGGCCGGAAGACGCCCGGCTTGCACGCGAACGTCGCGCGCTTCTCGACGATCACCTTGGTCCAGATCGGCGCCGGGAGGCCGCCCGCGACGGCGGCGATCTCGCGGTGGACGAGCGTGCCGAGGACGTCGTTGTCGAGCTCGAGATGCGGGCCCTGTGCGCTGATCACCGCGGCGAGGAGGCCCCGCGATCCCGAGAGGGCCTCGCGGTCGAACACCCACTGCACGTGTCCGCCGGCGAGCCCGATCATCGCGAACGGCAATCTCACCGGCGTCTCGTATTGCAGGTACACGGTGGCGATCGGCTCGTGCTCCATGTCCGCGAGGCGTAGCCGCAGCGGATCGAGCGCGCGGCAGGCCTCCACCAGCGTGCCGACCTGGAAGGGCGCGACCGCGCAGACCACCGCGTCGAAGCGCCGCCGGCGCCCGGCGATGTCGAGCGTCCAGCCGTCGGCGTCGGGCTCGATCGCGGCGACGCGAACGCCCAATGCGATCTCCGCGCCTCGCTCCCCGAGCCAGTCGATGGCGGCGTCGGGCAGGATTGCCGACAGGTCCATCGCCGGAATGAGGAGGTCCGAATCCTCGCGCGTCCGGAAGAGCGCGTCGCGCAGCACGTTGGCGAAGACCTGTGCGTCGGCTTCGCCGAGCGGCGTATTGAGCGCGGCGACGCAGAGCGGCCCCCACAGCCAGTCGCGAGTGGCGCGCGTCTGCCGATGCGCGTCGAGAAGCTGCGCCACCGTGGTTCCCGCGGCGACCGCGAAATTGCCGCGGCGAAGCGCGAGCGCCATGCGCACCGCCGCCCAGCGATCGCCGCGCGCAAGGCCGGTCGCGCGCGCGAGCGCCACTGCGAGATGAAGCGGCGCCGGCAGGCGTGGGGCGCGCATCGAGAAGCGTCCCGGAAATTCCAGCGTGAGCGGCGTGCGCTTGAGGGCGCGCTCCGAGACGCCGACCGTGCGCATCAGGGCGAGCGTCTCGCGATAGGCGCCAAGCAGGAGGTGCTGCCCGTTGTCCAGCAGTGCGCCGCGGTATTCGACGCGCCGCGCCCGTCCCCCGGGCGTGCGATTGGTCTCGTAGAGGCTGACCGTGTGACCGTTGCGAACCAGGTGGACCGAGGCCGCGAGGCCGGCATAGCCCGCGCCGACCACCGCGACGCGCCGCGCGGCGCTCACCCCTTCACCCACGTCTTCCAGGCGATCCAGAGCTTGCGCAGCGGCGTGAGGGCGATGCGCTTGTCGAGAACCTCGTAGCGGTCGCGGCGGATCTCCTCGAGGAGCGTGCGGTAGATCGCGGCCATGATGAGGCCGGCGCGCTGGCCGGCGCGGTCCTCGGGCGCAAGCTTCGAGTAGGCGAGGTCGTAATAGGTCTGGGCTCGTTCCGCCTGGAAAGCCATCATCTGCCGGAACGGCTCGCCGAGCCTGCGCGCAAGCACGTCCTCGGGCGACAGGCCGAAGCGGGCGAGCTCGTCCTGGGGAATGTAGACGCGGCCGCGGCGCGCGTCCTCGCCCACGTCGCGAATGATGTTGGTGAGCTGGAAGGCGAGGCCGAGGGCCTCCGCGTACTCGAGCGTGAGCGGATTCGAGAATCCGAAGATCGACGCCGACAATTGGCCCACCACGCCCGCGGCGCGATGGCAGTAGAGCTTGAGCGAGTCGAAATCCGGATAGCGGTGGTAGACGAGGTCCATCTCCATGCCGTCGATGATCTCGTTCATGCGCGCGGCGTCGAGCCGGTACGCGCCCACGAACGGCGCGAGCGCCTGGGTGACCGGATGCTGCGGATGCCCGGCGAAGAGATTCGCGACTTCCGTGCGCCACCAAGCGAGCTTCGTGCGCGCCACGCCGATGTCCTTCACCTCGTCGGCGATGTCGTCGACTTCGCGGCAGAACGCGTAGAGCGCCGTGATGGCCCGCCGCCTCTCCGCCGACAGGAAGAGGAAGCTGTAGTAGAAGCTCGAGCCGCTCGCCGCGGCTCTTTGTTGGCAGTACTCGTCAGGGGTCATGGGAAAGTGGTGTCAGGTACGACTTTTCGGCGCGGGACGCGCTTCAGGAAAAGTCGTACCTGACACCGCTTTCCCCAGGATCTTCAACCAATCGATTTTTCCAAGCGTGGGACGCTGCCTGAATACATCGCCCTGCACGGCGTCGATTTTATCCAGAATGGCCTTGCCGCCCGCTACCGTCGCGCGGATCTCGAGGCCGAGGCGGCCGGCAAGCGCATGACCGAGCGGCGAGCCGGCCGCGAGCATGCCCCGCGCACGATCGCACTCGAAGGCCATGAGCTTTCCCCACAGCGGGTGAACAGTCGCGTTCGCGATGTCACTCTCGGAGATGCGGAATTTCTCGAGGTCCTCCTGGGGGATGTAGATGCGGCCCATGCGCCAGTCGATCGCCACGTCCTGCCAGAAGTTGATGAGCTGGAGAGCGGAGCAGATGTCGTCCGATTGCGAGACGCTCGCGGCATCGGTGCGCTCGAAGAGGTGCAGCAACAGGCGCCCGACGGGATTGGCGGAACGGCGCGAGTAGTCCATGAGCTCGGCGAAGTCCGCATAGCGCTTCTTCACGACGTCCTGCCTGAACGCATCGACGAGGTCGCGCAGCAGCGTGACGGGCAGCGCGTATTCGCGCACCGCGCCCGCGATGCGCTCGAAGCCCGCGCGCGGCGTGCGACCGGCATCGATCTCATCGAGTGCGCGCAGGTAAGTGTCCAGGCCGGCCAGGCGTTGCGCGAGCGAAAGGTCGCCTTCGTCGGCAATGTCGTCGGCGCCGCGCGCGAAGCCGTAAATGGCTTCCACGGGCGCGCGCAGCCGGGCCGGCAGGAGCACCGAGGCGACGGGAAAGTTCTCGTAGTGGTCGACCGCCAAAGGGATCACGGAAGGGCTTGAATTTTCTGGATTATATCGTCGGATTCGGGCGCATCCCGGGAAATCTGGAGGCGCCGTTTTCGGTTATAATTCTGCGACCCGCGAAAGTGGCGGAATTGGTAGACGCACTGGATTTAGGTTCCAGCGCCGAAAGGCTTGTGGGTTCGAGTCCCTCCTTTCGCACCAGGTCGATTCCCAAGAAGAAAACCGGGGACAGACCTCGGTTTCCGGGCGCAAGTCGGCTCGCGCCAACGGCCGGAAACCGAGGTCTGTCCCCGGTTTTCTCCACCCCAAGAATTCCAACAAGGAACCATGGCAATGCAGCAGGCAGTCCGGAACACACCCAGCCCGCTCGAGCGCAACATCACGGTCTCGGTGCCCGTCGAGCAGATCGAGGCGGAGATCGCCACGCGCCTGAAGAAGCTCGCGCGCACGGTGAAGATGCAGGGCTTCCGTCCCGGCAAGGTGCCGCTCAAGATGGTCGAGCGCCAGTATGGCTTCCAGGTGCGTCAGGAAGTTGTCACCGACACCGTCTTCAAGCGTTTCGACGAGGCGGTGAAGGGCCAGAACTACCGCGTCGCGGGCTATCCGAAATTCCAGCCGGTGCAGGCGCCGCAGGGCGCCACCGCGATGGAATACACCGCGACCTTCGAGGTGTATCCCGAGGTGGCGGTGGGCGACGTCTCGTCGCGCGAAGTCAAGCGCCCGGTCACGCAGGTGACCGACGCGGATGTCGCGAAGACGCTGGAGACACTCCGCAAGCAGCGCGCCAAGTACAACAACGTCGAGCGCGTGGCGCGCGTCGGCGACCTCGTCAATGTCGATTTCGAAGGGCTCATCGCGGGCCAGCCCTTCGAGGGCAACAAGGCCTCCAACTTCACCGTCGTGCTCGGCGAAGGGCGCATGCTGCCCGACTTCGAGGCGGCGCTCGCCGGCATGAAGGCTGGCGAGCAGAAGACCTTTCCGCTCACGTTCCCGCAGGACTACGACGAGCGCGTGCGCGGCAAGACGGCCGACTTCACCGTGACCGTGAACCAGGTCGCCGAGCCCGAGCTTCCGCCACTCGATGCCGAGCTGGCGAGGCAGCTGGGCGTGGAGTCGGGCGACGTCGAGCGCCTCAACACGGAGGTGCGCGAGAACATCGAGAAGGAAGTCGCCAAGCGCATCAAGTCGACGGTGAAGGAGCAGGTGATGGACGCGCTGCACCAGGCGGCCACGTTCGAGGTGCCGCGCGCGCTCCTCGACTCCGAGATCCAGCGCATGCAGCAACAGGCGGTCGAGGACCTCAAGCAGCGCGGCATGACCACCCAGGACTTGACGCTCCCCCCGGACCTCTTCACCGACCGCGCGGCGCGGCGCATCAAGGTGGGCCTCCTCGTGGCCGAGCTCGTCAAGAAGAACAACCTCCAGGCGCGCCCCGAACAGGTGCGCAAGGTGATCGAGGAGCACGCACAGAGCTTCGAGAAGCCCGAGGAGCTGGTGCGCTGGTACTACAGCGAGCCGGCGCGCCTGAATGAAGTCGAGGCGCTCGTGATGGAGGACAACGTCGTAGAATGGGCTCTGGGGAATATGAAGGTCGTCGACCAGAAAACCGCTTTCGACGACCTGATGGGGACCAAGAAGGATTGACCATGTTCATCAAGCACCAGCAAGACGAGAATTTCGAGGAACCCGAGGGCCTGGGCCTCATCCCGATGGTGATCGAGCAGTCGGGGCGCGGCGAGCGCGCCTACGACATCTATTCGCGCCTGCTGAAGGAGCGCGTGATCTTCCTGGTGGGGCCGATCAGCGACGGGATGGCGAACCTCGTCGTCGCGCAGCTCCTCTTCCTGGAAAGCGAGAACCCCGACAAGGACATTCACCTCTACATCAACTCGCCGGGCGGCAGCGTCTCGGCGGGCATGGCGATGTACGACACCATGCAGTTCATCAAGCCGGACGTGTCCACGCTCTGCACCGGGCTCGCCGCGAGCATGGGCTCGTTCCTGCTGGCCGCGGGCGCCAAGGGCAAGCGCTTCTGCCTGCCCAATTCCCGCGTGATGATCCACCAGCCCTCGGGCGGCTTCTCCGGCCAGGCCTCGGACATCGAGATCCACGCCAAGGAAGTGTTGTATTTGAAACGCAAGCTGAACGAGATGCTGGCCCAGCATACGGGACAATCGATCGAGACCATCGAGCGCGACACCGATCGCGACAATTTCATGAGCGCCGAAGACGCTGTAAAGTATGGTTTGATAGACAAAGTGCTCACCAACCGCACCGAATCGGCGGCGGCGTAGAGAGTCCAGGGAGACTTAGCGGCACATGACGGAAAAGGTCGGCGGGGAAAAGCTTCTTTACTGTTCCTTCTGCGGCAAGAGCCAGCACGAAGTCCGCAAGCTCATCGCCGGCCCGTCGGTATTCATCTGCGACGAGTGCATCGACCTCTGCAACGACATCATCCGTGAAGAGGCCTCCACCGACCCGGGCACCGGCAAGGCCGCCAAGAGCGATCTCCCCAGCCCGCACGAGATCTGCGAGATCCTCGACCAGTACGTGATCGGCCAGGTCCAGGCCAAGAAGATCCTCTCGGTCGCGGTCTACAACCACTACAAGCGCCTGAAGACCGGCGGCAAGCAGGACGA
>WNFI01620058.1_pt1 | contig 24425 bp, 24 predicted proteins | sample 5400471 | NCBI WGS metagenome assembly WNFI01 (sample SAMN13153348, study PRJNA577476) | soil metagenome | isolation source: 100 cm saprolite on Douglas fir-dominated hillslope | place: USA:California | collected 2013-09-17 | reverse complement strand
CGCCCAGCCGATGCACGTCCTCGGCGAGTACGCCGCGAAGCAGCTCGGCATCAAGCGCATCGCGACCATCGCCGACGACTTCACCTACGGCCACGAAGGCACCTCCGGGTTCCAGAGCGCCTTCGAGGAGAACGGCGGCCGCGTCGTGCAGAAGCTCTGGCCGCCGCTCAACGTCCCGGAGTACAGCGCCTACGTCAGCCAGATCAAGCCCAGCGTGGACGCCGTCTATGCCGGCTTCGCCGGCATCAACGGCCTGCGCTTCCTCAAGCAGTACAGCGAGTACGGCTACAAGAAGATCCCGGTGTTCGGCAATCCCACCTGCGTCGACGAGGGCGTGCTGCGCAACATGGGCGACGAGGCGCTCGGCGTCTATTCGGCGAGCTGGTACTCCGCGGCGCTCGACACGCCCGAGAACAGGCGCTTCGTGCAGGCGATCCAGGCCGAATACAAGGTGACCCCCGGCTTCTACACCGCCGGGACCTACGTCACGGCCATGTATCTCGAGTCCGCGCTCGACTCGATCAAGGGGCGCTTCGAGGACAAGGCCGCTTTCGTGAAGGCCCTGCACAACGTGCGCCTGGAATCGAGCCCGATGGGGCCGATCCGCATCGACGAGTACGGCAAGCCGGTCCTCAACATCTACGTGCGCAAGGTCGAGCGCAAGGACGGGCGGCTGGTGAATTCCATCGTCGCCACGTTCCGCGACGTGAGCCAGTTCTGGAGCTTCGATCCCGCTAGGTTCCTCGCCGCACCGGTCTACTCGCGCGACTATCCGCCCGCCAGATATCTGGAGTAGCCGCACCTAGAACACTCCGAGCTGCTGGGCGATGAGCCCCTCGTCGGCGCGTGCGTCGCCGGCGGTACCGGTATAGGCGACGCGGCCGGTGTTGAGGATCACGACCTCGTCGGCCAGCTCGAGCGCGAGCTTCATGTTCTGCTCCACGAGCAGGATCGACTGGCCTTCCGCCTTCAGGCGCGCGATGGTGCGGCCCACCTCGGCGACGATGATCGGCGCCAGGCCTTCGGAGGGCTCGTCCATCAGCAGCAGGCGCGGATTGCCCATCAGCGCGCGCCCGATCGCGAGCATCTGCTGCTCGCCGCCCGAGAGCGAGCCCGCGTGCTGGTTCTTCCGCTCCGCGAGCCCCGGAAAGAGATCGAAAACGCGCTCCAGGCTCCACGGAGAAGATTTCCTTTGCGCGGCGACGGCCAGGTTTTCCCTGACGGTGAGCGTCGGAAATACCCGCCTGCCCTGCGGCACGAAGCCGACCCCCTTGCGCGCGATCGCCTCGGGCGCGAGCCCCGCGATCGCCTCGCCGAACAGGCGGATGCCGCCCTCGCGCGGCGCGAGGAAGCCGATGATGGCGCTCATGCAGGTGCTCTTGCCGGCGCCGTTGCGCCCCAGCAGCGCCAGGACTTTCCCTTTTTGAAGATTGAAAGAGACCTCGTGGAGCACGTGGCTGTCTCCGTAGAGGACATCGATTCCCGAAAGCGACAGGGCTTCAGTGGCCAAGGTAGATCTCCCTGGTCTTCGGATCGGCCACCACCTCGGCGCGCGTGCCCTCGACGATGACCCGCCCGTAGTGGAGCACGGTGATGCGCTCGGCGAGATCGAGCGCGGTGTCCATGTCGTGCTCGATCATCACGACGGTGGTTTCGCGCGGGATGGCGCCGATCAGCTGCTTCACGGTGCCGCGCTCCTCCCGCGACAGGCCCGCCAGCGGCTCGTCGAGCAGCAGGACCCTGGGCTCCTGCGCCAGCGCCATGGCGATCTCTACCCGCCGCTTGTCGCCATAGGCCAGCTCCGACACGGTGCGCTTCGCCAAATGCTCGAGGCCGACGCGAGCCAGAACCTGCCTGGCCTCCTGATAAATTTTTTCGTTGAAAGTCCCGAATGCGTTCCAGCGCTCGCCGCGCAACCCCAGGAGCGACAGCGCGACGTTGTGCTCGAGCGTGTCCCTGGCGAACAGCGTGATGATCTGGTAGGTCCGGGCGAGGCCGCGGTGCACGCGGCGGTGCGGCGGCAGCTTTGCGATTTGCCTTTCAAACAGGAATATTTTTCCGTATTCCGCCGTCAGGTCCCCCGTGATCAGGTTGAAGAGCGTCGTCTTGCCGGCGCCGTTCGGCCCGATGATCAGGCGCCGCTCGCCCGGCGCAACGTCGAGCGTGACGTCGTTGATCGCCGGCAGGCCGCCGAACGACTTTTTCAGGCTCTGGATGCGAAGCGCTGTCTGCATTTCAGATAGATCCGCTTGCTGCCGGGAACCACGCCCTCGGGCATGAAGACGACGATCACCACGAAGACGAAGCCGAGCAGCATGTTCCAGCGCTCGATGTAGGCCGAAGCGTAGTTCTTGAGCAGCATCACGATGGTCGCGCCGACGAGCGGGCCGCCCAGGGTCCCTGAGCCGCCGGCGATCACCGCCAGCAGCCCTTCGGCGGAATTGGTGAGCGACAGCGAGATCGGATGGATGTACTTGTGGTAGTAGACGAACAGCAGGCCCGACACCGCGCCCCAGAACCCGGCGTAGACGAAGGTGATCCAGCGGATCAGCCACACGTTGTGCCCGAGCGCGCCCATGCGGCGCGCCTGGTCGCGCGTGCCGCGCAGCGCGGCGCCGAAGGGCGAGCGCACGAAGCGCGCCATCAGCCAGACCGAGAGCGCCGTGACCGCGAGCGCGAAGTAGTAGAAGGCGCTCGCCCCGTCGAGATCGATGCCGAACGGCGACGGCCGCGTGAGCCCCCGCAGGCCGTTGTCGCCGTCGGTGAGCCCGACCCAGCGGTACGCCGTCCCCCACAGAACTTGCGACAGCGCGAGCGTGAGCATCAGGAAGCCGAGGCCGCTGGCGCGCAGCGCGATCAGGCCGAACAGCCCCGCCATCAGGGTGGTGCCGGCCAGCGCGGCCGGCGCGGCGATCCAGTGGCCGAGGCCGAGCTTCAGGCCGATCAGCGCCGAGCCGTAGGCCGCGACGCCGAGGTAGGAGGCGTGCCCCAGCGTGGCGAGGCCGCCGTAGCCCAGCAGCAGGTTGATGCTCGCCGCGAACACCGCGAAGATGAAGATCTGGCTGGCCAGATTGACATAGAACTCGCCTGAAAATAGTGGTAGCGCAATTAAGGCTATCAAGAGTCCAAAAATAAAAATATTCTGCTTCATGCCGCGAATTTTCCGAACAGGCCGCGCGGGCGGAAGGCGATCACGAAGATCATCGGCAGGAACAGGATCACGTAGGCGAGCTGCGGCAGCAGCGCCACGCCGAAGGTGTAGACGAAGCCCGTGACGAAGCTGCCGACGAAGGCGCCGACGAGACTGCCGACGCCGCCCAGGATGACGACGATCAGGGCGAGCGGCAGCATGTCCGAATCGAGGCCAGGGTAGGCCGACATGATCGGCCCGCCGATGATGCCGCCGGCGCCCGCCAGCCCGGCGCCGAGGCAGAACACGATGGTGAAGAGGCGCGACACCGGGATTCCCACCGCGCGCGCCATCTGCATGTCGTCGACTCCGGCGCGGATCATGGCGCCGAGGCGCGTCCTTTCCATGACATAGAAAAGAATGATCCCTACGAGGACTGCTATTCCAACCACCGCAAGCCGGTAGGCCGGGAAGGCGAAGCCCGCGACGCGCAGCGGCTGCTGCAGGAACTGGGGCGTCGGGATCGGGATGGGGTCGCCCCCCCATACCACCAGGCACAGGTCGGCGATGATGTAGGCGAAGCCGAGGGTAACGAGGACCTGGCCGAGGATATTTCCCGCGAGTTTTCTCAAAATCAGTCTTTCCAGGAGTCCCCCAAGCAAAGCCACCGCCAGCCCGCCCAGCAGCGCCGCGATCCAGAGGTTCGGGACTACCTTGAGGATGGCGACGCCGAAGTAAGCGCCGAGCATGAACAAGGCGCCGTGCGTCAGGTTGGCTATGCGCATCAGGCCGAAGATGAGCGAGAAGCCCGCGGCGAGCAGGAACAGCAGCCCGCCCAGCGCCAGGCTGTTCAGCGTCTGGATCACCCAGAACTGCATGGACATGGAGGCGGAGACCGGCCGGCTATGACTCCAGGTTCTTCGCCGGCGGCCAGTCGCGCGAATAAACCGGGTTTTTGAGGAACTCCTCCGGCTTATAGGTCCAGAACTGGCTCACGTTCGGGTAGGTTTGAATGACGCGGTTCACCAGCCTGCCGTCCTTGCGCTCGACCTTGCGCAAGTACACGTTGCCCACCACGTTGCCGTACTTGTCGAACTGGACCGGCCCGCGGCAGGTATCGACCTTGATGCCGCGCACCGCTTTCATGAAAGCCTGCTTGTCCTCCACGTTGCCCTTGATCGCGGCGAGCGTCGCCTCGAGCACCGCAGCTTCGGTATAGGTCGCGGCCGCATAGAAGCCCGGGTCGTAGGTCCAGTCGACGCGGAAATTGGCGACGAATTTCTTGTTGATGGCGTTTTCGATCTCCGCCGAATACCAGCACGCCGTCACGATGCCGAGCGCCTCGTCGCCCATGTTGCGCAGCACCGCTTCATCGAGCGCGGTCATGCCGCCGACCGGCGCGAGCTTGCCGCGCAGGCCGTACTCGTTGAACTGGCGCAGGTAGCGAAAGCCGTTCGAGCCGGCGAAGCCGAGAAAGATGCCGTCGATCTTCGGGTTGAGCTGGGCAAGATAGGTGCCGTAATCGGGAACCGTGAGCGGCGGGAACATCTTCTGCACGATCTTGCCGCCGAGGTCCTCGAACACGCGCTGGAAGCCCGCGCACATCTCGTGGCCGTAAGGGATGTCGTCGGCGATCACCGCCATGCGCCGGTACTTGAGCGTCTTGTAGCAGTAGTCGGCAAGCGGGTGCGCGCACTGCGACGAGGTCGACGTGCCGCGCGTGAACCAGGGATTCGGCTTGCGCTGCGTCATGTCCTCGGCCGCCGCCACCGAGAGCGTCAGCAGCTGCGCCTGGCGGATATAGTCGTCCGCGGCAAGCGCCTCGCCGGTGGCGAGCGGCCCGATCATGACGTGAATCCTCTCGCGCTCGACCAGCTCCTGGACCTTGGTGCGCGCCTGCGCCGGGACGCCGCCGCTGTCGCCAACCAGCAGCTCGACCTTGCGGCCCGCCAGCGTGTTGCTGCGCTCGCGCAGGTACTGCACCAGCGCGCGCTCCATGTCGATGCCGCCCGAGGCCAGCGGCCCGGTCTTCACGGTCATCAGCCCGAGGCGGATGGGTGCGGTTTGCGCTTTTAATGGAAAAGAATTTCCCAAAAGTGAAAAAGCACCTGCAGCCTGAACGAACCTCCTTCTATTGAAAGTCATGGTCCTCCTCCTCTTTCCTCGATTCAGTGGGTGGGCGCGCCCGGCTGCTTCAGCGGATGCGCGCGTACGAAGGCTTCGATCTTCATGCACTCCTCGTAGATGCGCATCGCGGTCGGCACGCCTGAAAGGTCGCACTTGAAATAGCCGGTGGCGCCGATCACCTGCCCCGCAAGGCAGATGTCGGCCATGCTCACCGCGTTTCCATGGCAGAACTTTCCGGTCTCTTTCTCGTTCTTCAGGTGGCTTTCGATGGCTTCGAGCCCCTTGAGGGTCCAGTGCGCAAGCCATCGATTTCTTTTTTCCTCGCTGACATCAAGCTCTTTTTCAAGATAGGTGCGAATGCGGGGTACCACCAGCGGGTGGCTGTCAGCCGCCGCGATGAGGGCGAGCCCGCGGACGCGGGCGCGGCCGCGCGGGTCCTTCGGCAGGAGCGGCGGCTGCGGCCTGGTCTCCTCGAGGTACTCGAGGATGGCGAGCGACTGGAACAGCGGCGGCCCGCCGTCCTCCAGCACGAGCGCAGGCACTACCGCCTGCGGGTTCACTTTGAGGTAGCCGGGCTCGTGCTGCTTGCCCTTGAGCAGATCGATGGACACTTCATCGACCTCGAGGCCCTTCAGGGCGAGCGCCACCTTCACCCGATAGGTGCCGAGGGAGCGCCAGAATCCATAAAGCTTCATCATGGAATCACCGGTAGCAAAAGATAGTTCGGGCTTTCGGATGTGAAATGCAAAGTCGTCCTCCCTGCGAAAATTGACGCCGGCCGGTCCCTCGGGTCGTCGTGCAGGAACGGCCCGCAGCCGCGCAGCTCATTCTTGAAATTCGACAGCCGCGCGCCGGTCGATTTCTGCCACTCATAGTCTTTTCCTCTTACCGTCAAACCCAATCTGCAACCGGCCGGCACCACGATCGAGGTAGGCCACAGCTCGACATCAAGCTGTACCACTTCGCCCTTCTTTAGTAACTGCTTTTCGTCATGCGAATGGTAAGGCCGGTACTCCTTCGACACCCTGGCATCCAGCTTGCGATGCGAGGCCCGCAGCCAGCCCTGGGCGACCGGCGTATGCGGATCGATCGCGCCCATGAATACCACTTCCCTCAGGTCGGGCGTGAACACGCGGAAGATCAGGAACAGGTCCGCGTCGCTCGTGCTCGAGGATACGAGCAGCCTTGCCGCGAGCGGCCCGGTGATTTCGGTTTCTTTTTCGAGGGGCCCGGAAACGAACGTCGAGCCTTCGCCCATCGCATCGAATGAAATGTTTTTTTCAGAAGCAGTACCCGGGGAAAAAGACAAAAGGCCATTCCCCTGCAAATACATCTTGGTCCATTGGGTCCGCGCGATCGGCCATTCGCTCTCGTGGCGCTCGGCGAACCTGTCGACGTGGCGGACCTGAAGCTGGACGCGCGGCCGCTCGTTCCACCGATTCGATTTATTTTTCAGATAATAGTCGAAGAAATCGAGCTGGAGTTTTCTTCCGTAGTCGGTATAGAAATGCGTCCAGTGCTCGATGCCGTGCGCCTCCAGCCATTTTTCCTTGGATGCGGCGCGCACGAAGCCTTCGAAATTGCCGCGCGGATGCAGGCCCTGGCCGCCCCAGTTCGCCGCCGACAGGAAGGGCACCTTGATCCTGTCCCACGCCGGCGAGCGCGCCTTGTGATAGTCGTCGTCGAGCGGATGGGCGAGGATCTCGTCGCCGAAATCGCAGCGGTTCTTCTGCAGCTCGCGGTCCGAAAGCGTTTTGCCGCCGCACACCGGCTCGCCGGTGGCGCGGCTGCGCGCGCCGCGCTCGCCGAGCCCGTGCTGCACCGTCTTCACCTGCATGTCGTACCAGTTCGCCCAGAAGGTGCACAGGATGCCGCCGTGGTGCGTCATGTCGCGGTACCAGTCGGCGGCGCCTTCCCAGATGCACATCGCCGCGAGGTGCGGCGGCTGCAGCGAGGCGACCTGCCACTGGTTGATGCCGTAATACGAGATGCCGTTCAGGCCGACGCGCCCGTTCGACCAGGGCTGCGCCCCCGCCCACTCGATGCAGTCGTAGAAGTCCCTGGTCTCGCGCGGCGAGAACGGGTCGATGTAGCCGGGCGAGGCGCCGGCGCCGCGCGAATCGACGCGCACGCAGGCGTAACCTTCGGGCACCCATTTCTCCGGATCGACGACCTCCCAGCTCTGGTACCGGTTGCTCGAGCCGCAGGCGACGTCCGGGTGCTCCGCGACCATGCGCTGCCACGCGCTCGGGTAGCCGTCCTGGAAGGCAAGCCCCTTGGCGTATGGCCCGTAGCTCAGGATCACCGGACAGCGGCCTTCGCCGGGCGGGCGGAAGATGTCGGCGCGCAGCACGAGCCCGTCGTTCATCGCGATCGGCACATTCCAGTCGACCTGCATGCGTTTTATGTCACGCGAAAAGCGGGTTCACTCTTTGCCGCGCAGGGCGTCATTCACCCGCGGCATCACCTGCTCGGCCATCAGCTGCATCGAGCGCTTCCCCAGCTTCGGGTCGACCCAGTCGTGGCACGGATAGTAGAGCGTGCCGAAAGGGCCGACTTTCTCGCGGAACGCCAGGATCTGCTCCACCGCGCTGTTCACCGTGCCGGCGATCACCAGCCGCGGCGTCATCGTGTCGGCGGTGATGGAGGAATCGGGCTCGCTCTGGTCGAGCTTGAAAAGATTGCCGCGGCCGCCGAGACCCACCAGCTTGCGGATCAGCTGCTTGAAGTAGAAGTGGTACGGGCCGTTCGGGCCGTGGCCGTATTCTTTGGCCGTTTTTTCATCATCGGAAACAAAAATGGACTTGGCGACGCGCCAATCGGCGCCCTTGGGCTGTTTATTTACCGCAAGACAGCCTTCCTGGTATCGCGGCCAGTGGCTCGCCACCCACTCGGGCAGGAGGAAGTTGGCGGAGACCGGCGTCCAGCCGCGCTTCGCCGCCTCGGTCACGCCCTTGGAGTGCGGCGCCACGGCGGTGACGACGATCGGCGGATGCGGCTTCTGGTAAGGCTTGATGATCGTGCCTTGCCCGATCTCGGGAATGGAGGTGTTTTCAGTCGTCACTCGAAAAAAGTTTCCCTCGAAGCGATACGGAGCCTCTTTCGCCCATATATCCAAAACCATATTGATGGACTCGAGGAAGATCGCGTTGCGGTCCTTCTTGTAGTTGCCGAACACCTCGGCGTCCGACATCAGCCCGCCGGGGCTGATGCCCATGATGAAGCGGCCCTTCAGCATGTGGTCGAGCATCGCCGCCTGCGCGGCGATCGCCGCCGGATGCGAGTTCGGCATGTTGATGGTGCCGCTGCCGAGCACGATGTTTTTCGTATCGTGGGCGAGGCTCGCCAGGAACATCAGGCAGGAGGTGACGTTCTCGGCCAGGTCGGTGACGTGCTCGCCGACCAGCGCCTCACTGTAGCCGAGCCAGTCGGCGAGCAGGATCGCCTCGCGGTCCTCGGCGTAGGTTTCCCAGGGCTGCCGCCCCGGCGGATGCAGCGGCATCATGAAAGTCCCAAGCTTCATATGGCTCGTTGCTCCCTTTAGCTTGAATCAGTTTTTGACGGATTCCACTTTGCCGCTTGCGGCCGAGCGGAACACCGCTTCCAGCGCCGAGACGTTCGCGATCATCTGCTCCTGCGGCACCGGATAAGGCGCGCGCCCCGCTGCAGCGTCAGCGAACGCTTCCAGATTCGCCAGCACCGCTTTCGAAGGTTTGTATACTTGAATTTCTTTTTCTGAATTACGAAGAACTTTAGTGAGAACCCAGCCTTCCGGGGCTTCGGGATGTGCATTGTCCCTGACCTCCATCCAGCCCTTGCTGCCGTACAGCGCGAAGCGGCCGTCAAAGGGAGTCGCGAGAATCGCGCTGATCAACGAATTGCTTCCCGATTGATGATTTACCAGGACGGCCAGCGTGTCGCCATTCGCCAGCTCGCTGCCGAGCCGGCGCACGGAGGCGAAGACGCGCTCCGCCGGCCCCATCACGCCGATGGCGAGATCGAGCAGGTGGATCCCGGTCGCGGTCATCGGCCCGGCCGGCGCCTCGGTATCCGACAGGCGCCAGTTGTCGGCGGGCAGCGCGAGGAACTTGTCCTGGCTGAAATTCGCCTCGATCTGCAGCAGGACACCGAGCTCGCCGGCACGCGCTGCGCGCAGCATCTCCTGGATCGGCGGCTCGAAGCGCTTTTCGTGGCCGACCGCGAGGACCACTTTGTTGCGATTTATCGATTGAACTACCTTCAAAACGTCGGCACGCGACAGCGACAGCGGCTTCTCGCAGAACACGTGCTTCTTCGCATTCGCCGCCTGGATGATCTGCCCGGCATGGAGCGAGTGCGGCGTGCAAAGGACCACGCCCTGCACCTCGGGGTTTCGCAGCGCGGCGTCGAAGTCTTTTTCGACGGCAATGCCGTGCATCGTCGCGACAGGATCGACACCAAGCACGACACGCAATTTCCCGCTCGTCTCGAGCAGAGGCACGATGACGCGCCCCCACCAGCCCAGGCCGACGACGGCGACACCGAGCCGGCTCACGCGTCAGTCGGGTGTGGCATTCGATTCCCTGGCGATGCGCGCCCAGCGCCGTGTCTCCTGCGCGACATACTCGGCGAACGCCGCCGGGCCGGCGCTGGTGAGCGGTACCGCGCCGCCGGTAGCGAGCCGGGTGACGACATCCGGAGTCGCCATGACCTGGACCGCCACGGCGTGCAGGCGCTCGACGATCTCTTTCGGGGTGCCTGCGGGAACGAAGAATCCCTGCCAGGAGCTCGCTACGAGGTCCGGGTAGCTCATCTCGTTCACGGTAGGCGCCGAAGGCAGCTGCTCCAGGCGCTTCGCGCTGGTGACGGCGAGGATCTTGAGCCTGCCGCTCTTGACCCCGGGCATCGCGGACGCGGCGGTCGCGAACATCAGGTGCGTCTCGCCGCCCATCAGGCCGGCCACCGCAGGCCCGGCACCGCCCTTATAAGGGACATGCACCATGTCGAGCCGCTCGAGCCGGCGCAGCACCTCCATTTCGAGCCGATCGAGGCTGCCGCTGCCCGGCGAAGCGTAGTTGAGCTTTCCCGGGTTGGCCTTCGCGTAGGCGACGAGCTCCTTGATCGAGTTCACCGGCAGCGACGGGTGCACCACGAGCACGCTGGGCACGTCGACGACCTGCGTCACCGCGACCAGGTCGCGCAACGGATTGACCTGGAGATTGGGAAGGACCGAGGGATTGATCGCGATCGAGCCGACGTTGCCGAGGAATACCGTGTACCCGTCGGGCGCCGACCTGGCGGCGGCGTCGACCCCGACGCTGCCGGCCGCGCCGGGCTTGTTCTCGACCACGATCCCCTGGCCGAGCAGCTCGCCCAGCCGCGGCTGCATGATCCGCGCCACGAAATCCGAGGCGCCTCCCGGCGCGAACGGCACGATCACGCGGATGGGCTTGTTCGGGTAGCTGCTCTGTGCAGTTACCGTAAAAGGGATTGCCCAGAAAAGAAAAACAAACAGAATTCCCCTCATCAATCCTCCTCTATGGGCAACGAGACGGGCTTTTTCAGCCTCGCCGAAACATCGAATGCCTTGGTGAGCATCAGCCGGTTGTGCGCCTCGGCGGCGGTGGCGTGCTGGGTGGGAAGCCCGAGCGCCAGGTGGCCGAGCCATTGCTCGGTCTCCTCGCGCATCGGGCCGCGCAGCTCGCCGAGCGCGATATCCCCTGGCGGATAGCTTCCCAGGAAATCGACTCTCCTCCCGGAATCCGGCGCGTAGCCCTCGCTTTGCGAGCGGGTCGTCGCGAGCACCATGTCCCGATGCGTGTCGTCGATTGTCAGGACGCCATCCGTTCCGGTAATCCCGACTTCCAGACTATAGACGGCGCCGGGCCAGACCACGGGCAGCGCCCAGGAGATCGCCGCGTGGTAGAGGCTGCCATCGTCGAACGTGATGAGCCCGGCCGTAGCGTCGATGCCGCGGCACAGCGGCCCCAGCGCCCTGTCGACCGAACGGGCGTAGACCTCGACCGGGCGCTTCGCTTCCATCATCCACATCACGATATCCAGGGCGTGGGTGCCCGAGATCACCATCGGCGAAATCGTCGCCGGATCGTTGGTGCGCTTGTAATTGTCGAGCGCCACCAGCCGGTTCATGAACGCCCGCGACGTCACCAGCGTCACATCGCCGAGCTGCCCGGTGCGGACCTTCTCCTTCGCGACCAGCCAGCGCCGCCGGAAGCGCTGCGTGTAGCCGACGACCGCATCCACTTTCGCCTCGGTTATTTTCTTCAGCACTTTTTCGGATTCGGCAAGCCTGGTCGCAAGAGGCTTCTCGATCAGCAGCGACAACTTCCGCTCCACGGCGGCGAGGATCGGCTCGACGTGCAGGTGCTCATCGGTGGCGATGATTGCTGCCGTTACTTCGGGTCTGCTTAGCAGTTCCCTGAAATCAGTAGTTATGAAATCCGCTTTTGTCTTTTCTCCAACAATTTTCAATCTATCTTTTCGTAAATCTGCCAAGCCGATGAAATCCACCATCGGGTGGCGCGCGGCAACCTCGCCGCGGAACAGGCCGACGCGCCCCGCCCCGACGATGGCTAAGCCGATGCGCTTTGGATTTTTTTTGGCCATTTCAAAGACAAATTCACCGGCTGGTCGGTCTCGGCGGAAAGATCCGCGGCCATATAAACCTCCATCACCATGCGCGCGTGCTCCGGCGTGACCAGCACCGGGCGGTCGAGCGCCACGGCCTCGAGGAAGTGCACCGTCTCGGCCGCCATCGGCCCGGCGTAGGTGTGCTCCACGGCCTCGCCCGGCATGGTGGACATCGGCAGCTGCATGCCAGCTTTTGTTGTATTGAGAACAAAATCTCTGTGAGAATCATCGAGAAGAATTGCGCCCTCGGTGCCGATCATCTCGATCCAGGTGGTCGAGAAATTCGGGTAGCCCAGCGGCAGGCTCCAGCCGCCGCCGACGACGAAGGACAGGCCGCTGTCCATCGTCACCGTGACCCACTGCGTGTCGGCGATGTCGGCGCCGCCGCTCGCCTCCCGCATCGCGCCGTAGTTCGCCTGCGAATAGACGCGCACCGGCTTCGCCGGCTCCAGGCACCAGAAAAGGAAGTCCAGGTCGTGCGTGCACTCCATCGCCGCCGGCGACAGCTTGACCCGCCCGCTGATCTTCTTGCCCAGGCCGCGGGTCAGGTGCCGGCTGACCAGCGCGCTGACCGGCTTGCCGATCGTGCCGTCGCGGACGCACTTCCTGACGTAGGCGTATTTCGGGTTGAAGCGCTGCGAGTAGCCGATGGTGAATTTGAGGTTTTTCTTTTTTGCCAGATCGATCAATTCATCCGCCTCGGAGAGCTCCATGGCGATCGGCTTTTCGAGGAACAGATGCTTTCCGGCGGCGAGCACATCGCGCGCGATCGGGTAATGCGTGCTTTCCGGCGTCGCCGATACGTAGACGGCGCTTATTTCGTTCCTCTTTAGAAGTTCCTTGTAATCGCCGGTCGCGCTGGCCGCTTTCGTTTTTCGGGCCATCTCTTTCAACCGCTCTGCATTGGTCTCGGCGATATGCAGGCTGCTTACCAGGGAATGCGCGGCGAGGGTCTCGGCGCGAATGCCGCCGCACCAGCCGGTGCCGATTACCGCCACTGCGATCGTTTTCATGCGTGCCGCCCCTTTTAGTCGATCTTGATGTTCGCTTCCTTGATCAGTTTCGCGTATTTCTCGGTCTCGGAGCGGATGAAGGCCGCAAACTGCTCCGGGGTGCTGCTCACCGCTTCGACGCCCAGGTCGGCGAATCTCTTCTTCACCTCTGGGTCCTGCAGGGCCTTCACCGTGTCGGCGTTCAGCTTGTTCACGATCGGGCGCGGCGTGCCCGCCGGCAGCAGCACGCCCCACCAGTTCACCGCGACCAGGCCCGGCGCCGCCGACTGGCAGGGCTGCATGTCGGGCACCAGCGAGAACGGCTCGGGCCCCGTGATGCACAGCCCGCGCAGCTTGCCGGCGCGGATGTGCTGCATGACCGGCAGCGAATCGGAAAAGATGAAGTTGATCTGGCCCCCGAGCAGGTCCTGCACCGCGATCACGCCGCCCTTGTAGTTGACCTCGACCGCCTGCAGCTTGGTGATGTTCTTCAGCATCTCGGCCGAGAGATGCGAGACGCTGCCCGGCCCGCTGGTGCCGTAGTTGAGCTTCCCCGGATTCTGCTTTGAAAAATTGATAATGTCGGTCAAAGACCGGAACGGGGAATCGGCTCGCACGGTAAGGACGTTCGGCCCCTGCGAGATGAGCGACACCGCGACGAAGTCCTTTTCGACGCTGTAGGGCACCTTCGAGAGCAGCGGGTTCACCGCGACCGGCTGCAGATTTGCGACCGTGAAGGTATAGCCGTCGGCAGCCTGCCGCGCGGTGTACTCGGTGCCGACCGCGCCTTGCGCGCCCGGCTTCGATTCGATGATCACCGGCTGGCCGCCCCACAGCTCGGAGAGCTTCGCGCCGTAGACCCGCGACATGAGATCGGAGCTGCCCCCCGGCGGATACGACACGATCAGCCTTACGGGCTTCGAGGGATAAGGTTGAGCAGTTGCGGTTCCAACAAAAATTATCCCCAGGAGAAACAAAAGCAACTTGCTCATAAACACCCTCCATCAATTTTCAATGCGCATCTCCCTGATGATCGGCCGGAACTGCGCCACCTGGCGCCAGCCGCGCCACGATATCGGTCGTGCCGCCCGCCGGGAACGGCACGATGATGCGCAGCGGCTTCGAAGGAAAGGGTTGGGCGGCAGCCGTTCCGCATACAAGGATCAGGAGGAACAGAAATGTTTTCATGGGACCCTCCTCAATGCCTTCAGGATTCGCTCGGGCGTGAACGGCATCGCGTTGACCCGCGCGCCGAGCGGCGCCAGGGCGTCGTTGATCGCGTTCATCACCGCTGCCGGTGCACCCGCGGTGCCGGCCTCGCCGACGCCCTTCGCGCCGAGCTGCGACTGCTTGGTCGGCGTCTCGATGTGGGCGCAGACGATGTCGGGCATCTCGCCGCTCATCGGCACCAGATAGTCGGCCAGGTTGGCGTTGAGCATCTGGCCAGCGGCGTCGTACAGGCATTCTTCGTAGAGCGCGGCGCCGATTCCCTGCACCACGCCGCCGCGGATCTGCTCGTCGACCAGCATCGGGTTGATCACGGTTCCGGAATCTTCCACGCACCAGTGCTTCAGGAGCTTGACGAAGCCGGTATCCGGATCGACCTCGACATACGACGCCTGGATGCCGTTGGTGAAGGTGAAGCCGTACTGCCGGGGCGTGTAATGCCGCGTCACCGTCAGCTCCGATTGGAAATCGAGCGGCAGCGTGTCGGGCCTGAAATAGGCGACGCGCCCAAGCTCTTCTAGAGAAAGCTTAGGTTCATTCGTTAACTTATTGATAATGCTATTGTCTTTTATGTCCAACTCAGCCTTCTCCAGCTTCAATACCTGGGTCGCGACATCGAGGATACTGGACCGCAAGGCGCGTCCGGCAAGCAACACCGCCTCGCCGCCGATGCCGGCGCCGCGCGACGCCCAGGTGCCGCCGCCGTACGGCGTGACGGCCGTGTCGCCCGTAATGATTTTTACTTTAGATAAAGAAACCCCAACAGCACTTGCAGCAATCTGGGCGAAGATCGCCTCGGTGCCCTGCCCCTGCTCGGTGACGCCGCACATCACCGTCACCATGCCGCTCGGCTCGAAGCGCAGCGTCGCCCCGTCCTGCGCCGAGATGCGCGCCCCGCCGACGCCGTAGAACGCAGGCGAAGGATTGGTCACCTCGATCATCGCGGCCAGGCCGATGCCGCGGTAAGTTTTTTTCTTTCGCAATGCATCTCTTTCACGCTTCAATTCTTCATAGGAAATCAACTTCAAAAGCCTGTCGAGAGCCGCGTGGTGCGAGAGCTTTTCGAACTTGACCCCCGAAGGAAAGGTGTACGGATAGGCGTCGTCGGCAATCAGGTTCTTTCTTCTGAATTCCGCCGGATCGATTCCGAGCTTCGCCGCCGCGAGATCGACGATGCCTTCGGTGAGCGCGACGGCAATCGGATGGCCGACGGCGCGGTACTGGCAGGTGACGTTCTTGTTGGTGAAGACGACGTTCAGCTTGGCGCGGTATTTCTGGTGCTTGTAGGGCCCGCCGGTCAGGTTGACGACCTGGTTGCCCTCGATGCCGCTGGTACGCGGGTACACCGAGTACGGCCCGATCGCCGTCAGGTCGTCGAGATCGAAGCCGAGTATTTCGCCTGCTTTTGTAACCGCTATTCTTATTTTCGCCTTGTGTTCCCGCGCATGGATGTCCGAGAGAAAGGACTCCAGCCGGTCGGCCACGAACTTCACCGGCCGCCGCATGATTACCGAGATCGCCGCGGTCGCCATCTCGTCCGGATAGACATGCACCTTGATGCCGTAGGAGCCGCCGACATCCTTGGCGATCACCCTCACGTTCGCCTCGGGAATCCCCAGGTGGCGCGAGAAGATGTCCTGCATCATGTGCGGCGCCTGAGTCGAGTGGTACACGGTCAGCGAGTGCTCGGCCGCGTTGTAGTCGGCGAGGATCGAGCGGCCCTCGAGGCAGACGCCGGTATGGCGCCCGAAGTGGTAGGTCTCCTCCACCACTACATCGGCCCTGGCGAACGCCTCGTCGACCCCGCCGGTGTCGTGCTCGCGCCTGAAGCACACGTTATCGCCGAGCTCTTTGTGGATTATTGTTTTTCCATTCAATGAATCCTCCATGTCGACGACCACAGGCAGCTCCTGCCACTCCGCCTCGATGAGCTGCACCGCGTCTTCGGCCTGGCTGCGCGATTCCGCCACCACCGCGGCAACCGCCTCGCCCTGCCAGCAGGCGCGCCCGATCGCGATCGCGTGCTGCGGCGGCGACTTGATGCCCTTGAGATGGCCGAGCACCCCGACCCAGGGCTTGCAGTACTCGGCCACGGTGGGGCCGTCGAAGACCGCCAGCACGCCTTTTTGTTTTATCGTTTTTGAAAAGTCCAGCTTTTTTATTTTCGCGTGAGCGTATGGGCTCCTGAAGAACGCGACGTGCGCCAGCCGCGGAAAACGCAGATCGTCGACGAACGCGCCGCGTCCCTGCAGCAGGCGCTGCGCGTTGGGGCGCGGCACGCTCTGGCCGATATAGCCCCGGTCGAGCTTCGTGCCCGGGGCGTGAAGAGGAAGCTCAGCCTTTCCCATTCACCACCTCTTCTATGGCATCGACGATCGCCTGATAGCCGGTGCAACGGCAATAATTTCCGGAGATGTGAGCGCGTATCTCTTCTCTGCTCGCTTTTGTTTTTCTTTTCGTCAAGTCGAGAGCAGCCATGAGCATCCCCGGCGTGCAGAAGCCGCACTGCAGCGCATTCCTTTCGTGAAAGGCTTTCTGCAGATCGAGCAACTCTTTGGAATCCGAGAGTCCTTCGACCGTGTCCACCTTGCAGCCGTCGGCCTGCACCGCGAGCATCAGGCAGCCGCGCACGATGTCGCCGTCCACGCGCAGCGTGCAGGCGCCGCAGACGCCGTGCTCGCAGGCGACGTGCGACCCGGTCAAGCCCAGCTCTTCGCGCAGGAAATCGACCAGGTGCTGGCGCGGCTCGACCCGCCGGCTCACCTGCGCGCCGTTCACCGTCAGCGTTATATCGAGAGCCTGTTCCACGCGCGCTCCAGCAGGACGCCTGCAAGGTGCCGTTTCATCTCTGCGCTGCTATAGAGGTCGGCGGCAGGATCCAGATCCCCCAGCAACGCCTTTCTTGCCTTTTCCAGCGATCTCTCCCTGGAAGCTCTCTTCGCGAGCACAGGCGTCGGCCCCACGTTGAGGAATGCAAAACGGGTTTCGGGACCTTTGAAAGCGGCGAGTCCCACGATGGCGTAATCGCCCTGGCGGCGGGCCAGCTCGAGAAACACCGATTTGTCGCCGGGTCGGGCGATCGGAAACTCCACCGCGGTGAGCACTTCGCCTGGCTTGAGGGCCGTTTCGAACAAGCCCTTGAAGAAATCGCACGCCTTTACACGCCGCTCACCTTTCCTGCCCTCTAGCAGAAAAACTGCATCGAGAGCCAAGGCGCAGGCCGGATACTCCGCTGCGGGGTCGGCCAGCGCCAGGCTGCCGCCCAGCGTGCCGCGATTGCGTATCGCCGGATGCGCGATGTGCGTCACCGCTTCGGCCAGCAAGGGCGCATGCTTCCTTACTTCTTCGGATTTTTCTATCTGCGAGTGCGTTACCAGCGCGCCGATCTTCAGGATTTTTTCTTCGACGACTACCTTTTTCAGCGAGGACAGAGACGCGATATCAACCAGGATCTCCGGCGAGGAGAGCCGCATGTTGAGAGAGGGAATGAGGCTCTGGCCGCCGGCCAGGATGCGCGCGCCTTCTCCATGGCGCTCCAGCAGAGCGAATACCTCTGCCAGGGCACGCGGCTTTGCATAAGCAAACGCGGGCGCCTTCAATGCCTGAGCTCCTCCTCGATTTATTATGCGCCACGTCCCGCGTTGCAGGACGGGCCATTTCACGAGGCAGTATCATGGAACGGCTATGAACATATTGCTCGGCGCCGCGCTCGCGCTCGCCCTGGCCGGCCCCGCTGCGGCGCAGACCTATCCCAGCCAGCCGATCCGCATGATCGCGCCCTTCCCTCCCGGCGGCAGCGTCGACATCATGGCGCGTCTCATCGCCGATCCGCTCGCCGGCCAGCTCGGCGGCCGGGTCATCATCGACAACCGCAGCGGAGCCTCGGGGAACATCGGCATGGAGGCGGCAGCGCGCGCCGTGCCGGACGGCCACACACTCGTCCTCAACACCATTCCGCTGGTCACCAACCAGAGCCTGTTCGAAAAGCTCGGCTGGGACCCCATCAGGGACTTCGCTCCCATCGGCATGGTCGCCACCGCGCCGCACGTGCTCGTGGTCCCCGCCAGGCTGCCGGTCGCCAGCGTTCAGGAGCTGGTGCGCCTTGCGCGCTCGAGTCCCGGGAAGCTCACCTACGCTTCGGCGGGCATCGGCACCACATTCCACTTCTGCGCGGAAATGTTCAAGGATTCCACCGGCACCTTCATCCTGCACGTGCCCTACCGCGGCGGCGGCCCGGCGCTGCTCGACACGCTGGGCGGACAGGTCGACATGAGCTTCCCCACGCTGTCGGCGGCGCTGCCGCACGTCAAGGCGGGAAGCTTGCGCGCGCTGGGGGTCACCGGGACGACGCGCTCTCCGCAACTGCCCGAGGTGCCGACGCTGCGCGAGGCAGGCGTGAAGGATTTCCAGTTCACGCAGTGGCTGGCGCTGCTCGCCCCCGCCGGCACGCCGGCGCAGGTGGTGACGCGGCTGAATACCGCCCTGAACAGCGCCCTGAACACCAGGGATGTGAAGGACAAGTTCCAGGCGCAGGGCTTCGAGGCCTACACCACGACGCCGGAGGAAGCCGGCAGGTTCCTCGCCGGCGAAGTGCAGCGTTTCTCCAGCCTCATCAAGACGCGCGGCATCAAGGCGGATTGAGAAGCCGGCACATGCATCGCTGGCAACGCAGCTTGCGGTTGTTCTGGTACCGGACGGACAAGGCGACCTGGGTGTTCGTCCTGATCACCGGCCTGATCATCGCAAGCCTCGGGGTCGCGCTGCAGGCGGTCTTCACCTATCAGGACAAAAAGCGCGATCTTGTGCGCGAGGCCCACACGCAGAATCTCGCCTGCCTCGCCCGCAACGTGTATTACGAAGCCCGTGGCGAACCCGTCGAAGGCCAGTATGCCGTGGCTGAAGTCACGATGAATCGTAAGGCCTCGGGCCTTTACCCCGCCACGGTCTGCGAGGTGGTCCATCAGCAGAACTGGGATCCGATCCGCGGGCGCTACGTGGGCGCCTTCTCCTGGACCGAGTTCAGTTCGCTGCCCGCGCCGGGCGGCGAGCAGTGGCAGCGCGCCCGGGACGTGGCGGAAGCTGTCTACTATCAGCGACACAGCCCGGTGGCGCGGGGCGCCCTCTTCTATCACGCCGCCCATATCCGGCCCGACTGGGCGCGAGACAAGCGGCCCGTGGCCCGAATCGGCAGTCACATCTTCTACCGGTAGGCGCCGCGATTATTCCGTGCGATTCGCGCAGGTAGAATCGAAGGCGTGGCACGTAGCGTCAGGTTGAGAAGATTCCTCTGGTACGGACTGCTGCTGGCGACGCTGCTGGCGGCCGGGTACACGCTATACCTCGACTTTCGGGTGCGCGACGAGTTCGAGGGGCGGCGCTTCGCGCTGCCGGCGCGCATCTATGCACGGCCGCTCGAGCTGCACGCCGGGCTGCGAGTGCCGCAGGCGGCGGTGGAGCAGGAGCTGCGCGACCTGGGCTATCGCGCGGCGGCGGAGATGCCGGGGCAGGCTCGCGACGGCGAGTTCGGCTGGTTCGCGCGCTCGGGCGACGGGCTGGAAATCGCGCTGCGGCCCTTCGTGTTCTGGGACGGGCCGCAGGAGGCGAAGCGCCTGCGGGTGGCGTTCGACGGCGCGAAGCTGTCGGCGCTGCGCGACGCGCAGGGCGCGGAGCTCGCGCTGGCGCGCGTCGAGCCCTTGCTGATCGGCGGCATCTATCCCGCGGGCAACGAGGACCGGGTCCTGGTGCGGCTCGGCGAGGTGCCGAAGCATCTGGTGAACGCGTTGATCGCGACCGAGGACCGCAAGTTCATGTCGCACGCCGGGTTCGACCCGCGCGGCCTCGCGCGCGCGGCGGCGAGCGCGTTCTCGGGCCACCTGCAGGGCGGCAGCACGCTGACGCAGCAGCTGGTGAAGAACTTCTTCCTGACGCCGGAGCGCACGCTGTGGCGCAAGTTCACCGAGCTCATCATGGCGGTGCTGCTCGAGCTGCACTACGACAAGAACGAGATCCTCGAGACCTATCTCAACGAGATCTACCTGGGCCAGGACCGCGACCGCGCCATCCACGGCATCGGGCTTGCCGCGCAGTTCTATTTCGGCAAGAGCGTCGAGCAGCTCACGCTTGCCGAAAGCGCGCTCCTGGTCGCGATGGCGAAGGGCCCGGCGGTCTACGACCCGCATCGCCACCCGCAGCGCGCGATCGAGCGGCGCAATCTCGTGCTGCGCGAGGCGAAAGACCAGGGCTTCATCACGCTCGAGCAGTACTCCCGGGCGCGCGCCGCCGGGCTCGCGGTCAACCCGAGACCCATGATGGGCACCTCGCCCTACCCGGCCTTCGTCCAGCTGGTGCACCGGCAGCTGCGACGCGATTACGACGAGGCCGACCTGCGCTCCGAAGGCCTGCGCATCTTTACCACGCTCGACCCGCGGGTGCAGGGCGCCGCCGAGCGGGCGCTCGGCCGGCGCCTTGCGCAGTTCGACCGCGAGAAGCGCTTCGGCGCGCCCGGGCTCGAAGGCGCCATAGTGGTCACCGACACCCAGTCGGGCGAAGTGCAGGCGCTGGTCGGCGGACGCGACGCGCGCTACCGCGGCTTCAACCGCGCGCTCGACGCGGCGCGCCCGATCGGCTCGCTGCTCAAGCCGGCGATCTACCTCACCGCCTTGAGCGAGCCCTCGCGCTATACGCTTGTCACGCCGCTCGACGACGGGCCGTTCGTCTGGAAAAGCCGCGGCGCAGAGGACTGGGAGCCGGCGAACTACGACAAGAAGTTTCACGGCATGCCCCCGCTGCGCATGGCGTTCGCGCAGTCCTACAACGCCGCGGCGGCGCGCCTCGGCACCACGCTCGGCGTCGAGCGCGTGCTCGAGAACGTGCGGCGGCTCGGCGCCGAGCGCCCGCTGCTGCCGTACGCGTCCAGCCTGCTCGGCGCGGTGGATTTCAGCCCTCTCGAGGTGGCGCAGATGTACCAGACGATCGCGAGCGGCGGCTTTCGCACGCCGTTGCGCTCGATCCGCGAAGTGACGACTCAGGCGGGCCAGCCGCTCAAGCGCTATCCGCTCGCGGTCGAGCAGGCATTCCCGCCCGAGCCGATGTACCTGCTCGCCTACGCCATGCAGGACGTGGTTCACGAGGGCACGGCGCAGGCGCTCAGCAACTGGCTGCCGATGGAGACCGGGGTCGCGGGCAAGACCGGCACCACCGACGAGCAGCGCGACGCCTGGTTCGCGGGATTCACCGGCGACCGCCTGGGGATCGTTTGGGTCGGCTACGACGACAACCGCGCGGCGCGCCTTTCCGGGGCGAGCTCCGCCCTGCCGGTGTGGGGCGAGATGATGGCGGGGCTCGCCCCGGAGCCGCTCGTGCTGCCGATGCCGGAGGGCATCGAGCTGGTGCCGATCGACCTGCAGACCGGATTGCGGGGTAGCGGCTGCCTCGGTGCGCTGGAGCTGCCGTTCGTAAAGGGCTCCGCGCCAGAGCAGCGCGCTACCTGCGCCGGCGGTGCGATTGTCGAAGCCGTGAGGGAGGGCGTGGCCCCCGTCAGAAGCTGGCTGGAGCGCTTTTTCGGCAGATGAGATACCTCGTTTTCCTGGTGGCGCTCATCGCAGGTTGCGCGGTCGCGCCGGCGCCCCAGCAGGCGCCCGCCCCCGTGGTGGAGCCGGCGCCCAGAGCGTCGGCTCCGTCCGGGAACGTCGCCGTCGCGGGCCTCGTGCAAAGCGCGCGTTCCGATACCGCGGCGGGCCGGCTCGCCAATGCCGCGGCGACGCTGGAGCGCGCGCTGCGCATCGAGCCGCGCAATCCGCGGCTCTGGCAGGAGCTCGCGCGGGTGCGGCTCAGGCAAGGCGAGTATGCCCAGACCGAGAGCGTCGCCGCGCGCTCCAACTCCTGGGCGGGCGGCGACAACGCCTTGCGCGCCGAGAACTGGCGCCTCATCGCGCAGGCCCGCGAGGCGCGCGGCGATGCCGAAGGCGCCCGCGTGGCGCTGGAGACTGCCAGCCGAATCGGTCGCTGAGCGGCGTGGTCCCGCTTTCGATCCTCGACCTCGCGCCCATCGTGGAGGGCGCCACCCCTGCCGACGCCTTGCGCAACTCGCTGGATCTCGCGCGGCACGCCGAGCGCCTGGGATTCACGCGCTATTGGGTGGCGGAGCACCACAACATGAAGGGGATCGCGAGCGCGGCGACCTCCGTGGTGATCGGCCACCTGGCGGGCGGCACCTCGACCATCCGCGTCGGCGCCGGCGGCATCATGCTGCCAAACCACTCGCCGCTCGTCATCGCCGAGCAGTTCGGAACCCTGGAGGCGCTCTATCCGGGCCGGATCGACCTCGGCCTGGGGCGGGCGCCGGGAACCGATCAGCTGACGGTGCGCGCGCTGCGGCGCGACTTCTCGAGCGCCGGGGAGTTTCCGCAGGATGTGCTCGAGCTGCAGGCGCTGCTGGGGCCGGTCGAGGAAGGACAGCGGATCGTGGCCGTTCCGGGCGCGGACTCCCGCGTGCCGCTCTGGATTCTCGGCTCGAGCCTCTACGGCGCGCAGCTCGCGGCAATGCTTGGGCTTCCGTATGCCTTCGCCTCGCATTTCGCGCCCAACGACCTTCTTCCGGCGCTTGCGGCGTACCGCGGCGGCTTCCAGCCTTCGGCACAGCAGGCGACGCCGTACGCGATGGCGGGGATCCACGTTTACGCCGCCGACACGGACGCCGCAGGGCGCCGCCTTTTCACCAGCGCGCAGCAGCAGTTCACGAACATGGTGCGCAACCGCCGCGGCAGGCTGCAGCCGCCGATCGACGACATCGAGACTTACTGGACACCGCCTGAGAAGGCGCAAGCCTCCGCGATGCTGAAGTGCGCGCTGGCGGGCTCGCGGCAGACGATCCGGCGCGGCCTGGAGGAGTTCGTCGGCGCCACCAGCGCGGACGAACTCATGGTCGTGTCCGCGATCTACGATCACGCTGCGCGCAAGCGTTCCTACGAAATTCTGGCCGAGGTCGCCGGATTGTAGAATCCAGTCCACACCCTGCCCCCCCGGGAGACGTGCATGCCCATCACCGACATCAACCACTATCTCGTCGTCTCGAAGAACCTCGAGCGCTCGAAGAAGTTCTACCAGGAGGTCCTCGGGCTGAACCTCGCCCCGGAGCGGCCGGATTTCGGTTTTCCCGGATACTGGCTGAAGGCGGGCGACGCCATCTGCGTGCACCTCGCCTCGCAGCAGCCCAACAGGATCCGCGACCGGTTCCTGCTGAAGAAGCATCCCAGGGGTACGACCGGCTCGGGCTCGGTGGACCACATCGCGTTCCTCGCCAGGGACCCGCAGGAGGTGCGCGACCGGATCCGCAGGAAAAAGGTGGAGATGCACTTCCGCAGCTTCCCCGACGCGAAACTGTTCCAGATCTTCCTCAAGGACCCGGACGACGTGACGATCGAGCTCAATTTCCTCGGCGAGGCGATCGACGAGAAGGACTGGCAAGGCAAGGATTCGGCTTCCTCCATGACCTTAAAGAGAAATGCTTTTCGAAAGAATTAAACTCTCGATGCCAGTCAGCGAAACGCGCCTGCTGCGGCGCGAGATGGTCGCCGAAAGAACGATGGCGTTCTACTTCGAGCGGCCTCCCGGCTTCGAATTCCAGCCCGGCCAGAATGCGCTGCTGACGCTCGTCGAGCCGAAGGAATACGACAGCTTCGGCTCGAGCCGCAATTTCAGCTTCGCTTCCGCGCCCTACGAGCTGGAGCTGATGATTGCCAGCCGCATGCGCGACACCGCCTTCAAACGCGTCCTCGGATCGGCGCCCCCCGGCACGCGCTTGCGCCTTGACGGGCCGAGCGGCTTGATGGTGCTCGACCAGGACCCCGCGAGGCCGGTGGTATTCCTCGCCGGCGGCATCGGCATCACGCCGTTCCTCTCGATGGCGAAGCATGCGGCGAAGAACCGCCTGCCGCACACGATCCACCTGTTCTACTCGAACCGGCGTCCGGAAGACGCGCCCTTCCTCGGCGAGCTGCGGCTGCTCGAGCGCGCCAATCCGAACTTCCACCTGGTTCCCACCATGACGCAAATGCAGAAGTCCGAGTTGCCGTGGGAAGGCGAAACCGGCCCCATCGGACCGAAGCTGCTGCAGTCGCGGCTCGCCGACCTCAAGAAGGCCGTGTACTACTTCGCCGGGCCGCCAAACATGGCGATCTCCATGTACGCCATGCTCGCGGATCTCGGTGTTTCCGAGGACCACATGCGGTCCGAGGAGTTCTACGGCTACTGATTCACCCCTTCGGACCTTCGTAGGTGCAGCTCTGGCCGGCCGAGTCGCGCCTCACCGTAACGCGAGA
>WNFI01238696.1_pt1 | contig 24431 bp, 27 predicted proteins | sample 5400471 | NCBI WGS metagenome assembly WNFI01 (sample SAMN13153348, study PRJNA577476) | soil metagenome | isolation source: 100 cm saprolite on Douglas fir-dominated hillslope | place: USA:California | collected 2013-09-17 | reverse complement strand
TTCCGCCATTCCGGCCGGGGGCGAAAATTATAATCCCCTCGCATGCTCGTCTCCGAGTTCGACTATGAGCTGCCTGAGGAGCTGATCGCGCAGCGCCCCTCGCCCGAGCGCACTGCGAGCAGGCTGCTGCATCTCGATGCGCGCAGCGGCGAGATCGAGGATCTCGCCTTCGCCGACCTGCCGGCGCAGCTCGGCGGCGGCGACACGGTGGTGCTGAACGACACGCGGGTGATCAAGGCGCGGCTCCCGGGCCGCAAGCGGACCGGCGGCAGGATCGAGGTGTTCATCGAGCGCGCGCTCGGCGCAAACGATGCGCTGGCGCTCGTTCGGGCCAGTCATGCGCCGTCCGAGGGAAGCGAGCTGCTGGTGGGAGACGGCGTGCGGGTGGTCGTGTCAGGCCGCGAAGCCGACCTCTACCGGCTGCACTTTCTCGAGCCGATCGATGCCGTCCTGGAGCGCTTCGGCGCCATACCGCTGCCTCCTTACATCACGCACGCGCCCCAGGCGGAGGATGCGGAACGCTACCAGACGGTGTACGCGGCGGTTCCAGGAGCGGTTGCGGCGCCGACCGCCGGGCTGCATTTCGATGCAGCCATGCTCGAACGCCTGAGAAAAGGCGGCGCGCGCCTTGCCAAGGTGACCCTTCATGTCGGGGTTGGCACGTTTCAGCCAGTGCGCAGCGAGCGGGTCGAGGACCACCGCATGCATCTCGAGCGCTATACCATCCCGCGGGAGACCATGGACGCACTCCGCGGCCGCCGCGTGCTCGCCGTGGGCACGACTTCACTGCGCGCGCTCGAAACCGCCGCGCAGACCGGCGAATTGAGCGGCGAGACCGGGCTATTCGTCTATCCGGGATTCCGCTTTCGGGTCGTCAACCGGCTGCTGACCAACTTCCACCTGCCGCGCTCCACGCTGCTGATGCTGGTCAGCGCCTTCGCCGGCAAGGACCACATTTTCCGCGCGTACCGCCACGCCATCGAAAAGCGCTACCGGTTCTTCTCCTACGGCGACGCGATGCTCATCGAAAGATGAATTTCAAGCTGACTCACCGCGACGGGCAAGCGCGCCGCGGCGTGCTCGAGCTGGCGCACGGCCGCGTCGACACCCCGGCGTTCATGCCGGTGGGCACCCATGGCTCGGTGAAAGCGATGTCGCCCGAGGAGGTGGCCTCGACCGGCGCCCAGATCGTGCTCGGCAACACTTTCCACCTGTGGCTGCGTCCGGGGGTCGACGTGATCGAGAAGCACCGCGGCCTGCACCGCTTCATGGGGTGGAATGCGCCGCTCCTGACCGACTCGGGCGGCTTCCAGGTGTTCAGCCTCGGTCCGCTGCGCAAGCTCACGGAGGAAGGCGTGCACTTCGCTTCGCCGATCAACGGTGATCGCCTCCTCCTGACGCCGGAAGGAGCGATGCGGATCCAGCGTGCGCTCAACGCCGACATCGCGATGGTGTTCGACGAGTGCACGCCCTACCCGGCCGACGCCGATCAGGCGGCCCGCTCCATGCGGCTGTCGATGCGCTGGGCGGAGCGCTCGAAAAGAGCGTTCGACAGCCCCAATCTTCTTTTCGGCATCGTGCAAGGCGGCATGCACGAGAATTTGCGGGACGAATCTCTGATGAGGCTGGTTGACCTGGGATTCGACGGGTACGCCATCGGCGGGCTGTCGGTGGGCGAGTCGAAGGAGGAGCGCTCTCGCATCCTCGGCCATGTCGCGCCGCAGATGCCTCTTGATCAACCCAGGTACCTCATGGGGATGGGCACGCCCGAGGACCTCATCGAGGCGGTCGGCGCGGGCATCGACATGTTCGACTGCGTGCTGCCGACGCGCAACGCGCGCAACGGCTGGCTGTTCACGCGCTGCGGCGACATCAAGATCCGCAACGCGCGCTACCGTGACGACACCGCCCCCCTGGATGAGCGCTGCGCCTGCTACACCTGCCGGCATTTCACGCGCGCCTACCTCTATCACCTGCAGAAGGCGAACGAGATTCTCGGCGCCAGGCTCAACACGCTTCACAACCTCCACTACTACCAGCAGCTGATGGGCCAGCTGCGCGCGGCGATCGAGCAGGGGTGTTTCTCGATGACCTCACGGACCCTGCTGGAGGAGCGCAAGCGACTGTTATAATTTCGCGTTCCCCTTTCGGAGTTCTGCGGTGATCATTTCCCCCGCCTTTGCCCAGTCCGCCGGCGGCGGCGACCCGGGATACATCGGCTTCCTGCCGATCGTCCTGATGTTCGTGCTGCTGTACTTCCTCATGATTCGCCCGCAGATGAAGCGCTCCAAGGAGCAGAAGCAGATGGTCGAGGCGCTGCAGAAGGGGGATGAGGTCATCGCCGCCGGCGGCGTGCTCGGCCGCATCACCAGGATCGGCGATGCCTACGTCAGCCTGGAGGTGGCGCCGAACACCGAGATCAGCATCCAGAGAACTGCCGTCCAGATGCTGCTCCCCAAGGGGACGCTCAAAAGCATTCAGTAGGTGAACCGCTTTCCTCCCTGGAAGTATGCGCTGATCGCCTTCACGATCCTCGCCGCCTTCCTCTACACGCTGCCGAACTTCTTCGGCGAATCGCCGGCGGTGCAGGTGTCGAGCGTCAAGGCCACGGTGAAGGTGGATGCCGCGCTGATGGCGCGGGTGGAAGACATTCTCAAGGCGGCAAACATCCCGTACACCGGCGCGCTGCTCGAGCAGACCAGCGTGCGCGTGCGCTTCAGCGACACGGACACGCAGCTCAAGGCCAAGGACACGATCGACCACGCGCTCAATCCCGACCCGTCCAATCCGACCTACGTGGTGGCGCTCAACCTGCTTCCGGCCTCCCCGCGCTGGCTGACGGCGATCCATGCGCTGCCGATGTACCTCGGCCTCGACCTGCGCGGCGGGGTGCACTTCCTCTTGCAGGTCGACATGCAGGCGGCGATCACCAAGCGCCTGGAGAGCCTCGCCGGCGACCTGCGCTCGCAGCTGCGCGAGCGCAACGTCCGGCACGGCGGCATCACCCGCGAGGGCCAGACGCTGCGCGTGCGGTTCCGCGACGCCGCCACCCGCGACAAGGCACGCGAGGTGATCGTGTCGAATCTGCCCGACCTTAACGTGGCGGAGCGCGAGGACGGCCAGGACTTGCTTCTCGTCGCGACGCTGAAGCCCGAGGCGATCAAGCGCACGCAGGAGTACGCGCTGAAGCAGAACATCACCACCCTTCACAACCGCATCAACGAGCTGGGCGTCGCCGAGCCGGTGATCCAGCAGCAGGGCGCCGACCGCGTCGTGGTGCAGCTGCCGGGCGTGCAGGACACGGCGAAAGCCAAGGACATCCTCGGGCGCACCGCGAGCCTCGAGATCCGCATGGTGGACGAGGAAAAGATGAATCCCGAAACCCTCGCTGCTGCGGCCAAGGGCCAGGTACCCTTCGGGGACGAATACTACGTCGAGCGCAATGGCCAGCCGCTCCTCGTGAAGAAGCAGGTGGTGCTTACCGGCGACCGTCTCACCGATGCGCAGCCAGGCTTCGACAGTCAGACCAACGAGCCCGCGGTGCACCTGCGCCTCGACGGCCAGGGCGCGCGCATCTTCCAGGAGGTGACGCGCGAGAGCGTCGGCAAGAGGATGGCGATCCTGCTGATCGAGAAGGGCAAGGGCGAAGTGATCACCGCGCCGGTGATCCGCAGCGAGATCCCCGGCGGGCGCGTACAGATCTCGGGCCGCATGAGCACCACCGAGGCCGCCGACGTGGCGCTGCTCTTGCGCGCCGGCGCGCTGGCGGCGCCGATGGAGATCATCGAGGAGCGCACCGTCGGCCCGAGCCTGGGCAAGGACAACATCGAGAAGGGCTTCAACGCCACGCGCTGGGGCTTCGTCGCGATCGTCGTGTTCATGTCGACCTACTATGTTCTCTTCGGCCTGATCTCGTCGGTCGCGCTCGGCGTGAACCTGCTGTTTCTGGTCGCCCTGCTCTCGCTGCTGCAGGCGACGCTCACGCTGCCCGGCATCGCGGCCATCGCGCTCACCCTCGGCATGGCGATCGACGCCAACGTCCTGATCAACGAGCGAATACGGGAAGAATTGCGCGGCGGGGCCACTCCCCAGGCCGCCATCGCGGCAGGCTACGAGCGCGCCTGGGCCACGATCCTCGACTCGAACGTGACCACCCTGGTGGTCGGCCTGTCGCTCCTGATGGTGCCCGGCGCCGTGCGCGGCTTCGCGGTGGTGCATTGCCTCGGGATCGGCACCTCGATGTTCTCGGCGGTCGTGGTGTCGCGCGCCATCGTGAACCTCGTCTACGGTCATCGCAGGCGCGTTGCGCACCTGTCGATCGGCGACACCGCATGGACGTGAGCTGAATGGAATTCTTCAAGATCCGGCGCACCATCCCGTTCATGCGGCATGCGTTGATCTTCAACGTCATCTCCGCCATCACGTTCCTCGCCGCCGTGTTCTTCCTGGCGTACAAGGGCCTCAACTTCTCGGTCGAGTTCACCGGCGGCACGCTGATCGAGGTCGGCTACCAGCGCTCGGCCGACGTCGAGAGCATCCGCAAGGCGCTCGACGGCGCCGGCTTCAAGGCCGAGGTGCAGAACTTCGGCTCCTCGCGCGAGGTGCTGATCCGCATGCACCTGGAGAAGAACCAGTCGAGCGCCGACCTTTCGCAGAAAGTCATCGCGATCCTGAAGAAGGAAGACAGCGCCGCCGAGCTCAGGCGCGTGGAATTCGTCGGGCCGCAGGTCGGCTCCGAGCTCGCCAATCTCGGATCCGTCGCCCTGCTGGTGACTGCAGTGCTGATCGTGCTCTATCTCTGGATGCGCTTCGAGTGGCGCTTCGGCCTTTCGGCCATCGTCGCCAACCTGCACGACGTGGTGATCATCCTGGGCTGCTTCGCCTTCTTCCAGTGGGAGTTCTCGCTCCCGGTGCTCGCCGCGGTCCTTGCCGTGCTCGGCTACTCGGTCAACGAGTCGGTGGTGGTGTTCGACCGGGTGCGGGAAAACTTCAGGAAGATGCGCAAGGCGTCCACCGAGCAGGTGATCGACAGCGCGATCACCGGGGTGATCTCGCGCACCATCATCACGCACCTTTGCACGCAGATGATGGCCACCACGATGCTCCTCTTCGGCGGCCCGGCGCTGCACTATTTTGCGCTGGCGCTCACCATCGGCATCTGCTTCGGCATCTACTCCTCAGTGCTCGTCGCCAGCCCCCTGGTCATGTGGCTCGGCGCCAAGCGCGACCAGTTCGTGAAGCCGCTCAAGCGCGGCGGCGCGCGCGATGAGCACGAGGGCGCCGTCGTCTAGTCACTTGAGGATCTGGATCAGGTTGCTGTAGTCGTCGGTCCAGGTCCGCCAGTCCGGCCGGTCCTCGGCCGGCACTGCTCCCGCGTCGACGATCGTCTGTGCCTGCAAAGCCGCGGCATCGCGCGACACGAGCACCCAGTCGCTCTTCGATCTCAGGCTGTCGTCATCGTCGTCGGGCTCGTCGCGCACCACCACTGCATGGACCCCGTGCTCGCGCGCGATCCTGGCCACCACGGGAACCAGGTCGAGGAAACGGTTCGAGACATGGAAGGCGACGATGCCGTGCGGCCGAACATGCCCCAGATAGACGCCGAGCGCCTCGCGCGTGATCAGGTGCACCGGGATCGCGTCGCCCGAGAAGGCATCGACCGCCAGCACGTCGAAGCGCTGCGGCGGCTCGCGCTCCATGGCGAGCCGGGCGTCGCCGAGAGAAATCTCGACGCGCGCCGCGCTGTCGGCGAGAAAGCTGAACTCGCTCTTCGCCAGCGCGACCACGTGCGGATCGATGTCGTAGAACCGGTAGACGTCACCCCCGCGACCGTACGCCGCGAGGGTCCCGGTGCCCAGGCCGATCACGCCGACGCGGATCGGCCGGTCCTGCGCGGACAGGATCGCGGCGCCGATTCCCGAGCTCGGCTGGTAATAGGTGGTGATGATCTTGCGCCGTCCGTCGTACTGGTATTGCTCGCCGTGCATGATCGCGCCGTGCACCAGGCGACGAAGGTAGCTTTCCTCCCCCGGAGAGCCGAACTCCTTCACCCGGAGCACCCCGTAGAAGCTGCGCGTGGAGACGCGCACGTCGCGCTGGTAGCGCAAGCTGTCGTAGGCCGCGCAGCCCGCGACGCCGAGCAGCACGGCGAGGCTCGCAACACGCGCCGGACGATTGACGCCGGCGAAGCGCACGGCGGCGAGCAGCGCGAGAACCACCAGTCCTGCGCCGAGCTCGTAGTAGCCGTTGAAGACGAGCGGCGCGATCACCGCGACCAGCAGGCCGCCCAGCGCACCGCCCGCGGCCACCGTGAGGTAGAAAGCCGTCAGGTGCCGCGGCGCTGGACGCAGGCGGTACAACTCGCCGTGACAGAACAGGCAGCCCAGGAACAGTCCCGGCAGGTAGATGCCCAGCTGCACCGGCAGGTCGAAGTGAAAGTCGGAATCGACCAGCAGCCAGGCCATGGCGCCGAGCCAGAGCAGCAGCAGCCACCACAGCCACTCCGGCCGGTACCAGCCGCGTCCTTCGAAGGTGAGGATGAAGCTCAGCAGGTAGAGCGTAAGAGGCGCCAGCCACAGCAGCGGCACCGATGCGACGTTCTGCGTCAGGTGGTTGGTGACCGCGAGCAGCAGCACCGATCCCGTCGCCGCGAGCGACAGCCAGAGAAGGTACGGTGGTTTGGCCGCATCGCTTTCTTCGAATTCTCTCTCGGCGGCTGAAGGCGGTGTGAGCCAGGCGAGCGCCGCGCACAAAGCTGCGAAGCCGGTGAAAAGCCACGACCAGAAAACGACCTGCTCGTGCGCGGCAAAGTACGGCTCGACGACAAACGGGTAGCCGGCCAGCGCCGCGAGCGAGGCGAGGTTGGAGATCGCAAACAGCCGATAAGGATTGCCGTGAGGCCTCGCGCGCACGTACCAGGCCTGGAGAAGCGGGCTCGTCGCGGCGAGCAGGAAGTAGGGCAGGCCCACCGTCGCGCCGAGCAGCAGCAGGATGCGGGTGATGGGCTCCTCGCCCCCGGCCGGCTTCCAGCTCTCGGCCGGCGCGATCGGCAGGCCGGCCACGGCGGCCGCCAGCAGGACCGTATGCACGATCGCCTGGCCCCGTCCCCGCAGCTTCGCGTTGAGCGCGTGCGCATAGGCGTAGCCGCCAAGCAGCAGCACCTGGAAGAACAGCATGCAGGTCGTCCACACCGCCGCGCTGCCGCCGAACCAGGGCAGGATCAGCCGCGCGATGAGCGGCTGCACCAGGAAAAGAAGAAACGATGAGAGAAAAATCGTCGCCGCGTGAACCATCGACGACGTTCCCTAGACGCGGCGGGCCAGGTCTGCGGCGAGACCCGGCGCATCACCTGCTGCACCGCCTCCGCCAGCACTTCCCAGTTCGATTCCAGGTCGGCGGCGAGGCGCCGCGGGTCCGCCTCCAGCCTGCCAAGGCCGCGCAGGCAGGCTGCATACGCGAGCAGCGTGTGGCCGAGCGCGGTGCCGACGTTGCGCTGCGCCGTCGAGTCCGACAGGTCGCGCTGCCAGCGGGACACCGGCAGCTTGTCGGCCAGGTGGCGCAGCAGCGCGTTGGCGACCCCTACATTGCCCTCCGAATTCTCGAAGTCGATCGGGTTCACCTTGTGCGGCATGGTCGAGGAGCCGACCTCGCCCTTTTTCAGCTTCTGGGTGAAATAGCCGAGCGAGATGTAGCCCCAGACGTCCCGGTCGAGATCGAGCAGCACGCTGTTGGCGCGCGCGTAGGCGTCGAGCAGCTCCGCGAGCCAGTCGTGCGGCTCGATCTGCGTCGTGTAGGCGTTGAACTCGAGGCCCAGGCGCTCGACGAAACGCCGGCAGAAGCGTTCCCAGTCGAAGGCCGGATAAGCCGTGAGGTGGGCGTTGTAGTTGCCGACTGCGCCGTTGGCTTTTCCGAGGATCGCGACGCCGGCAATGCGCTCGCGCGCGCGGCGCAGGCGGTGCGCGAAATTGGCCACCTCCTTGCCCAGAGTGGTCGGCGTCGCCGCCTGCCCGTGGGTGCGCGACAGCATCGGCAGCGCGGCATGCCGGCGGGCAAGCTCGCGCAGCGCGGCGACGACCCGCTCGAGCGCGGGCAGCATGACCTTGTCGCGCGATTCGGCGATCATGAGCGCGTAGGCCAGGTTGTTGACGTCCTCCGACGTGCAGGCGAAGTGCACGAACTCGATCGATCTCTGCACTTCGCGGTCGGTGGCGAGCTTGGACTTCAGCCAGTACTCGATCGCCTTGACGTCGTGATTGGTCTCGGCCTCGATGTTCTTGATGTGCTCGGCGTCGCGCTCCGAAAAATCCTTGACCAGCCGGCCGAAGGCCGCTTTCGTGGCGCGGGAAAAAGGCTTCAGCTCGCGGATCGCCCGCTCGGCGGCGAGCGCCTCGAGCCAGGCGAGCTCGATCCTGAGCCGGTAGCGGATGAGCGCCTGCTCGCTGAAGTACTCGCGCAGGGGATCGGCGGTCCTGGCGTACCGGCCGTCGAGAGGCGACAGCGCGGCGAGCGGCGAGGGCATGGGGCTCTATTATAAGGGGGTGGCGAAATTGCTTTCCCGAGTGAGCGCGGAAGCGAAGGCGTGCACCGTCTGCGCAAAGCATCTGCCTTATGCGCCCAAACCGGTGTTTCTCGTGGGCAGCGCGGCGCGGCTGCTGATCGTCGGCCAGGCGCCAGGGCGCCGCGTGCACGAGACAGGAATTCCGTGGAACGATCCTTCCGGCGACGCGCTGCGCGAGTGGCTGGCGATGGACCGCGCGGCTTTCTACGACAGCTCGCGCATCGCGATCGTGCCGGCGGGGCTTTGCTATCCCGGCACGGTGAACGGCGCCGACTTGCCGCCGCGTCCGGAGTGCGCCCCGGTGTGGCAGCCGAGGTTCCGCGCCGCGCTTCCCCGCCTTCGGCTGACGCTGCTGATCGGCCGCTACGCACAGGCCTATTACCTGGGAAAGCGCAGAAAGCAATCCCTGGCTGAAACGGTGCGCGCTTACCGCAGCTATCTCCCCGAATTTTTCCCGCTGCCGCATCCGAGCTGGCGCAACAAGCTGTGGCTGAAGGGGAACCCGTGGTTCGAACTGCGCGTCATCCCGGCGCTCAGGGAAAGCGTTGCTGCCTGTATCCGACAGGTATAATCCGCGCCCGTCATGAAGCTCCTCGCCTCGACCGCCAGCCCGTACGCGCGCAAGGTGCGTATCGTCCTCGCCGAGAAGAAAATCGAATGCGAGCTGCAGCCGGTCGACGTTTCCCCGGTCGACAACCCGGTCAATACCCACAACCCGCTCGGCAAGATCCCCACGCTCGTGCTCGACGACGGCACGGCGCTCTACGATTCGCGCGTCATCGTCGAGTTTCTCGACAACGCGTCGCCGATCAGCCGCCTGATCCCGGAAGACGTGCGCGACCGTGTCGCCGTGCGCCGCTGGGAGGCGCTCGCCGACGGCGTGCTCGACGCCGGGCTGCTGGTGCGGTACGAGTCGCTGCGCGACAGGAAGGAGCGCAGCAAGGATTGGAGCGACAAGCAGCTCGCGCGCATGCGCCGCGGCTGCGAGCAGATGTCGAAGGAGATCGAGGGCCGCGCTTGGTGCCACGGCGGCCGCTACTCGCTCGCCGACATCGCGCTCGGCTGCTGCCTCGGCTGGCTCGGATTCAGGCGGCCCGGCGATGTGGACTGGCATGCCGAGTACCCGGGGCTCGCCCGCCAGTACCACAAGCTGATGGAGCGGCCCGCGTTCGCGGACACCGTTCCGCAAGCTGCTAAGTGATTATTCCTCCGCCGAGGCAGACCTCGCGGTCGTAGAGCACGACCGACTGCCCCGGCGTCACCGCCCATTGCGGCGCCGGGAAGTCCACGGCGATCTCGCTTTCCCGCACCGCCGCCAGCGTGCACGCCGCGTCGGCCTGCCGGTAGCGCGTTTTCGCCGTGTGGCTCGAGCGCTCGGCCGGCGCCTCGCCCGCGATCCAGCTCGCCGCGCCGGCTTCGAGCGAATTCCTCAGCAGCAGCGGGTGGTCATGGCCCTGCACGACCACCAGCTCGTTGGCGGCGAGCCGCTTCTCGGCGACATACCAGGCCTCGCCCGCCCCGCCGATGCCGATGCCGATGCCTTTTCTCTGCCCGATCGTATAGAAGGCAAGACCGATGTGTTCGCCGAGCGCCGTTCCGTTTTCATCGACTATCGCGCCGGGTGCCTTCGGCAGATAACGCTGCAGGAACTCCCGGAACGGCCGCTCGCCGATAAAGCAGATGCCGGTCGAGTCCTTCTTGGCGTGGTTCGGCAGCCCGGCTTCGAGCGCGATGCGCCGCACTTCGGCCTTCCTCAGCTCGCCGACCGGGAACAGCACGCGCGAAAGTTGCTGCTGGTTCAGCCGATGCAGGAAATAAGTCTGGTCTTTTGCCGCATCATTGCCCCGCAACAACAGAACCTTGTCTTTTTCCTTTCTTGTTCTTGCATAGTGCCCGGTGGCAATCGTGGTCGCGCCCAGGCGCATCGCGTGATCGAGGAAAGCCTTGAACTTGATCTCCGCGTTGCACAGCACGTCGGGGTTCGGCGTGCGGCCCGCGGCGTACTCGCGCAGGAAATCGGCGAACACCCGGTCCTTGTATTCAGCGGAGAAGTTGACCGCCTCGAGCTCGATGCCGATGACGTCGGCGGCGGCCGCGGCGTCGATCAGGTCCTCGCGCGTCGAGCAGTACTCGTCATCGTCGTCGTCCTCCCAGTTCTTCATGAACAGGCCGACGACGTCGTAGCCGGCGCGCTTCAGCAGCAGCGCGGCGACGGCGGAATCCACGCCCCCCGACATGCCGACGACGACTTTCTCAGCCATAGTCCTTGGAAAGCACGTCGAGGGGGAAGTGCCTGCCGGCGACGAAATCATCCACGCACTTTTGCACCAGCGGCGAGCGGTGCTGAGCCGCCCGGTGCGTCAACTCCGCCGGAGTAAGCCAGTGCAAGGCGACAATTTCCTTGTCCAGTTTTGATTCCGGGTCGGAACTCATTATCCTTCCCTTGAAGCAAAACCTCAGAAACGTGATGTCCTTCGCTGCGTAGTGCCATCGGTAGATGCCCACCAGGCCGCTCGGCTCGAAGCGGTGCGCGGTCTCTTCCAGCACCTCGCGCCTGCAGGCGGCGAGCAGGGATTCGCCTGGATCGAGATGTCCTGCCGGCTGGTTTAAGACGATTCGCCCGTCGATCCGCTCTTCCACCAGGAGGAAGCGGCCGCCCCGCTCGATGACGGCGGCGACCGTGACGCTGGGCCGCCAGAGTTCGCTCATGCCGCTTTTTGGGTGTTCTTGCGGATGAACTCCGCCATGCGCTGCACGCCCGCCTCGATCGCCTGCTTGGAGGCGGCATACGAGAAGCGCACGTGCTGGCCCTCGCCCGGCACGCGGGTGCCGAAATGGACATCGGCGAGCACCGCCACACCCGCCTCGTTGAGCAGGCGCTGCCTGAAGTCCTCCGAATCCGCGGCGCCGATGCGGCGGCACGCCTCGGTGACGTTCGGCCAGACGTAAAAGGCGCCGCCCGGCACCTGGCAACTGACTCCCGGTACCTCGTTCAGCAGACGGACGATGAAATCGCGTCTTGCGAGGAAGCTCTTCCTCATCGCCTCGGCGGCGTCCTGCGGGCCCTTGATCGCCTCGAGCGCGGCCCACTGGCTGATCTGCGAGGCGCACGACTCGGTGTTGGTGATCCAGCGCGTGAAGACCGGCGCGAGCACCGGGTTCGACGTAAAGCCGATGCGCCAGCCGGTCATCGCCCAGGTCTTCGAGGCGCCGTCCGAAATGATGGTGCGCTCGTACATGCCTGGCACTTGCGCGATCGAGAAGAACTCGCCCGCGTAGGCAAGGCGCGAATAGATCTCGTCGGCGTACACCCAGACCTGCGGGTGGCTCTTGAGAATCGCCGCGATCTCTTCCAGCTCTTTTCTCGACAGCAGCCCGCCGGTGGGATTGTGGGGATAGTTGAGAATGAGGAGCCTGGTCTTCGGCGTGATCAGCCTTTCCAGATCCGTGAGATCAAAAGCGAATCGGCGCGCCTCGCGCAGAGGGAGCGGCACCGGTTTCGCGCCGCTCGCGACGATCTGCGACTCGTAGATGGGAAAGCCGGGGTTCGGGTAGATCACCTCGTCGCCGGCGCCGTAATCGGTGGTCGACAGCACGGCGTAAGCGATGAAAGGCTTCGCGCCCGCACCGACCACGACGTCTGGCGCGCCTATGGGCAGCCCGCCGCGCATCGCCGCGAGATAGCGCGCCGCCGCCTCGCGCAGCTCGTCGATCCCCGCCGACGGCGTGTAGCCGTGCTTGCCCGACTTGATCGCGCGGATCGCTGCTTCCTGCACGTTCTCCGGCGCCGGGAAATCGGGCTGGCCGATGCAGAAGCTGATGATGTCCCTGCCCTGGCGCGCGAGCGCATTCACCTCGGCGAGCACGACGAACGCGTTCTCGGTCCCCAGGCTCGAGGCCCGGCGGCTGATTTCCGGCATGAGAGGTCTCGAAAAAGTGCTTATTATGCCGCCCCATGCTCGTCAATTGCGTGGTGTACGAGGACGGCCGCAAGCTCGCGGAGATCGAGAAGCGCGAGATCCGCGGCTACCTCGCGCGCCCCGGCTGCTTCGTGTGGGTGGCGCTCAAGGACCCCACCGAGGCCGAGCTCGCCGAGATGCAGGAGGAGTTCGACCTGCACCCGCTCGCCGTCGAGGACGCACGCCACGGCCACCAGCGGCCCAAGCTCGAGGAGTACGGCCACTCGCTGTTCGTGGTGCTCAACACCATCGAAGTGATAGGCGATGAGCTTCGTATCGGCGAGCTGGATATCTTCGTCGGCCGCAACTATGTGCTCTCCGTCCGCCGCGGCACCGAGCACGGCTTTCAGGACGTGCGCGCGCGCTGCGAGCGCGAGCCGGAACTGCTGCGGAACGGCTCCGGGTATGTGCTCTACGCGCTGATGGATGCGGTGGTGGACCGCTACTTCCCGGTGCTCGACGCGGTCGAGATGGAGCTCGAGAACATCGAGGACCGGCTGTTCAGCGGATCGACGCCGCGCCTGAGCATCGAGCGGCTCTATTACGTGAAGCAGAAGCTCACCACGCTCAAGCACGTGACGGCGCCGTCGATGGAGTACGCCGGCAAGCTGTTCGGCGGCCGCGTGCCGGGCGTGTGCTCTGGGCTCGGCGAATACTACCGCGACGTCTACGACCACCTGGTGCGGCTCAACCAGTCGATCGACTCGGAACGAGACACGGTCAACACCGCGATCCAGGTGAACGTCGCCATGATCACCTATGGCGAGACCGAGGTCACGAAGCGCCTCGCGGCATGGGCAGCGCTGATCGCGGTGCCCACATTCATCGCCAGCCTGTACGGCATGAACTTCAAGAACATGCCCGAGCTGGATTGGACCTTCGGCTATCCGCTGGTTCTCGCGGTGATGGCGGGGTTCGACCTCTATTTCTGGTATCGCTTCAGGAAAGCGGGCTGGCTCTAGAGGCGCAGCTCGGCCCGCACCGCGTCCCAGGCGACGGCCACTTCGCCTGCTTGCTTCTCGATCAATCCCAGATCGGCAAGCCTCGACACATCCGTGTGCACGTTCTTGTAGTCGCGCCCGAGCTGCTTCGCGAGCTCGTAGATCGAGCTCGGCCCGGCGCTGCGCAGGTGCTCGAGCAGCGCCCAGCGCGCCGGCGTCAGGGTGCGCAGAAGAAGCGGCAGGTCCTGCAGCGTCAGCACGCGCAGCGGCGCGAGCTTTCGCCCTTCGGCCACGCGGTTCCAGGCCGCTTCGAAGCGATCGAGCGCGTCGCCCGCCGCGGCGACCCGCAGCTCGAGCGTCCTAGCCAAGGCGCCCGCCCGCCGCCTCGACGTCGCGCTCGAAGTCGTAGCGCAGCTGCTCGACCGACCTGAACTCGTACGCAGCGCTGCGCCCGCGCACTCTGCGGCGCCCGTTCTGGTACTCGACCAGCTCACCATAGCGCAGCCGGTGGCGCAGATCATCGTGCAGCTCGACTTCGAGCAGGGCATCGCCGAGCAGTACTTTTTCAGACAGAAGCAACATATGGCTTAGCATACCATAGCCAGGGTGCGCTAAAATGACGTGCAAATGCCCTCCCGGGACGATTTCTTCAACCTGTACCGTCATGGTTTCGTCCGCGTCGCGGTGGCGACGCCGCGCGTGCGCATCGGGGATCCCCGGTACAACGGCGACGCGACGCTCGAGCTCATGCTGCGGGCCGCGCGCGACAAGGCGGTGCTCGCCGTGTTCCCCGAGCTTGGCCTTTCCGCCTACACCTGCGACGATCTGTTCCATCAGCGCACGCTGATTGACGCCGCGGAAAACGCGCTCGCGCAGCTTCTCGCGCGCACGCGCAACCTGCCGCTCGCCGCGCTGGTCGGCCTGCCGGTCGCGGTCGACGGCCGACTCTACAACTGCGCGGCGCTCGTCTGCCGCGGGCGGCTGGTCGGCGTCGTGCCGAAGACCTACCTGCCGAACTACCGCGAGTTCTACGAGGCGCGGCAGTTCACGCCCGGCGACAGCAGCCCGCGCACCGTCATCACGCTGGCCGGGCAGGACGCCGCCTTCGGCACGAACCTGCTGTTCCGGCTCGCCGAGATGCCGAGCTTCGTCCTGCACGTCGAGATCTGCGAGGACCTGTGGGTGCCCGCGCCGCCGTCGTCCTTCGCGGCGCTCGCCGGCGCGACCGTGTTCGGCAACCTCTCGGCATCGAACATCATCATCGGCAAGGAGGGCTACCGCCATCAGCTTGTCTCCAATCAGTCGGCGCGCTGCATTGCGGCCTACCTGTACAGCGCGGCCGGTTTCGGCGAGTCCACGACCGATCTCGCCTGGGATGGCCACGCGATCATCTACGAGAACGGCACGCTGCTCGCCGAGTCGCAGCGCTTCGCCGCTGCCCCGCAGCTCGCGCTCGCCGACGTCGATCTCGACCGGCTGCTCGCCGACCGCATGCGGCAGAACACCTTTGCCGAGGGCGCGCGCCGCCACCCGGCCGAGGTGGCCCGGTTCCGCAGCGTGGAGTTCTCGCTGCCGCTCCCCAGGGGGCGCCTGCCGCTCGAGCGCCGCATCGGCCGCTTCCCTTACGTGCCGGGGGACGCGGCGAGCCGCGACACGCGCTGCGAGGAGGTGTACCGCATCCAGGTGCAGGGCCTCGTCACCCGCATGCAGGCGACGGGCACCAGGAAGCTCGTCATCGGCGTCTCCGGCGGGCTGGATTCCACCCAGGCGCTCCTCGTCTGCGCGCGCGCGCTCGACGAGCTGAAGCTGCCCAGGCGCAACATCCTCGCGTACACCATGCCCGGCTTCGCAACCACCAGCCGCACGCGCAACCAGGCATGGCAGCTGATGCGCGCGGTCGGCGCGACAGCCGAGGAAATCGACATCCGGCCGTCGTGCATGCAGATGCTGAAGGACATCGGCCATCCCTTCGCCAAGGGCAGGAAGGTCTACGACGTCACCTTCGAGAACGTGCAGGCGGGCGAGCGCACCAGCCACCTCTTCCGTCTGGCCAACCAGCACGGCGGCTTCGTCGTCGGGACGGGCGACCTCTCCGAGCTGGCGCTCGGCTGGTGCACCTACGGCGTCGGCGACCACATGTCGCATTACAACGTGAACGCGAGCGTGCCGAAGACCCTGATCCAGTACCTCGTCGGCTGGGTGGCCGACTCCGAGGAGTTCAGCACCGACGTGAAGCGTGCCTTGAAACGGGTTCTGGACACCGAGATCAGCCCGGAGCTCATCCCCGGCAAGCAGAGCACCGAGGCCATCATCGGCCCCTACGAGCTGCAGGATTTCAACCTTTATTACACCCTGCGCTTCGGCTATACGCCCGCGAAAGTCGCCTTCCTCGCCTGGAATGCGTGGAAGGGCGAATACCGGCTGCCGGAGATCCGCAAGTGGCTGGGGGTGTTCCTCAAGCGCTTCTTCCAAATGAGCCAGTACAAGCGCAGCGCCATGCCCAACGCACCCAAGGTTGGCTCGGGCGGCTCCCTCTCTCCCCGCGGCGACTGGCGCGCCCCCGCCGACGGCAACGCCTCCGCCTGGCTCGCCAACCTCGCCCGCGTCCCGACCCGCGACTAGAAATCGCAAGATTTCTTGAGGGTGTGTAATAGTTCGATGGGAATGCGTACTGCGTCAAACCCCTGCAACGGCGAACGGGTATCGTGGTATCGCAATGGCTACCGGTCCCTTCTTCGGCGTGATGGCGATCCTCAACATGGCGGCGAGCGCGTTCGCTGCCGGGGATACGGCGCTCCTCGGCGTGTTCCCGAAGCACCGGATCACGACGCTCTCGGGGCTGCGTAAAGAAGTGGTCCGCTGGGGCGATCAATCGAGCCCCAAACTCTCCAGGAAAGACATCGACGCGCTGGTCGACTGGCTGAACAAGAACTTCTACAAGCTCGACAAATAGCGCCGGGAAATCGGCGTCAGCAGTCCAGGTCCATCTGCTGATGAAGATTTTCAGATTTTTACGAGTGTAACGGTCTGCGCTCCTCCAAAATGCCTCCGTGGAACGCTGGATACTGCTGGTCAGTGCTGAGCTCGCATATCAGGTGCTCGGCCCGTACGCTTCCGAGCTCGATCGGCTGCATGCACTGGGAAGGCTGAATGGAAACCAGAACGGCAACGTTCTCGTTCTGGATCTCGGGCGGGGCAAGCGCCCGGTCATCAGGTGCGTGATAACGCGGGGTCCCTCTGGCAGGCAGAATGCGCGCAACGAGAGCAGTGCCAAGCGGGCAACGGCTGCTCCCAGCGCGGCACAACACTACCGCGCAGCGATTTCGCCCGATACAAGCATCGACGAACTGGACCTGAAGCCCAAAGCCCACAGCCTCTTTCTTGACAATGGGCTCAAGACGCTCCGCGACCTTGCCGCCTTGCCGGAGGCCGAACTGCGGGCTCAGCACGGCATCGGACGCGCCACGCTGGATAAGCTGCGATCGATCTTGCATTCTGCCGGCCTGAGGTTCGCGCCGCCCCCCGACCCGGTCGCCAGGCTCCATTGGAAAAACCGCCAGCGCCGCGCGGAGGTCCTCGAACCTGCAGTCACCGTACCCGATGACGCGGGGGTCTCCGCTCTCGGGCTTCTTCCCGCCGCACTCACTGCGATGACGCGACGCGGTCTGAAAACCGTCTCCGATCTGGTCAGCTACACGCCGCTCGAGCTGTCCGGCATCATGTCGAGACGCGCTATCCGGGACACCATGGAGCGGTTGACGCTCTTTGGCCGATCCCTGCAGCCGGAATCGCCACGACGGAATGGCTTCGGGCTGATCGAGCGTTCGGAGTACTTGAACACCCTGTCGGTACGCACGCCGGTCAAAGAGCTGCGGCACTTGCTGGGGAGACGGGCCACCTCGGCGCTCCAGGGCGCCGGATTTGAGGCTGCCGGCGACATCCTCAGCCGCAGCCTGCCGGAGAAGCTGTCCGAGCGTGATCGAGCGCGCGTCGACGGCTTCGTTCTCGAGTTCAGGACGTCTCTGGAAACTCGCCGAGCGTAGACGCCGTCAGCGGCTGAGCGCCGCGGAGGCGAGCTTCGGGACGTTGAACCCTTCGCAGTCGCCGCCGCAGCCGTATTCCTTGCCCGCGTCGAGCGCGCGCTTGTAGTAGGTGTTGGCGGCTTCCCGGAGGCCGAGGCCCCTGGCGGCTTCCGCGAGCATGAAGTAGGAGAGGTCGCCCAGGTAGCCGACCTGCAGTACGGAGACGGCCAGGTCGCGCCACTGTTTCCTGTCGTGCAGCTTCTTCCAGTCGCTTGTTCTGCGCGAGTAGCTGAAAGCGCATTGCGCGCGGCAGTCGAATACCGTCTCGCCGCGCTTGAACTTCTCGAAGGGCTCGGCGAGAAAGCTCATGGTCGTCGGCTCGTTCGCGACGCGCGCGGCGAACTCCTCGCGCGTCGGCGCGCCCGGCCGCGTGACCAGGCGCTCGTTGACTGCCTCCTTCGAGCTGAGGAAGGTCGGCGCGTCGCCCGGGTTGGCGGATTTCGCGGCGAGGTAGAGCGGCTGCATCCTGGCGCCCAGCGCCTGCAGGGTCTCCTTGCGGTGCTCGGGTGACGGGTGGGTAGAGAGGAATTCGGGCGGAGTGCCGCCGCCGAGCTTGCCCATCTTGTCCCACAACGACACCGCGACAGCAGGATCGTAACCGGCGCGCGCCGCGAGCTCGATGCCGATCTGGTCGGCTTCGGCCTCGCTTTCGCGGCTGTTGGGCAGCTGGATGGCAAGCACTGCAGCCTGCTGCATCAGCACCGCAGTCTGGTCTCGCGCCCCGAGCGCAATGGCGGCGAGCTGCGTGCCGACGCTCGTGCTGTAGGCGATCGACATGCGCTCCTGCGTGTGGTTGGCGAGCGCGTGGCCGATCTCGTGGCCCATTACCTGCGCGACCTCGTCGTCGGTGGCCTTCAGCTTCTCCCACATGCCGCTGTAGATCGCCATCTTGCCGCCCGCCATGCAGAAGGCGTTGACGGTCTTCGGGTCGTTGATCACCTGCACTTCCCAGTTCCATTTCGCCGAGTCGGGACGGAAGCGCACCGCCTGCGCGATCAGGCGGTCGGTGATCTGGCGCACCTTCTCGGCGCGCGGCGAGTCGGCCTCGACTTTCTTTTTCTTGCCGAGATCGCCCATCATCGAGTTGTAGGCCGCCGCGGACTGGCCGATCGCCATGTCCTCGGACACCACCATGAATTGGCTGCGCCCGGTGATCGGATTGGTGGAGCAGCCAGCGAGCGCGACGAGCGCCAGCGGCGCGAGCCAATGCATGTGCTTGAAAAAACGCTTCATTGAGTATCGGATTTTACGTCCGGCGGCGCGGCGTAGCTGTAACGAAATGTTTGGCTTAGACTACGTGCACCCCAAGCAAGTCCCCATGCCCTCCCCAGCCCGACCCCCGAAGCCCGACAAAGAGCCGGTGTTCGAGCATCCGCCGCTGTGGATCCACGAGTCGGTGGCCGCGAAGTGCTTCATGGCGGCTGCCAAGCTGCCCGCCGCCCTGGTCCGCCAGGTGAAGCGCGTCCTGTCGGTCCGCGGCAAATAGAAAGGAAATGCCTTGCGCTCGAAGCGTGAAGTAAAGCGTCGCGCGTTGCTGGAGCTGCTCGACCGCATCCCGCTGCCGCCCCGCAAGGACACCGTCGGAGGAAATCGGGCTCCGACCCCGGTTTCGCCTAAGCCACCTTCTTCGCCGCCGCCTTCGGCAGTTCGCCGATCGCGGTCCTGACCGCTTCCTCGACTCTCTCGAGGAACACGAACTCGAGCTTCCGACGCGCCTCCGCGAGGCCGCGCAGCGAGATCTCGCCGGTCATGGCGACATCCGGGCGCACCGGCAGCCCGGCGTGCAGCGACACCAGCGCGAGGAACATCGCCACGCCCGCGCTCGGGCCGTCTTTCGGCGTAGCGCCGGCCGGCACGTGGATGTGGATGTCCACCTTGTCGAGGGGCTCGCCGAGGAAGCTCTTGGCGAGGGTCAGCGCGGCTTGCGCCGACTCCTTCATGACGTCGCCGAGCTGCCCGGTGAGGATCAGCTTGCCCGTGCCCGGCACCTGCGAGGCCTCGATGAACAGGATGTCGCCGCCCACCGGCGTCCAGGCGAGGCCCGTCGCCACGCCCGGGACGGCGGTGCGCTCGGCGACTTCGCCTTCGAATTTTCTCGGTCCCAGAATCGCGTGCAGGTCCTTCGGCTCGATGACGACTTTCTGCGCTTTCGCCTCGGCGATCTGCATCGCCGCGGAGCGCAGCACCGCGCCGATCTCGCGCTCGAGGTTGCGCACGCCGGCTTCGCGCGTGTAGTCGGAGATGATCGTGCGAATGGTGTCTTCGGTAATACTCGCCTGTTCTGAAGTCAAGCCGTTGGCCTCGAGCTGTCTCTTGACCAGGTAGCGCTTGGCGATCTCGAGCTTCTCCTCCTCGGTGTAGCCGGGGAGCTGGATGATCTCCATCCGGTCGCGCAGCGGCCCCGGGATCGTGTCGAGCACGTTCGCGGTGGTGATGAACATCACCTTCGACAGGTCGAAGTCGACGCCGAGGTAGTTGTCGCGGAAGCGCGCGTTCTGCTCCGGGTCGAGCACTTCGAGCAGCGCCGAGGACGGGTCGCCATGGAAGCCGCCCATGCCCAGCTTGTCGATCTCGTCGAACATGATCACCGCCGCGCGCGACTCGGCGCGGCGGATCGCCTGGATGATGCTGCCCGGCAGCGCCCACCCCCGGCGGCCCGACGAAGCACAGGATCGGGCTCTTGCCGTTCGGGTTCAGCTTCTTCACCGCGAGGTACTCGAGGATGCGGCGCTTGATCTTTTCGAGGTCGTAGTGGTCCTCGTCGAGCACTCTGCGCGCTTCTCCGATATCGATGGGCTTGACCTCCGCATCGCGCCACGGCAGCTCCGCGAGCCATTCCAGATAGGTGCGCAGCATCGAGGACTCGGCGCTGTTCTCGCCCATCCGCTGCAGGCGCTTGAGCTCCTTGGCGGCGTGCTTGTGCACGTCCTCCGGCATGCCGGCGTCGCCGATCGCCTTCTTCAGCTCCGCGAGCTCGGCCGCCCCTTCCTCGCCCTCGCCCAGCTCCTTCTGGATCTGGCGCATCTGCTCGCGCAGCACGTGCTCGCGCTGGCGCTCGTCGAACTCCTTCTTCGTCTTGTCGCCGATCTCCTTCGAGATGCGCAGCACGCCGAGGCGCTCGGCGAGCAGCTCCAGCACCTTGTCCAGGCGCCGCTTGAGCTCGAAGGTCTCAAGCAGGTTCTGCTTGTCCTCGTTCCTCACGTCGAGGAGGTTCGCCACCATGTCGGCGAGCAGGCCCGGCGAGCCCACCTGCTGCACCACCACCGCCAGCTCCTCCGGGGCGTTGGCGAGCAGCTGGATCGCCTCGACCGCGCGCTCCTTCAGCTGCAGGAAGCGCGCCTCGATCTCGGGCGTCATCTCGTCCTTGGTCTCGACGTACTGCACGCGCGCGACGAGGAACGGCCAGCCCTCGAGGAACTCGAGCACGCGGAAGCGGCTCGTGCCCTGCACCACGAGGTGATGCGCGCCTTCCGGGCCGGTGATGTAGCGCACCACCTGGCCGGCGGTGCCGACCCAGTAGAGGTCGTCGGGCCGAACGTCGTCCTTCTTGGCATCGCGCTGCAGGAGGAAGCCGATCTTCTTCTCGCTCCTTACCGCTTCCTGCGCGGCCGCCACGGAAGACTTGCGGCCGACCGTGATCGGCGAGATCACCCCGGGGAACAGCACCGTGTTGCGCATCGGGACGACGATCACGGCGTCGTCGGGCAGCGGCCGGCTCGAGCTCGCCTTTGCACCCTGCGAGGCTGCCGGCGCGGCGTTCAGCTTTTCCTCGTTCGAAAGAACCTTCTGCTGCTCGCTCATCGGCCTTCCTTCTTCCGGAATATCAGGGTGAGCACGCCCTCCGCGAGCGTCTTGCGATCGAGCTCGAGCGAAGCGTACGGATCGTCGAGCGGCAGCTGCAGCCGGAGCTCGAAGCGACCGTAGGGAATCTCGATGCGATGCAGGTACGCGCCGTCTTCGCGGCAGGGAAAATCGCGCAGCGCCGACACCGTGACCCCGCCGGGCTCGACGGCGACGCTGATCGCGTCGGCAGAGACGCCGGGCAGCGCGATCTGCACGCGCACTTCGTCGCCCGTCTCGATGACGTCCACGGGCGGCTCCCAGGCGTGCACCTGCTCGGCGCCGCTCGCGCGCAGAAACTGCCGGTGCAGGCGGTCGGCCTGCTCGAGGAGCGACAGCGCCTCGGTCCACATCCGGCTCGAAAAATCGCGCGATCTCACGGGCGTTAAATGGCGGCGCCGGAAACGGTTATCAAGTGTCGCAAAAAACAGACCTGGCTCATATATTTACCGCCTGGTCGAGCAACCATTTGCGAAACGCGGCCACCGCCGGGCGCTCGGCAATAACCTCGGGGCACACCAGGAAATACGCCGACTGCGGTTTCAGCTCCACCTTGAACGGGGCGCACAGCTTTCCCGATGCGATATCGTCGTTGACCAGAGGTTTCAAAGCAAGCGCTACCCCCAGCTTCTGCGACGCCGCCTCGAGCGACAGGATGTTGGAGGAAAAATGCGGCCCGCGGCTGCCGTCGACGCGACCCGCGACGCCGGCCGCCTCGAGCCACTTCTGCCACGCGTTGCCGTGCGCGACGAGGTCCATCGCCTCGTCGTGCAGGAGCACGTGGTGCGCCAGGTCCGCGGGCTCGCGCAGCCCGGGATGGTTGCGGGCGAGCTCCGGGCTGGCGACCGCGATGGTGGCGACATCGAACAGGTGATCGGCGCGGTAGCCGGGATAGTTGCCGCCTCCGAGGTGGATCTCCACGCCGGAGACGTCGTCCCTCAGGTCGAGGTTTCCCACCAGGGTGGCGGAATCGAGCGCGCCGGCGTCGACCATCTTGCTCGAGGCGAAGACGCGCAGCTCGATCCTCGGCTCGCGCTTGGCGAAATCCGCCAGGCGCGGAAAGAGCCACCGCGCGGTGAAGACCGGCGGCGCGGTGATCAGGAGCTCGGTCTCCGCGGCGCGCTCGCGGATCAGCTCCACCGCCGCGGCGAGCGACTCGAAGCCTTCACGCAGCTTCGGCAGGCAGGCGCGCGCCGCTTCCGTGAGCTGCACCCCCCGCCCGGCGCGGCGGAACAGCTCCACGCCGAGATACTCCTCCTCGAGGCTCTTGATCTGGTGGCTGACGGCGGCCTGCGTGATGGAGAGCTCCTGCGCCGCCTCCTTGAACGAGAGATGGCGCGCGGCGGCCTCGAAGACCCGCAGTGCGTTCAGCGGCGGCAAGCGATAGATCATGAAATTAGTGAGCTTTTCTCATGGCAGACGTGAGAATTCATCATTTGCTGTTGCGAGGGGGCGGCCCTATCTTGCACTGGTGACAGGAGGGACCATGAAAATCAAAGAGCATAGCGCATTGACCACGCCATTCTGGCAAGCAGCGTATCAGTCGCTGCCGCAGGAAGTGCGCCACCGCTATCGCGCTCATTTCGAGTATGCGGAACGCTGGGAACTCGGCCTCGAGGCGGCCATCGAAGCTCTCTCGCGTGCGAAAGGCGCGTTTGCCAGGCTGTTTCTTACGCCCGGCAGGCCGCGCTCGGCGCACTGACCATCGCTTGCTTCGCCGTCCGCGCATCTGACGCCTTCTCCTCCTCCTCTGGCTAGGAGCGCGCGGGCGGCGAGCATCTTCTCTTTCAGGCTCCGCGGGCGTAGCATGCACCGCGCAGTCGAGCAGAAAGGAGGCCCGTATGTGTCTCGAGTACGAACGCGAGTACTACCAGCGCCGCGCTGAAGAGGCGCGCAAGGCCCTGCAGAGAGCCGAGGAGCAGAGGAAGCAGGCCAAGCCGGAGACCCCGGCCAAGCCCGCCGAACCAAGACCTGGAGCGAAGGAGCCTGTTCCAGCTTGATTACTGCTTGAGCGTATCCAGGCGCCGGAACGGAACGTCGTACTTGGCGAGGAAGCTCTCCACCGCCGGCACCCAGTAGCGGATGCCCGTCAGGCCGCCGAACACGTAGTGGCCGTCTTCGCCGAACGGCGGCTGCAGCACGTACTCGGCGCGCGCACCGCTCGCGGTGAAGCGCTTGAACCAGAACCTGGTCGTGTCCGGGTTGAAGTACTGGTCGTTCTCCGCGTAGTGGAACATCACCGGCGCCTTGATCGATCTTCCGACCTTGTCGAGCACGCGCGCGAGCGGCTCGGCGGCGCCGGGCACGCCCGGATGCAGCGCGGGGTTGCCGCCGCGTCCCGCCGCGAAAGCGAGCACCGCCACCAGTCCCTCGGGCTGGCGCATGCCGGCGGTGAACACCGCCACCATGCCTCCCGCCGAATGCCCGGCGAGGATCATGCGGTGCGGGTCGACGTAGGGCAGCGCGCGCGCGTACTCGTACGCCGCCATGACGTCCTCGGCGGCCGCCTGCTCGCCGCCAAGGTAATCCGGATGGCTGCAAGACCCGGTGTACTCGGCGAACTCGCCGCCGGTAGCGCCGAAGCCGCGCCGTAACGGCAGCACCACCACGTAGCCGCGCTGCGCGAACACCGCCGCGGACATCAGGAGATCGGTCGGGGAGGCGCCTGCGCGCTCCTTGTCGGAGACCGGTACGCCGTGATTGAGGATCACCGCGCCGAAGGGCCCCGCTCCCTCGGGACGCAGAATCGTCGCCGCCACCGTATAGCCGCCGGGCGCCGGGATCCACACCCCTTCCTGGATTTGGGCGAGCGCCGTCGAGCACAAGAGCCCTGCTGCCGCGCACGAGGCGCGAAGAACAACCCCCGCTTGCAACGCCCCTCCCCGAAAACACATTGCTTGTCAGCGCGACAAGTGTAGCGACGCCTGCGACAGTTGGGTAGTCGAAACTCTGTTACCTTAGCGAACCCATGAGTTTTCACGAGGATCGGCTGCGTACTCTCGCGCCGGAAACTCTCAAGGGAATGCGCCGCGGCATCGAGAAGGAGAGCCTG
>WNFI01009336.1_pt1 | contig 24432 bp, 20 predicted proteins | sample 5400471 | NCBI WGS metagenome assembly WNFI01 (sample SAMN13153348, study PRJNA577476) | soil metagenome | isolation source: 100 cm saprolite on Douglas fir-dominated hillslope | place: USA:California | collected 2013-09-17 | reverse complement strand
CGCATGAGGATCACCCGCACGAGGATCACCCGCACGAGGATCACTCGCACGAGGATCACTCGCACGAGGATCACTCGCACGAGGATCACCCGCACGAGGATCACCCGCACGAGGATCACCCGCACGACGGTCACCCGCACGAGGATCACGCGCCCGAAGATCCCCGGCATGAGGATCAGCGGCAGGAGGATCACCGGCAGGAGGATCGCGCCGACGTACTTGCGCCGATCGCGGGCTACGGCGCGACGGAGATAGCCGCCCCGCCTGTCGGAAGCGACGCCGGGGTTATCTCGCCGACTGTCGACGAAACGCCGGCAGCCCTGCCCTACGCTCCCGCCGCGCAGCCGGGGCTGGATCTCCAGCCCCCCGCCGAGGGCAGGATCGAGGAAGCCGGCGACCGCGACTACGCCAGCCGTCCGGAACGCAGCACGGCCGCCGAGGTGAGTACGCTTCCGCCCGAAACGGAGGGTGGCGACAATGCCGCGTTCGCGAGCGAATCGGCGGCCGCTCACGGCGAACCCGCCGGCGAGCCGCCGCCCGTCGTCGAGACGGTCGAAACCGTCGGCGGCGACGAGTTCGAGGAAGCCGCCCGCCAGCGCTCGCGTTCGCTGCGCCACTACAAGATCCAGGAAGTCGTCAAGCGCCGGCAGATCATGCTGGTGCAGGTCACCAAGGAGGAGCGCGGCAACAAGGGCGCCGCCCTCACAACCTATCTCTCGCTCGCCGGGCGTTATTGCGTGCTGATGCCGAATACCGGGCGCGGCGGCGGCGTCTCGCGCAAGATCACCAGCGCTACCGACCGCCGGCGCCTCAAGGAGCTCCTCGATGAGCTCGATCTCCCCGAGGGCATGGGCGTCATCGTCCGGACCGCAGGCAGCGAGCGTTCCAAGGCCGAGATCAAGCGCGACCTCGAATATCTGTTGCGGCTGTGGGACGAGATACGCAGCCTCACCCTGCAATCGACGGCGCCGGCGCTGATCTACGAGGAGGGCAACCTCATCAAGCGCTCGATCCGCGACCTCTACGCGCGCGACATCGACGAGGTGCTGGTCGAGGGCGAGGAAGGCTACAAGACGGCCAAGGCATTCATGAAGATGCTGATGCCGAGCCATGCCAAGCGGGTGCAGCCCTATCGCGACACCATCCCCCTGTTCCATCGCTTCCAGGTCGAGAGCCAGATCGATCTCATCCACTCGCCCGTCGTGCAGCTGCGCTCGGGCGGCTACATCGTCATCAACCCGACGGAAGCGCTGGTCGCGATCGACGTCAATTCGGGACGGTCGACCAAGGAGCGCAACATCGAGGAGACGGCGCTGCGCACCAACCTCGAGGCGGCGGAGGAGATCGCCCGCCAGCTCCGTCTGCGCGACCTCGCCGGCCTCATCGTCATCGATTTCATCGACATGGAGGAGCACCGCAACCAGGGCGCGGTCGAGCGCCGTCTCAAGGAAGGCATGAAATACGACCGCGCGCGCATCCAGCTCGGTCGCATCAGCCCGTTCGGCTTGCTCGAATTGTCGCGCCAGCGGCTGCGGCCTTCGCTGGTCGAGGCGTCGACCCAGCCCTGCCCCCATTGCGCCGGCACCGGCCATATCCGCTCGACCGAATCGACGGCGTTGCATGTCTTGCGGGCAATCGAGGAGGAAGGCATCCGCCGCCGCTCGGCGGAGATCTGCATCTACGTACCGACCGCAGTGGCGCTCTACGTCCTCAATCAGAAGCGGCAAGCCCTGGCGCAGATCGAAATGCGCTATGGCTTCCGCGTCACCGTCGCGCATGACGACACGCTCATCCCGCCCGCCTTCCGTCTCGAGCGGCTGCGCAACCTCACCCCCGAGGAAGCGGCGATGATTCCGGCCGCCATGATGCAGCTTCCGCCGCCGATCGAGGAGGACGACGAGGAGGAGATCGAGGAGACCGAAGAGGCGGCCGCGACAGGCGCGGCGCCCGAACAGGGTGAGGAGATCAGCGAGGAGGAACGCGGCCGGCGCCGCCGTCGGCGCCGCCGGCGCCGGCGTCCGGGCGAGGAGCCGCAAGCAGACCACTGGAGCCGGCCGCATGACGGGTCCCACGATCCGCATGCCCAGGCGCCGGATGGTGCGGAGGAGGACGGCGGCCACGGCATGGCAGCGGGCGCGCCGACGCCAACGCATGATCACGACCATCCGGCCGCCGCAGTCGAAATCGAGGCGGCCCCTGGCGAACAGCTTGGCGAGATTGCCGAGCCAGGAGCCGAACCTTCTGGTGACGGCGAGCATCCCGGTGGCCGCAAGCGGCGGCGGCGCGGCAAGCGCGGCGGACGGCGCCGCGGTCGCGGCGACGCGCCGGGCCGTTCACCGGGCGACGACGTCGCCGGCTGGCGAGCGGACGACGCCCCGCACGCGGCAGCGGCCGAGCAGATCGAGGTCGTCCATGAGCCGGCGACGTCCGAGACCCACCGCGAGGACATCGAGCCGGCCTTTGCCGTATCGACGTTCCGTGTCGCCGAGGAGACGCTGGACATGGCGGAGGCGCCGGTGATGGATGCCGGCGAGACGCTGCGCTTCCGGCACGACCGTGCCGGCGCCCAAGCTCGTCACCGAGAAGCCGGCCAACCCGAAGCGCGGCTGGTGGCAGCGCCTGATCGACTCCTGACCGCTCGGATTCGCGACTGACCGGGTGGGGGCTGCTCAGCCCCGCCCGGCTTGCCAGTGCTTCAGACGGTGCGCCGCCTCGGCGATCGTCGAAGTCGATCCGGCGAAGGAGATGCGCAAGGTGGCGTGGCCGCGCACGGGATCGAAATCGGTGCCTGGCGTGCAGGCAACACCGGTCTCGGCCAGCATGCGGCGACAGAACTCGACGCTGTCATCGGTCAGCGCCGCGATGTCGGCATAGAGATAGAACGCGCCATCCGCCGGCGCCAGCCGGTCGAACCCCGCCGCCGGCAGCTCCGCGAGGAGCAGCGCGCGATTCTCGGCATAGCGCGCGAGGTTCCGGCGCAACTCGTCGTGACAGTCGAAGACGGCAAGCGCGGCGTGCTGCGACAGCGTCGGCGGCGAGATGAAGAAATTCTGCGCCAGGCACTCGATGGCACGCAGCAGCGCGGAGGGCACGACCATCCAGCCAAGGCGCCATCCGGTCATCGAGAAGTATTTAGAGAAGCTGTTGACGATGATCGCGTCCTCGCTCGCGGCGAGCGCGGTCGTTGCGGCGATCCCGCCATAGCTCAGCCCGTGATAGATCTCGTCCGAGACGAGACGGATCCCCGACCGCGCGCAATGGCCCGCCAGCATGGCGATTTCCTCGCGCGCCAACATGGTGCCGGTCGGGTTGGCCGGGCTGGCGATGATCAGCCCATCGATCTTGCCCGACTGCCGCTCCAGCAGTGCGACCGAGGCCTGGTAGCCCTGCTCGGGACCGGCCGGCAGCTCGATGGGAGCGAGGCCGAGTGCGGTGAGGATGTTGCGATAGGCGGGATAGCTCGGCGACGCGAGGGCAACGCGGTCGCCGGGCTCGAAAGCGGCGAGAAAGGCGAGCAAGAAGCCGCCCGACGACCCGGTGGTCAGGACGATCCGCGCCGGATCGACGGCGAGATCGTAGGTCTCGCGGTAGTGAAGCGCGATGCGCCGGCGCAGCGCCGGCAGGCCGAACGCTTCGGTATAGCCGAGCGCGTCGTCGCGAAGAGCCGCCTGCGCCGCGGCGATGACCTTGGCTGGCGCGCCGGTCGAGGGTTGGCCGACCTCGAGATGCAGGACATCTGCCCCGGTTGCCGCGCGGTCATTGGCGGCGCGCATCACGTCCATCACGATGAACGGCGGGATCTGGCCGCGGCGCGAGACCTTGAGGACCATGGTCGAAGGCCTCTCTATCGCTTCCTTTCCGCCGTCGCCGTCAGGCCGGCGCGGCGCGGATCGGCTTGCACGGCACATTGATCACTGCCCGGTAGACCGGCGGCGCAGACGAGCCCGTTGACCGCACCAAGCTTCGGCGTCTCCGTCACCTGGCGCTGTCCCAGCGGCAGCCCGGGTTCGGCGAGGATCGGACCCGGTCCGCTCACATAGACGCGCGGGGTCGCCATCGCCTGATCGAGGGACAGCGGCGAGGCGAGCGCATTCAATGCCGTCTGGACCATGACCTGCGAGCCGCTGCGATCGCCACCCGCGGCGAAGGCGGCGAGCAGTTTGCGCACATTCTCATTAGCCACCAGCACCGCCGCGCCCGAGATGCCGTCGGAACGCGGCCCCGGCACCGGCAGGCTGGCCAGGATTCCGGTACCGGCGACGATCCGTCCGGCGCCGAACAGTCGGCCCATGGTCAGGCTGCAGGCCATGGCGGCACCTCGATAATCGACGACGACAAAGCCGGTTGCCGCATCGCCGTCATCGGCCGTCGGTGCCGCGGTCGTCAACGACGTCGATGGGGGAAGAAAGGCGCCGGTCATATCGGCGATTGCCGTTACGCGTTGGGCGACGTCCTCCTTCGCGCCGCCGCCGGCGACGCGATTGAAAAGACGGCCGAGCAAGGTGGTCCCCGCGGCATCGCTATTGGCGGCGCGCCACAGCTTCTCGGCCAGGGCGCCGCCGGGGGTTGACGAGAAATAAGCGACATCGTTGCCGAAGGGCACGCCCTTGACTTCCTGCCACTCCGGCGTCACGCCGCGCAGCGCGGCGGCGTCGATCTCCCCTCCAGTGCCGGCAAGGTATTGCGCGGCGAGCCGGCCGAGATACATATCGGCGGCGCCGCGCATGCGCAGCGCCGCCAGCGTGTCCGCCAGCTCGCCCTGCGGTAAGACATCGCCCTCGGCGAGCGGCTTGCCGCTCGGTCCTGTGATCTCGGCACGCGCGGCGGCAATGTCGTTCATCATGGCGCGCGATACCGGCGCGCCAAAGCGCGCCATGTTCTCCGCGCCGACAACGATCTGTTCCCAGCGTAGCTTGCCGTATTTGGCCTGGATCGCGTAGAGCCCGCGCGCCAAAGCCGGCATGCCGATCGCGCCGCCCTCCTTGCCGGCGCGCGGCAGGAAGTCGACTGACTGCGTCAGCAGGGGGTCCTCGTTGCGGCCCGGACCGAAGATACCCGGCGATTGGCCGAACAGCGGCTGGCCCTCCGTCGGATCCCGCCCGTTGCGAATGAGGCAGGCCCCTCCACCGCCGAGACTGGCGCGCGAGGGCAGCGTCACCGTCAAGGCCAGGGCCAGCGCGACGCCGGCATCGGCGACGGTCCCGCCCTTGACCAGCATATCCTGCGCGATCTTGACGGCGCGCGGCTCATCGCCGATGGCATAACCGGCGAGGCGGATCCTCGGCGTATCGAGTTTCGGCAGAACGCCGCTGCCGCCGCAGCCGGCAAGCGCGAGCGCGACGAGGAACGTAACGCATTGACGAGCACGGCTGGGATGACCAATTGTAACCCGACATGCGGGGACACGCTTGCTGATATCCAACATTCTTCGCCGGGCCCTTTGTGCTCTGACGATCTTCGCTCTGGCGGCGCCGCGCGAGGCATCGGCCCAGGAGTCGATCAGTTTCATTCGCGACGCCGAGGTCGAAGCTACCATTCGGCAGTTCGTGTCGCCAGTTTTCGCAGTGGCCGGTCTCGACCCAGCTGTGATCCGGATCTACCTGGTGAATGATGCGCGACTGAACGCCTTCGTCGCAGGCGGACAGAACCTCTTCCTCCATACGGGGCTGCTGATCCGCAGCCAGAGTCCGAATCAGGTCATCGGCGTCGCCGCCCACGAGACCGGCCATATCGCCGGCGGCCATCTGGCGCGGACCCAGGAGGCGCTGCGCAATGCGACGATCCAGGGAATCATCGCCATGGTGCTCGGTGCCGCCGCCGCGGCGGCGTCCGGCGGTCAAGGCGCCGGCGGCGTCCTGGCCGGCGGCGCCGGCGTCATGCAGCGTTCTTACCTGCAGTATTCCGTCGAGCAGGAGGCGAAGGCCGACCAGGCCGGGCTCGGCTTCCTCGACGCCACCGGACAATCCTCCAAGGGCCTGCTCGAGTTCTTCCGCATCCTCGAGAACGAGGATCTGCTCTCCCCGGCGCGTCAGGATCCCTATCTGCGTACTCACCCGCTGACCCGCCAACGCATCGAATACGTCCAGGAGTATGTCAATCATTCGCGCTTCAGCTCGGTCCCCGACAAGCCGGAATTCATTGAGATGCACAAGCGCATGGTGGCGAAGCTGACGGGCTTCCTCGGCTCGTCGGGGCAGACTCTGGCGCAATACAAGGAAAGCGACACCTCGGTCGCGGCGCGCTACGCACGCGCGGTGGCATACTACCGCATTCCCAACATCGCCAAGGCGCTGCCGCTGATCGACGGGCTGATCGCGCAGGAGCCGAAAAATGCCTATTTCCACGAATTCAAGGGACAGATGCTGTTCGAGAACGGCAAGGTCGCAGAGGCCGTCGGCCCTTACGAAGAGGCGGTCCGCCTGCAGCCCGATTCGGCGCTCTTGCGCACCGAACTCGGACAGGTTCAGATCGAAGCCGACGACCCGGCGCTGAACAAGCGTGCCCTCGCCAATCTGAGCGAGGGCGTCCGCCTCGAGCCCGACAACGGCAATGCCTGGCATTTCCTCGCCGTCGCCTACGGCCGCCAGGACGATATCGGCATGGCGGCGCTCGCCCTCGCCGAGGAGGCGTTGACGCAGGGCGACAAGAAGCTCGCCGTCCAGCAGGCGACGCGCGCCACGCAAATCCTCAAAACCGGCACCCCGGCGTGGCTGCGCGCCGAGGACCTCAAGCGGCTGGCGCGTCGGAAAGACGACTAGATCGACCGAATAACCCTCACCTTTATGCGATAGAATGGCGCGTTGGTTGCCGGAGCGGCGTTCTTGCCGCATCATCGAGCCCCGCGCCCGCGCCGCTTGCCGTGAGATATCACGCCCATGTCGTTTCGCCTGCTGATTTGCCTCGTGGCCCTCGGTCTGGCCGCCGCTCCCCGCGCCGATGCCGCCGAGACGGTGTCGCCGGCGCAAAAGAGCGCCATCGAGCAGATCATCCACGATTACATCCTCAAGCACCCCGAACTGGTGATCCAGGCGCTGCAATCGGCCGAGGACAAGGCGAAGGCGGAGGCCGAGGAACGCATCCGCGCTACCCTCGTCGAGAAGCGCCAGGAGCTACTCGCCGACCCGACCTCGCCGATCGCCGGCAATCCCAAGGGCGACGTCACCATCGTCGAGTTCTTCGATTACCGCTGCCCCTACTGCAAGCAGGTCGAGCCGTCGCTGGAAGCGCTGCTTCGCGAGGATCGCCAGATTCGCATCGTCTACAAGGAGCTGCCAATCCTCGGCAAGGATTCGGTCTATGCGACGCGAGTCGCGCTCGCTGCCCGCAAGCAAGCCAAATACGAGGCGTTCCACGCCGCGATGATGGCGGCAAAGGGACAGATCGACGAGAAAGTCGTCTTCCAGGTCGCGGCGTCAGCCGGACTCGACATCGAGCAGGTCAAGACCGACATGAAGAGCGCCGAGATCGACGATATCATCCAGCGCAATTTCGACCTCGCGCAGGCGCTCGAGATCCACGGCACGCCAGCCTTCATCATCGGCGGCGAGATGGTACCCGGCGCAATCGACATCGCGACGATGAAGCAGAAGATCGCCGCCGCCCGTAAAGCCGGCTGAGTCTCACTCGGCGTCCGGCTGCTTCTCCGGCCGTGCCGCCTCGAAAGCTGCGTTTTTCATGCAGGTGTCGAAGACCCTAGCGATCGTCGGGTAGGGCGTCATGTCGAGGCTGTAGCGGCGGGCGTTGAAGACCTGCGGGACCAGGCAGATATCGGCGAGTCCCGGCTGATCGCCGTGGCAGAACGCGCCGGTCTGCCCGTCTTCGGCGAGCATCTGCTCGAGCGCGCCGAAACCCGCGGCGATCCAGTGATTGAACCATTGCCCCACCGTCGCGGCGTCGTGACCGAGCGGATTGGCGAGATAGCGCAGGATGCGCAGATTGTCGATCGGATGGATGTCGCAGGCGATGAGCTGCGCGATTGCGCGTACGCGGGCGCGATCGGCCGGATGGCCGGGCAGCAGCGGCGGCTCGGCATGGGTCTCGTCGAGATATTCGATGATCGCGAGCGACTGCGTGAAGATCTGCCCATCCTCGTCGAGCGCCGGGACGAGACCCTGCGGGTTCACCGCGAGATAGGACGGCGCGCTCTGGTCGTTGCGGCGCAGATGGATGAAGGCCCGCTCATAGGGTAAGCGTTTCAGGTTGAGCGCGATGCGGACGCGAAAGGCGGCCGAGGAGCGAAAGAAATCGTAGAGCTTCATGGCCTCGTCATCCTCGCTGCTTATGGGCAGCTTAGAGCGCATAGCGCCAGGCGACAACCAGCGCCGCGCTCACAGCAGCTGCTCCATCAGGATGACGTCGACCCATTTGCCGTCGAGCATGCCCTGCTCGCGATAGGTGCCGACGGTGCGGAAGCCACAGCGCGCGTAGAGGGCGCAACCGGCCGCGTTATAGGGAAAGGCGGCGAGGACGAGCTTGTGATAGCCGAGTGCCCTCGCCGTCGCGATCAGCCGGTCGAGAAGAAGCCGCCCGATCCCGGCGCCGCGCTCCTCGCGCTCGACATAGAGCGAAAAATCGACGACATGGTCGTAGCAGGCGCGCGGATTGAATGCGTTGAGACTGGCCCAGCCGACGACGGCGCCGCCGCGCACGGCGACCAGCACCGGGTGACGGGGCCCGCGCCCCGCGAGCCAGGCTCGCCGCTCGTCGGACGTGCGCAGCGTCGTCTCCAGCGTCGCCAGGCGGTCCTCGATGCCTTGGTTGTAGATGCGGCAGATCGCTTCGGCATCGCTGATCGCGGCCGAGCGGATATCGAGCGTCGTACTCATGGTTGTCCTTCTGTCGATGGACTTGGCAGAAGCCAAGCACAGATTGCCGCGAGCGCGCCGCCGCTTCCAAGCAGGACGAAAGCCCAGCCCCAGCGCGTCGGCGGCATGCCCGGCGGGTTGCTGAGATCGAGCACCATGCCGAAGGCGAGCGGCGAAATCGCCCCGGCCCCAAACCCAAGGATCGAGCGGAGCGCGAGGGCGCGGCCGAGCCGCCCGGGCGCCACCGCTTCTGTCATCGCGGTCGACAGGACCGGCGAATCGCCGAAGGCGGAGAAACCGTAAACGGCGGCGAATGCCGCGACCACCGCGATCGGCAGCCCGATCGTCCAGCCGAAGGCGAAGGAGCAGACAGCGCCGATGGCGGCGAGGATGAGAAGCACGCGGCGCCTGCCGAAGCGGTCGGAGCCGTGTCCCATCGTCAGCGCCGCGGCGAAACCGGCGAGATGCAGAAGCCCGGCGAGCCAGGCCCCAGCGATCGATGCCGCGGCGCTGCCAAGCGCGGTCGCTGCCGCGGCCGCAGTGACGAAAGCGGGCGCCCAGGCGAACATGCCGAGAAGCTCCCAGCTGTGCCCGACATAGCCGATATTGAGGAGGATGACGCTGCGGTCGCGGCGCACCGGGGCGCTGGCAGTCGGCACGTCGTGCGGCGGGATCGCCGCTAGCGTCGCCCTCTCATCGCTACACAAGGCGGACAGCGAGAACAGAACCGCGCCGACCGCCGGCCCGATGGCGCAACCGAGAAACGCCGCCTGATAGCCCGAAACCGCCAGCGCCGTGCCCGACAGCGCGAGCGAGGCGACATAGCCGAGCGAGGAGCTCGCCAGCAGCCAGCCGATGGCGGCACCGCGGCGCTCAACCTTGTAGCGGCCGGCGATGAGCATGATCGCCGGCGTGTAGGTGCCGGCCTGGCTGATGCCAACCAGCGCGAAAAGCGCGACTGCGGCATCGTGCGAACGGGCGAAGAGCGCAAAGGCGAGCGCGGCGGCGGCGCCGAGCCATGCCGAGGCGAGCAGGACGCGGCGGGCGCCGATGTGATCGGCAAGATAGGAGGCGAGCGGCAACGCCACCGCATTCGCGGCGTTGAAGGCGGTCTGCACCGTGCCGGCGGCGGTCGCGCTCATCGCCCACGGCCCCATCAGCGCCGGGATGCTCGCGGCATAGGTCATGCTGATCAGCATCGTGCCGAAACGGCCGAAACAGATCAGCGCCAGCCAGACCGCAGGGCGCGCGCGCGAGGCGGCGAAAAACATCAGGCGAGCTTGCCGCGATTCTTTTGATAAGAGAAATCAATTGAACTGATAGGAATGAAAAGCAAAACTTTGGTATGCGGAACCTCAACCTCGACCAGCTCGAGGCGCTGCGCGAGGTCGTGGCGCTCGGCAGTTTCTCGGCCGCCGCCCAGCGGCTCAATCTCACCCAGCCGGCGATTAGTCTGCAGGTGAAGCAGCTCGAGGCGCGGCTCGGCGTCCGTCTCGTCGAGCGCATCGGCAAGCGCGCCTTCGCCACCGCCGCCGGGCGCGATCTCCTGGCGCATGGCAGGCGGCTCTTCGACGAGGCAGCGGCGGCCGCGGCGACGGCGCGCCGGCATCGCGGCGGCATCGCCGGCCGGGTCCGCATCGGCGCCGGGGCGACCGCGTGCATCTACGTCCTCCCCGCCGCCCTGCGCGAGCTGATCGTCAACTATCCCGATCTCGAGATCATCGTGACGACGGGGAACACTGACGAGATCGTCCGCGCCGTCGACGACAATGCCCTCGACCTTGCGCTCGTCACCATGCCGGTGCGCGGCGAGCGTCTGACGGTCAGGCCGCTGATCGACGAACCGCTCGTCGCCGTGCTGCCGCCGCGGACGGCGGCGCGAGCGCGGCTAGGCCCCACGGATTTCGCCGGCATGCCGCTCATCCTCTACGAGCGCGGCGGCACCACCAGCCGCATCATCGACGGATGGTTCGGCCGTGGCGGCATCGCGGTGAAGCCGGTGATGGAGCTGGGCAACGCCGAGGCGATCAAACGCCTGGTCGGTGTCGGGCTCGGCCGCTCAATCCTGCCCGAGATCAGCGTGCGCGCGGAGGCGGCGGCGGGTGAATTGGCGGTCAGGCCGCTGAGCCCTGCCCTCGGCCGCACGCTCGGCGTCGTCCATCGCCGCGACAAGCCGCCCGAACCCTATCTCGACGTGACGTTGGCAGCGATCAGGCGCTGTGGCCGGATATAAACGTAGCGCCGACTTCCAGCCGGCCTGGCTCTCGTCGGTTCGGGGGTCTGGCTTTTACGAGCGGGTTCTTGGACCGAGAGAGCCGGCTGGAAGCCCGCGCTACGAATTGCGAAAGGTTATGCCGAGCCTTCGTACTTGACCACTTTCTGCTCGATCGCGCCGAAGATCGATGTGTCGGCGGCGTCGAGCATCTCGATGCGCACGCGGTCGCCGAATTTGAGAAACGGCGTTTCCGGCTGGCCCTTCTCGATCGTCTCGATCATGCGCCGCTCGGCAAGGCAGGACGAGCCGGCGGCGGGATCGCGGTTCGACACAGTGCCCGAGCCAATGATGGTTCCGGCCTCCAGCTCGCGCGTCCGCGCCGCATGCGCGATCAGCGTCGGGAAGTCGAAATTCATGTCGGTGCCGGCATTGGGCCGTCCGAGCAGCTTGCTATTGAGATGGCTGACCAGAGGCAGATGCACGGTCCGCCCGTCCCATGCCGCCCCGAGCTCGTCCGGCGTCACCGCCACCGGCGAGAAGGACGTCGCCGGCTTCGCGTGAAAGAAGCCGAAGCCCTTGGCGAGCTCGCCCGGAATGAGATTGCGCAGGCTGACATCGTTGACCAGCATGACGAGCTTGATGTGAGACGCCGCCTGGGCGGCGGCGATGCCCATTGGTACGTCGTCGGTGATCACCGCGACCTCCGCCTCGAGATCGATGCCCCAGCTCTCGTCCGCGGCGATTATGTCGTCGCGCGGACCGATGAAGCTATCCGAGCCACCCTGGTACATCAGCGGGTCACTGTAGAGGCTCTGCGGCATCTCGGCCTTGCGCGCCTTGCGCACGAGCTCGGCGTGATAGAGATAGGCCGAACCGTCGGCCCATTGATAGGCGCGCGGCAGCGGCGACGCGGCGGCAGCGGGGTCGAAGCGAAAGGCGTCGCCCACCTGCCCCGCCTTGAGGCGCCGGGCGACGGCATCGAGCCGTTCCGCGCAGTCCGCCCAGTCGTCGAGCGCCGCCTGCAGGGTGTGCGCGATGTCCGGCACGGCGACGGCCCATGTCAGGTCCCGACTGACGACGACGAGGGTGCCGTCGCGGCCGCCGTGCTTGAGCGAGGCGAGCTTCACGGCGTCGCGCCCGGCGTGCGCCAGCTCTCGGCGTAGCCGGCGAACTCGATCCCCTCGGGCAGCTTGGCGATATCGAGCGCGTCGCGCGCGTCGACCATCAGCGCAACCTCGTCGGTCTCGCCCTTCTTGGGCGTCAGCATGCCCTGCAACGCCTTTGGATGCGGCCCGTGGGTGAAGCCGCACGGGTGCAGCGTCACCATCCCGGCATGGATGTTGTCGCGCGAGAAGAAATTGCCGCGGTGATAGAAGATGACCTCGTCGAAATCGTCGTTGTTGTGGAAGAATGGCACTTTCAGCGCGCCGGGGTCCCGGCGCGAGATCACCCTTCCAGCCGATCGCGTCGAGCGGGTTGAATGGGTAAGTCACTGTCGACAGCTCGTTGCGCCGCTTGATGTCGACGCGCCACGGGCCGCTCTTCGCCTGCTGCGCCTTGAAGGCGTCGTCAATCGCCGGCACGTCGAGCATGGCGGGGTCGAAGATGGCGTGGGCTCCGAGCATGCCCTTGTCGGGCAAGCGATAGCTGTCGTTGGTCGCCTCGATGAGGATCGCGGTGACCGGTCCGTCGCACTCGAACCGCCACATCGTGCCGCGCGGCAGCACGATGTAGTCGCCGTCGCGAAAGCGCAGATGGCCGAAATCGCAGAACAGGCTGCCGGAGCCCTCGTGAATGAAGATGAGCTCGTCGCCGTCGCCGTTGCGCACGAGGCGATCCATGCGTCCCTCGGTGCGCCACTGCCGGAAGCGCAGATGCGCGTTCGACAGCACCGCGTCGGCCTCCCACGGCGAGGCGGCGACGGCGTTGATCTTGGTGAGGTCGAAGGCGCGCGGACGCAACGGTCCCTCCCAGCTCGTCCAGCCGGTCGGCGGATGAGTGTGGTAGAGCTGGGTCGAGGGGCCGAAGAACCCCTCCTTCCCCATCTCGCGCTCATAGGTGCCGGGCGGCAGATCGGCATGAGCCTGGCGCGAGGCGACGCCCTCGACGCGCGGGAAGGTGATCCAGTTCTTCATATCTCAATCTCCAGCGAACGCCTTTTTGTCGAGGCCGGGCTTGTCCGGACCGCGGGCCGCCGCAAGGGCGGCCCCTACAATTCAATCGCTAAGCCGATCATTCCTTCAGCACGCCGCGGCTGATCTGGTCGAGCTCGATCGATTCGAAGAGCGCCTGGAAATTGCCTTCGCCAAAGCCCTCGTTGCCCTTGCGCTGGATGATCTCGAAGAAGATCGGGCCGATGACGGTCTGGGTGAAGATCTGCAGCAGCAAGCCGCCGCCTTCGGTCGGCGCGCCGTCGATCAGGATGCGCTCGCGCGCCAGGTGCGCGAGGTCCTCGCCATGGCCGGGCAGCCGCACATCGACACCCTCGTAATAGGTGTCGGGCACGGTCTGGAAAGGCACGCCGCGCGCGCGCAGCGCCGCGACCGTCGCGTAGATGTCGGCGGTGCCGAGGGCGATGTGCTGGATGCCCTCGCCGCGATAGGCTTCGAGATATTCGGCGATCTGCGACTTGTCGTCGGCGCTCTCGTTGATCGGGATACGAATCTTGCCGCACGGGCTGGTCATCGCCTTGGAGCGCAAGCCGGTCAGCTTGCCCTCGATGTCGAAATAGCGGATCTCGCGAAAGCTGAAGAGCCTCTCGTAGAAATCCGCCCATTGCGCCATGCGGCCACGATGGACGTTGTGGGTGAGGTGATCGATCGTCGTCAGCCCGACGCCCGCCGGTGCTTGATCGGCGCCGGGGATGGGCAGGAAATCGACGTCGTAGATCGAACGCTCGCCATAGCGGTCAACAAGGTAGATGACGCTGCCGCCGATGCCCTCGATCGCCGGGATGTTGAGCTCCATCGGCCCGACCTTGGACGGCACCGGCCGGGCGCCGAGCTCGATCGCGCGCTTATAGGCCTTGCCGGCGTCGCGCACACGGAACGCCATGGCGCAGACGGAAGGGCCGTGGATGCGCGCAAAGGCCTGGGCGAAGCTGTCGGGCTCGGCGTCGACGACGAAATTGACGTCGCCCTGGCGATAGAGCGTCACGTCCTTCGAGCGATGTCGCGCCACGGCGGTAAAGCCCATCATCTCGAACAGGCTGGCGAGCGCGGCGGTGTCGGGCGCCGTGTATTCGACGAACTCGAACCCGTCTGTACCCATCGGGTTGTCCCACAGGCTGGCGGGCTCGGCGGTACCAGGCTTGGCGGCGGCGGCTTTCGCGGCGACATCTCCTGTCACGCTCATGCTGTCCTCCACGAGACCTTGCTTGACGGCGAACGGAAGAGACGGCATTTTAGTTTCAAATGAAACTAAATCCAAGCACAAACTTCGAACCGGACCTCACGGCGGAGCCGGCGAGCCAGACAAACCTCGAGCTCGAGCGCTTCCTGCCCTATCGCCTATCGGTGCTGACCAACCGCATCTCGACCGCGATCGCCCGTGTCTATGTCCGGCGCTTTGGCCTCACCGTGCCGGAATGGCGCGTCATGGCGGTTCTCGGGCGCTTCGGTGCGATGTCGGCAAATGCGGTCTGCGACCTAACCGCGATGGACAAAGTGCGGGTCAGCCGGGCGGTGGCGCGCCTCGCCGCATCGGGGCGCCTCGACCGCCGCATCGACGATGCCGACCGACGGCGCGCCCTCCTCGCGCTGACGCCGCAGGGTCGCGCCGTCTACGCCGAGATCGGTCCGCTGGCGCTCGCCGTCGAGGCGCGCCTCCTCGCCCAGCTCGGCCCCGCCGACCGCGCCGATCTCACCCGCCTGCTGCCCAAACTCGAGGCCGCCGCCGCGACATCCTTTGCCGAAGGCTAGCGCCGCTCTACGCCTCCGCAGCGGTTCATTCCGTTGTCACCGGACAAATCCGACCGCTTGGGTTGTTTTCGCAGGGTGCCTCCATTGTCTCAAGCTCCATGAGAATTGCCCAGATTGCCCCCCTCGACGAGGCCGTGCCGCCGAAACTCTACGGCGGCACGGAGCGGATCGTGTCGTGTCTGACCGAGGAGCTCGTCGCGCTGGGCCACGACGTCACCCTCTTCGCCAGCGGCGATTCGCTGACGAGCGCCCGCTTGGCGCCGATGTGTCGGCAGGGGCTGCGGCTCGATCGCGGCATCAGCGACCGGCTGGCGCCCTATCATCTGATGCTGGAGCGCGTGGCGCAGGCCGCCGAGGCTTTCGACATCCTCCATTTCCATCTCGACCACATGGTCTTCCCGTTGTTCCGACGGGTCAGGACGCCCTCCCTGACCACCCTGCACGGGCGGCTCGATCCGCCCGAGCTTGTGCCGCTCTTCGAGGAATTCTCCGAGGTGGCGCTGGTCTCGATTTCGGCGGCGCAGCGCCAGCCGCTCGCCTTCGCCAACTGGGTCGGCACCATCCATCACGGCCTGCCGCCCTTGCGGGTAACGCCGGTGGCTCGATCGGACGGGTATCTCGCCTTCCTCGGCCGCTTCTCGCACGAGAAGCGCCCGGATCTCGCCATTCGCCTGGCGCGGCGCGCGAACTGTCGGATCAAGATCGCCGCCAAGGTCGATCCGACCGATCAGTTCTATTTCGAGGAGGTGATCGCGCCGCTGCTCGTCGAGCCGCATGTCGAGTTCGTCGGCGAGATCAACGAGGAAGCGAAGCAGGATTTTCTCGCCCGCGCGCGGGCGCTGCTATTCCCGATCAACTGGCCGGAGCCTTTCGGGCTGGTGATGATCGAAGCGATGCGTTGCGGCACGCCGGTGATCGCGTTCCGGCACGGCTCGGTCGCCGAGGTGATCGAGGACGGCGTCACCGGCTTTATCGTCGATAGCGAAGCCGAGGCGCTCGCGGCGATCGAGCGCGTCGACGCACTCGACCGTCGGCGCATTCGGGAGATTTTCCTCGAGCGCTTCTCCAGCCGCACCATGGCGGAGGAATACCTCGCGCTCTATCGTGCTCTCGCATCGCCCCGCACCGGCGCGGGCGGCGAACTGGCGGCAAGGACCGCGTAGCTCCGATGACAACTTCGGCAAAGATGCAGCAGGAAGAAGCGGCCGAAAGCCCGTTTTACATCCCAGCGACGACGATCCCCGCCTACCGGCCTCGCACGCTGAAAGACGGCGACACTTTCCTGCTGGTCGACCCCTTTGGCGATGCCCAGGGCAACGTCTCGAGTTCCGAGGGGCTCTTCCACGAAGATACCAGATTTCTGTCGCGCCTGGTCCTGACGATCGATGGTCAGCGCCCTTTGTTGCTCAGCTCGGCCATCTCAGAGGACAATGTCGTCTTTGCCGTCGATCTGACCAACGCCGATATCTTCGCCGAGCGGCAGCTCGTGCTTGCCCGCGAACACGTGCACCTTCTGCGCAGCAAGGTGTTGGGTGTCGGCACGTGTCACGAGAGCCTCACGGTGCGCAATTTTTCCCAGCACGAGGTCGAGTTCGCGCTGGTCGTCGAATTCGCCGCCGACTTCGCCGATATTTTCGAGGTCCGCGGACAAGCGCGCGCGCGGCGAGGGCGGCTTATACCCGACCAGGATTTGGACGATGGGTTAGCTCTCGCTTACCAGGGCCTCGACAACGTCGTCCGGCGCACGCGAATCCGCGGCGCGCCCGCGCCGATGAAATTCGCGCCGCGCAAGCTTGGTTGGCGACTGAAGCTTCCACCCGGCGGCACCGAGCGGCTCTTTATCGACATCGAGTGCACCATCGGCGAGCAAATCCGCGAACGCGTGTCATATGACGCAGCGTTGGCAAGATCGGAGCGGAAGATGGCGCGGAGGCGCGCCAGCGTTGCCGACATCACCGCATCGCGCGAGGCCTTCAGCAGCCTCCTGCGGCGCTCGCGCGCCGATCTCGACATGCTGATTTCCGAGACCCCGCACGGGCTCTACCCCTACGCCGGCATACCGTGGTTCAGCGTGCCGTTTGGTCGCGACGGGATCATCACCGCCTTGCAGTGCCTATGGCTCGATCCGGAGCTCGCCCGCGGCACGCTCAACTATCTGGCGGCGACCCAGGCGACCGAGTTCTTGCCGGCGCAAGACGCCGAGCCCGGCAAGATCATGCACGAGACGCGCAAGGGAGAGATGGCGGCGCTCGGCGAGGTCCCGTTCGCCAACTACTACGGCAGCGTCGATTCGACACCGCTCTTCATCGTCCTTGCCGCCAGCTATGCCGCGCGCACCGCCGACTACGACCTCATCCGCCGGCTGTGGCCCAACATTCGGGCCGGGGCGCTGTGGATGGAAAGATACGGCGACATCGACCACGACGGCTTCATCGAGTACGACCGCAAGTCGGTAAACGGTCTCATCAACCAAGGCTGGAAGGACTCCTCGGATGCGGTCTTTCACGCCGACGGCCGGCTCGCCAATGCGCCGATCGCGCTCTGCGAGGTGCAGGGCTATGCCTATGCAGCCTGGTATGGCGCCTCGCAGCTGGCGGCCGTTCTCGGCTACCGCAACCTCGAACGGAGATGGCTGGAGCAGGCGGAGACGCTGCAGCGACGCTTCGAGGATAGTTTCTGGTGCGAGGAGATCGGCACTTACGCAATGGCGCTCGACGGCAACAAGGAGCGGTGCCGCGTGCGCTCCTCCAACGCCGGGCAGGCGCTGTTCAGCGGCATAGCGAGCCAAGAGCATGCGTTGCGCGTGGCCACAACCTTGCTCGACCCGTCATCATTGACCGGCTGGGGCATTCCACTGCCGGCTGCCGGAATTGTTCTGCGGTTTCCCGCCGCGTCCGGGGCAAGGGCCGACGCTGTATCCGGTCGCGTGCCTGCCGCAAGCCTGGGCGTCTGCCAGCGTGTTCGCCGTCCTCGGAGCGATGCTGGGCGTCTCCTTCGATCCGGCGGCGGGCATCATCTGCTTCACCCGGCCGGCATTGCCGGCCTGGCTGGACGAGTTGCGCATTGACAGGCTTCGATTGGGTGACGCAACGGTCGACCTTCTATTTCGTCGCCATGTCAACGACGTTTCCCTCAATGTCCTGCACAAGGAAGGCCAGGTCGACGTCCTGCTCGTGGCGTAAGCGGCGCCGGAGAACCGCCGGACCAGCCAAACCGGCGTCGTCGCCCCGGACGCTCTCTCGCTAGAACGCGCCGAGCCCGGCCCGAACCGCATTTGCGGGTTCCAATCGGCGGCGCCAATCGTCATTATCTGGCGAGCAGCCAAGATATGATTCATGGAGATTATGATGGCCCGCAAGAAGCCGCCCGTCAGCAACGAGTTCGTCTTGTTCGATGTCGTCTACGAGGATGGCTCGCGCCTCTCCAATCGCAAGGTGCCGAGCGACGTGGTGGGAGGGCTCGATGGCGATGAGCCCGCCAAGGCGATCCTCGAGGCGCAGGATCAGAGGATCGCGGCGCTGTCCGGTCGGCCGCGCGGCGCCATCAAGTCGATCGCGCGGTCATCGAGCCGCTGACCTCCGGGCGTTAGCATTTCGCCGTAGGCCCCCTTACGGGCAGATCGGGGATTGTCGAGCACGCCTTCCCGAACGAGAGAGAATGCATTCCCGCGCGAAAATCTCGCGAACTTGACGATGATCAACGCGCCGGGCGACCGCCGCGTCCATCATTGCGACCATGACATGCCATCCGAACAACGCGCCGGGCCCGGGCGACGTCGCCGGGTCGACTTGACGTTCCCGACGCGCCAAGACGATCCACGACATGACGATCAAAGACATCCTGGTGCACATAGACACCTCGCCGAGTTGTGGCGCCCGCCTCGAGCTGGCTGCCGCTCTCGCGCGCCGTTTCGATGCGTACCTCGTCGGCGCATTCATCCTGCCGTCGACCGAGCTGCTGGAATTGGCCGACAGCGCGGCGGCGGTGAGACTGGCGCTCAACCTGGCCGAGCTCGAAGAGAACACGGCCAAGCTCGAGGAAAAGTTTCGCAGGCTGCTGAAGCGCGAGGCTCTTACCGGCGAGTGGTATACGGCGCGTGGCCGGACTGAAACCTGCGTTGCCCAGCGGGCCCTCGCCGCCGACCTTGTCGTCCTCGGGCAACGCGATCCCAAACGCCTCATGATATTGGAGGCGCCGGAAGATGTGATCCTCGCCTGCGGCCGCCCTGTGCTCGTCATCCCCTATGCCGGACGTTTCGATCACGTCGGCGACAATGTGCTGATCGCCTGGAATGCCAGCCGGGAAGCAAGCCTCGCCGCGCATGGCGCCCTGCCGCTGATGGCGCAAGCGAATTCCGTAGCCATACTATCCGTCGGCCGGGACGCAGAGGACATCGAAGAGCGCAGCGAGGAGCTCATCACCCATCTCGCCCGGCACGGTCTCAATGCCACGAAGGAGCTGCTCACGCAGACAACGCTGACCCCCGCCGAGGCGGCGCTGTCACGCGTGGCCGACCTCGGCGCCGATCTCATGGTCATGGGAGCCTACGGCCATTCGCGCCTGCGGGAGACCATCCTCGGCGGCATGACGCGCGACATCCTGCGGCACATGACCGTGCCTGTGCTGATGGCGCATTGATGAATTCCGCATCCGACCATTCCACGATCACTCTTGACGACAGTCAAGGCGGCGCCGCGCTCTCTTACGTAGTCTGCATCGAGGAGCATCGAGATCATGGCCGTAAAATTGAACAGAACATCATATGAGCACGCACGAAACCTCATCGCGCGCGGCAAAGCCGTACATGATGAGCGAGATGCCTGGAGCGAGCACCAGCCCACGGCTCAGGAGGAAAATGAGTTCATCGAGAAGCACGGGTTCGCCGAATATCAGAAATGGTTTCTCGGCATCGATGAAGACGAAGGCGAGCATACCAAGAGCCGCTACAAGTTTCCCTATGGCGACTTCGAGAACGTGCACCGTTGCGCGGTGCTTACCATTGAGTCACGGGCCGGTCAGTACAAACACACCGACATCGAATTGGCGGCCGCGCATCTGCACGGGATGCTGGACGCTGCAAAGTAGGCTGCCGACGCGGCGCTGGTCGGCATAGGCGAGGCAATTGCGGACCTCTCGCGCATCGCAACCCCTTTGATGGGGAGTCGTTCCGATGTCGCTGCGGCAGAGGCACGATCCGCGCCCGGCACGGCACAAGGCGAAACTCAAGGCCAAGCTTCGCAGGCTTCGCGCCGGCAAGATGGCGTGAACGGGCAGCGATACTCGCGCGTCAGTTCCGCGTTGGCAGAGCGTTCACGAGTCCGCCCGTAGCCCTGCTGACATCGCCTTCGGCGGGAAACTTCCCTTTTTTCAGCCCGGTCTTACCGTCGACTTATGACGGCCGACAGGTTTTTTTATTTTTTTACAACGAACTCCCGCAGAATCCAGCCGCGATTTTTAATGCCGTCCTCCCCTATTGTTTGTCTAAAGGGGATGGTGCATGGCCGTATGGTCTGAAGTCGATGGCGAAGCGCGCCGCGCGGTGACCGGGTTCGGGTTCAGGCTCTCGCTGAACCGAACCAAGCCGTTGAAGGCCCGGAAAAGCGATCGCCGCGCGACGATAACGGCCGACCTCTTCCTTCCACTCTGACCAAGGATTGGTCCCGGAGCACTTCGCGTGCCCGCACCTGTGGCCGCCCATCAACTCAATCTCTATTGCTTGAGAAGGATGACCTGATGTCGACTCATGAACCCGAGCGACCTACTTCGCTTCGCAGAGTTCGCCGCCAAGCCCTGCGGCTGGTTCGGCCGAACCAAAATGCCGCGGCAAGCGACCATGAGGCGGGTCGGCGAGCACCAGTTCCTGAACCGCCGCCCCGCGCGCGTTCGATCGGCCCGGTCGCCGACCTTGAGTGCCATGTCCGGTCCGACTGGTGGCATGAGATCTTCGATGATCTCTATCTCAAAACCGATGGCGACGTCTTCGAGAACGCGGCAAACACCGAGGCGGACGTCGACGCGGGTGACTTTCCTCGAGGGCGATGCGCGCCAATGCCGTCTGCGGGACCGTCAATTCGATTGCGTCACCATCCTCGGCAATTCCTTCGGCTATTTCGAGGCGGTCGAGGAAGATGTCGCGTTGCTGCGGCGCGCGCGTCGCCTGTTGCGGCAAGGCGGGCACCTGGCGCTCGACCTCGTGGACGGAAACTGGCTGCGCGCGCATTTCGAGAAGCGATCCTGGGAGTGGCTGGACAACAGCCTGCTGATCTGCCGCGAACGCTGCCTCTCCAAGGACGGCGAACGTCTCGTCACCCGCGAGATGGTGCTCAAGGCCGATCGCGGCGTCATCGCCGATCGCTTCTTCGCCGAACGGCTCTACAGCCGCAACGCCATTGCCACGTTGCTCGAATCCGTGGGCTTCTGGAAGATCCGCTTCCGCGATCTGCCGCAAAGCCTGTCCAATCGCGACGCCGATCTCGGCATGATGGGGCAACGGCTGCTGCTGACAGCCGAGGCGGTCGTGGATCTGCCGCATCTCCGCGGCACGCGACCGCGCAGCGTCGCCGTGGTCATGGGCGATCCGCGACTATCCGACAGCGTGAAGCCGGATGGGCGCTTCGGCGAGTCCGACATGCGCACGATCGCGAGGCTTCGCGCAGCGCTCGCGACGCTGCCCGGATACCGGTTCCGCTATCTCGACGACCACGCAAGCCTCGCAGCCGAGCTCGAAGGCGCGCGGCCCGATCTCGTGCTGAACCTCTGCGACGAAGGCTATAACAACGACCCGACGATGGAAGCGCATGTCCCGGCGCTGCTCGAGATCCTCGGGATCCCGTTTACCGGCACCGGCCCGAGCTGCCTGACGATGTGTTACGACAAGGCCGCGGTGCGCGGGCTCGCTGCCGGAATCGGCATTCCGGTGCCCGATGAGGTCTTCATCGCGGCCGACGATCCGCTGACGGCGATCCCAGCGCTCTTTCCGGCGCTCATCAAGCCATGTCTTGGCGATAATTCCGTCGGGATCGACGAGCGCTCCGTCGTCGACACGAAGGAGGCGGCACTCGACGTGCTGCGCCGGCTGCAGGTTGCACTGCCGGGCCGGCCGCTGCTGATGCAGGAATATCTCGGCGGCGCCGAATACACCGTCGGCGTCATCGGCAACCCCGATGACAAGTTGGAATTCCTGCCGATCCTCGAGGTCGATTACTCCCGGCTCGACGACAAGCTCCCGCGCATTCTCGCCTATGCGTCCAAGTGGCAACCGGACTCGCCTTACGCGAACCAGATCGCTTACAAGAAGGCCGATCTGCCGGAACACGTCGAACGGTGCCTCGCCGAGCATGTCACCAAGCTGTTCCGCCGCCTCCGGTGCCGGGACTATGCGCGGTTCGACTTCCGCGCCGCCGGCGACGGCGAGATCAAGCTGCTCGAGGCCAACCCCAATCCCGGCTGGTGCTGGGACGGCAAGCTCAACCTGATGGCGGGCCTCGCCGGTCTCACCTATCTCCCGCCGCAAGGCACAGTGACCGGTGTCTTGCCTCTATGCCAGCGACTACGGCCCGCCCGAACCGGGCTTCGATCCGCTGACCGACAGTGGCCGGCTGATCAAGGGGTTCGAGGCGCACTCGGCCCAGCTCGCCCGCGCAACCAATCTCGGCCAGCTCCAAGCCATGGAGCGGGTGCTGCAACGAGGTGGGGACATCAGCTGGTGCGACCAGGGCTACGGCTGGGTCGATGACACCCCGGTCCATGCCCTGTTCGCGGCGATAGTCGCGTTCGTGATCCTGCCTTACGCCGCCTGGAAGCTCGGCGCGCGGTTCCGGGTGCGGCTCGCCGATCTCGCAGCGGTCCGCGGGCCTCTACGCCTGCAGCACCCTTTTCGAAAGTAAGCAGCGATGCGCAGACTCCGGCTCGTCCCCGACGACACCACGATACAATTCATGCGCGGTCGGTACGCCGGCTTGATCGTCTCGGCAGTGCTCAGTATCGCTTCGGTGATCGTGTTCTTCACGCCCGGCCTCAATTACGGCATCGATTTTCTCGGCGGCGTCGTGGTCGAGCTGCGGTTGCCCGGCCCGGCGGATGACGCTGCGCTACGCGATGCCCTCGAATCGCTGCATTTCGGCGAGGTCAAGCTGCAGCAGTTCGGCTCGCCGCGCGACATCCTGATCAAGCTCGATGTCAGGGCCGGAAGCGAAGATGGGCGGCGCGCGGTCCAAAATGTGCTGAGCCAGCGCTTCCCGGGCAGCGAGGTGCGGCGGGTCGAGGTCGTGGGATCCAAGGTCAGCAAGGAGCTGTTCGACGACGGGCTGCTCGCGACAGTCCTCGCCCTCGCTGCCATCCTGATCTACATCTGGTTCCGTTTCGAATGGCAGTTCGGCGTCGGCGTGGTCGCCACGCTTGTCCTCGACGCGACCAAGACGATCGGCTTCTTCGCGCTGACCCGGTTGCAGTTCGACCTCAACTCGCTGGCGGCGATCATGATTCTGATCGGCTATTCGGTGACCGACAAGGTGGTGGTCTACGACCGCATCCGCGAGAACCTGAGGAAGCACAAAACGATGCCGTTGCGCGCCCTGATCGATCTCAGCATCAATCAGACGCTCAGCCGTACGGTGGTGACCTCATTGACCGTGCTGCTGTCGATCCTGCCGCTTGCCTTCATGGGCGGCGAGTCCGTGCAGGGCTTCGCCGTCGCCATCATCTTCGGCATCGTCGTCGGCACGTCATCCTCTATCTTCATCGCCTCCCCGATTCTCTTGTTCCTCGGCGAAAAGCGCCTGCGGCCGGGCGTGGCGAACGAGACCGAGCAGCGGCTTGCCGCGACGACATAGGAACGCGCTCAGCCGCGTACCGGTCGCATCGGCACGTTGATCAATCATCCCGACCGCCGCCGCTAGGCATCACGGTGATCGCAACGCGCACGACGCCCGAGCAATCCATGCCGATTTCCTGGGCGGCTGCCTCGGAAAGATCGATGACGCGACCCGGATGGGTTGGGCCACGATCGTTGACGCGCACAACCACCGAACGGCCGCTGCCAAGATTGGTGACGCGCAGCATCGTCGAAAAGGGCAGGAATGGATGGGCGGCGGTCAGCTTGCCGCGATCGAAGCGCTCGCCGCTCGCCGTCCGGCGCCCGTGATGTTCGAAGCCATACCATGAGGCGAGGCCAGTTTGCCGACGCTGGCTTGCCGACTCGGTGGCGTTCGCCGGCTTGGATTCGCCCGCAGCGGAGCCCGGAAGAAGGCAGGCGGATAACATCACGGTGCCGGCCACGAGCAAAGCAGTGCGCGGGCGCGCGAAAAGCTGGGCAGCCATGTCGCTCGCTATCACTTGTGCGTCACCGGTTTGAGCCTTTTGGAAGGTGTGCGAGGCGGTCGTCCCGCTGACATCACTAGAGCGGATTCCGATTAGGTAGACCATAGCCGGCATCGGCGAAGTAGTTGATGGATTCCTGCGGGGAAAAGCGTGGCAGGAGTTCGCCGATAATCGT
>WNFI01517911.1_pt2 | contig 24439 bp, 24 predicted proteins | sample 5400471 | NCBI WGS metagenome assembly WNFI01 (sample SAMN13153348, study PRJNA577476) | soil metagenome | isolation source: 100 cm saprolite on Douglas fir-dominated hillslope | place: USA:California | collected 2013-09-17 | reverse complement strand
TGACTGTCGGCTTAGGATTAGCTGTCTCCGCCTTATCTAGTTCCCAACAAAGTCTAAATGAAATTGTGGCAATAAACCTTGCCCGACAGGGGATCGAAGTGGTAAGAATGGCGCGTGATTCAAATTGGTTAGGACATGACGCCAAGGCGGATACTCGTTCAAATTATCCAGGGAGATTGCAAAATTGTGCCGGCACTAATACGCTTTGTTATCCCACGACTTATCAGGCCGTGAGCGGTGATCCCAGTTTTGCTAATAGCTTTGATTTAACTACACCTTCTTCCTCCCCTTGTTCCGAGTCCAGTACGAATTGTACTATCAATGGTAGAATTTCTCTTCTGCTATTAGCCGGCCAAAACGTTTGGCCAACGGCAGACATGTATGATATAGGTATGGATTCAAGTATATATAATCTTTTCTTGACTTCTAATGGACATTACTATCGCAACAGTGGTTTTTATCCTGTAAATTTTGCCCGCAAGTTGACATTGACCCGCATAGACACCCCACCATTCCTAAGTACCGATTCCAATTGGAAACTTAAAGTGAAAGTATTTGTTGTTTGGAAGGATAGACGATGTCCGGAAGTGGATGGTATAGACCCAGAAACACTCAATACTCCTTGCAAAGTGGTCCTAGAAGAGCAATTGACCAACTGGAAGGACTACCAATGAACCAGAAAGGTTTTACCCTCGTTGAATCAATTGTAGCCACAGCTATTTTTGCTTTTGTAATAGTTTCAATTTTAGGCGTTTATATAGCTGTGTTAAATTTGGATACCCGCACTCGGGCATATCGGGCTGTTGCGGATAATTCGCGATTTATTATGGATTTTTTATCAAAAGAAGTACGTGAGGGCCACATTAACTATACATCTTATCCCAGCGGTCTAGTAAGTAATACCACGTCCGATTTATACCTTATCAATCAAAATAATGAAGCTGAGCGTATATATTTATTCAATCAAACTCAGAATCAAATCGAGACAAATACTATTAATTGTCTAACTGATATTTGTAATTTGGTTTTATCAAAAGGGTCAGCCACCAGCAATCTCAATTCTTCGTCGGTCAAAGTGACCCGACTTTATTTTTACGCCACGCCCGACGGTGACCCGTTTACTGCTGCCAAAACGTACAACTTGCAACCAGGCGTAACCGTGATTTTGCAATTAACCTCGAATATTGCTAGCCGCGACAACGTAAAAATAGACTTAGAGAGTACTTTTTCGACGCTTTACTATCCTACAAGGCAATGAATATCCTAAAAAACAACTCGCAAGAGGGAGTGACCCTGCTATTGTCAATAATGATTATGTCCGGGTTAATTTTAATTGCATCAACAGTTTCTTTGTTGGCCATACAACAAATTCGCGGTTCACGAGCCGGATTGGTATCTGAGCCGGCTTTTATCGCGGCTAAAACAGGAGCAGAAGAAGGGCTTTGGATCGCAAAAAGGAGTAATATCTCCAACTTGCCGGATTGTCCCGCCTCTACTGCCAGGAGTGTTCCATCTAGCAATTCATTTATTAATTATTGTAAATCTTTCCGAGGAGGGACATATAATATTACATCCGGATCTCCCACGACAATTTTGCTTTATGATCCGAATGATCCCAATGGTGATACGGATTTATCCGGATTTCGTTATAATACCCTTACAGTAAGAACCACAGGCTCATTTGCCGTAAATGTAAACGTATCCAGAATCGATGGCACTTTTATTTCTGCTTTCCAAGTCACGCCCGGCAACTCTTCTGCAGTTAACCTACCGCAAGCTAGCCCTGGAACAGAAGGGCGAATGCAAATCACGTTGGATGCCGTGAGTAATACCGCTGCATACGTTACCACTGACAAAGGATTGCCGACTGTTTTGAACATTGCGTCCACAGCCTGCAGTACCAGGACAACCGTAGTCACCAACTGCAGTTCTACTGACGCGGAATTGTATACTAGAAAAATTGAAGTTCAAATGGGTAATTAAAAAACCGCCTAAAGTGTTAAAAAGGCGGTCTTTTAATTATAAACCAAATATTTTTTAATTTTGGTTTTACTAAGGAAGTTTGATCACTTGCCCAGCCGTAATCAGATCGGATTTCTGTAAATTGGGATTAACTGCGATGATGTCATCTACCGTAATGTTGAATTGCTTGGCAATGTTTACCAGAGTCTCACCATTTTTTATGGTATAAATTTTATCCTGTACTTTACTGGTGGTGGCTTGGGGGATCTTCAAGCTCGTGCCCGCATGAAGCACATAAGGCTCCGGAAGGTTGTTAATGGAGGCGATGGAATCCCAGCGGACATTATATTTTTGGCTGATGTTAAACAAAGTATCACCATTTTTCACCGTATATTCCGTAAATTGTGACTCCACGGGTACTGTGGGGATAGAAGAAGTGGTGACGCCCAAGACCTGCTTTTCCTGACTGCCAGCGGGCATGACCGATTGTGTAATTGGTGTTGTTGTTTTATGATTAGCTAAGGAAGTCAGATCTTTTTTAGGCCAGAGGTTATAGAACAATCCGGCTGAGCCCAGTAAAAAAAATACCCCAGCCGCTGTAAATCGTAGGTCCCGCCTAGAATGCGGGGTGATTTGAGCGCGAAGCTCGGGTGATAAATGAGGTTTTATATACTTCATTCTATTGGTCTCTCGTTTTTGTATTTTTAGGGAAGATTCTTAACTCAATTTTACGATACTATAATATGCCTGTCAAAAACTTATCAAACCCCCAAGCCCAGCAGAGGATAGAGAAGCTCTCTAAGCAGATAAATGAGCTTAGATACCGTTATCACGTGCTTGATGACCCTAGTATAACTGATGAAATATATGATTCGCTGACCCAAGAACTTCTGGCCTTGGAGAAGCATTATCCACAGTTCAAATTGAAAAATTCGCCGACTGACCGAGTCGGTGGCGTGGCTTTGGATAAATTTGAGAAAATCACACATCAGAAACGAATGCTGTCGCTTACCGACGCATTCAATGAGCAGGATCTGAAGGATTGGGAAGCACGCTTAAAAAAAATTTTACCGGATCAATCCTGGGATTACTTCATAGAGCTGAAATTCGACGGTTTGGCCATAAGCCTCCGCTATGAATCGGGTGAATTAGAGATGGCTGCGACTCGGGGAGATGGCTTTGTCGGGGAAAATGTCACCAATAATATCCGCACCATCCAATCCATTCCTCTGGAATTGCCGGAAAAGAAAGATCTGGAAGTCCGAGGCGAAATTATAATGACCAAAGCAACCTGGAAAGAATTGAACCAGCAACAGGAAGCGGAAGGCAAGCCTTTGTATGCGAACACCCGCAATGCCGCGGCTGGCTCCATCCGACAGCTGGATCCGAAAATTTCAGCGATCCGCAAGCTTCAGTACTATGCTTACGATATAGTGACTGATCTGGGTCTGAAAACTCACGAACAAGTCCACGACAAACTGAAAGATTTAGGATTTAGAGCAACTAAATACCAGAAGAGTGTTGCAACTTTGGACGACGTGTTTAAATTTTATAAAGAGATTGGGAAAATTCGTGATAATCTGCCGTTCGGAATTGATGGAATCGTCATCTCCGTAAACAACCTGGAAATATTTAAGCGGTTGGGGGTAATCGGCAAAGCGCCGCGCGGGATGATTGCGTATAAGTTTGCGCCCGAACAAGTCACTACAGTAGTGGAAAACATCGGGATCAATGTCGGCCGGACCGGGAAGTTGACTCCCGTGGCTTTTTTGCGGCCAGTGTTTGTCGGCGGCACCACCGTTTCCAGAGCCACGCTGCATAATGAAGACGAGATCCGGCGCAAAGATATCCGCATCGGGGACACAGTGGTGATTCAAAGAGCCGGGGATGTCATCCCGGAAGTGGTCGAGGTTTTGCCAAAACTCCGTTCTGGCAAGGAAAAGAAGTTTGTGATGCCGAAACTTTGCCCTGTATGCAAAGAGCCGGCAGCGCGGCGGTTTATAGGCGAGAAAGAGGAAAGCGCTGATTATTTTTGCATAAATCCGGATTGCCCCACTAAAAACATCAGAGCCATGGAGCATTTTGTTTCGGCTTTTGATATATATACCGTGGGTCCTAAGATTTTGAAACGGTTTAAAGACGAAGGTATTATTTCCGATGTCGTGGATTTATTTTATCTAAAAAAAGAAGATATCCAGTCCCTGGAGCGCTTCGGCGAGAAGAGTGCCGAGAATATAGTTAATTCGATTCAGGCCCATAAGAAAATTACTTTGCCGAAATTTATTTATGCTCTAGGTATTCCTCATGTCGGTGAAGAAACAGCTTTTGATCTCGGTCAGCGTTTCGGCTCGATTGAAAAACTCATGTCCGCATCCAGGGAAGAAATCAACGTCATTCCCAATATCGGTGAAGTCGTCGCTCGGTCCGTTCATGGTTGGTTTTCGAAAAAGGCCAATAAAGATTTGGTAAAAAATCTGATCAAGGTCGGCATTAAAATCGAGAATGTGAAAATCAAAGCCACGCCGCTGTCCGGCAAAAGTATCGTCGTCACAGGGACCCTGGAAACCCTCAGTCGCGAGGAAGCCAAAGAAGTTGTGCGGCAAGCGGGTGGCGATTGGTCAGGTTCCATTTCAAAAAACACGGACTATGTCGTGGTGGGCGATAATCCGGGATCCAAAGCCGACAAAGCCGAAAAATTGGGTGTGAAAATAATTAATGAAAAAGAATTTTTGAAACTAGTGCGTTGACAATCTTACCCATCTGGAATATGATAATGTTCCTAATGGAGGAACTTATGCCGTCTTTTGCGATTTTTTACCGATCGGAGCAGGAACTGAAGATTGAATGGAAAACGGGAAGAGCCATCAATGAGGTGCGCCGTTATGCCATAAATGCCTATGGCCCGGACCTGGTTGATGTATCCGGTTTCACCCCACCTCAGGTCGCGGTGATATTGTGCTGTTCGGTCGAAGAAGTCTACCGGCTCATGGATGAAAGGAAGCTCAAGTGGTCTTCCGACCCAGACACCCATCGCGCTCAGATCTTTTTAGAACCTCGCCAACTCCTACAGATGCCTGTACCGAAAGTTCGGCCCCCGCGGGCGAAGGTCAAATCGGTCAAGCGGCCAAAACCAGCACCGCCGCCCGAGCCTGCAGCAGTAGAACCGACCGTTTCGCCATCAGAAGAACAGTCTGTTGTTTTGCCGCCGGTATCCGCAGAGGCGAATGGAAATGGTCTATCCAAACCAAAGCCAACAGCAGACCGACTGCTTTTTCCGACCCAGGCAGCAGGTGTTATGGGCATCCCGCTTGAGCGGGTGTTGAACCTGATTCGGACCGGCCGGTTACGAGCGGAGGGCAACAGGCTCAGGCAAAGTGCCGTCGTGAGGTATCGCGAACAATACCTCTCGCAGCCAAGCGCTGGTACCAACTAGGTATCCGGCGTTTTTTATTTGCATGAATTATTATTGTTGTTATAATTTGTGAATGTGTTTTGGCGCATCGAAGGTGTTGTATAACCACAGCGCCTTTTCTTTTTGCCCAGCATCTCTCTTGCAATAGTCCATTTTTTTATATATGCTTTTGATAATTTGGGCGCTGACGCTCAAATTATCTCCCAATTCGGGAGGAGGATTATTAGTATGTATTTGCTTGCCACAGCCAGTTTTTACGAGCGTGACAATCGCCTGGTTCGTGAAGAGCTGCTGCCGAACGGTTCATACGGCTACAAAGAATACGTTTCGGGTCGCTGGGTCCCATATACTGACGGTGTCACCGTGGTTCACGTGGGAGATCGCCTCGACGACGCGGCAGCCATATCCTGGGTCAAGCAGTACTGGCAGCAATTGGGCCAGGTGCTGACTGATGAAGAGGTATTGATCCAGATTCAACCGGTGTCGAAACAACCTCGTCATATCCTGCGTGCTCAGCAGTTCGATCGGCAGTTTCTGGAGCAGACGCTGTTTCCGGAAGCTTATCGCATCCATCGAATGCTGAACAGCGCCGAAGGTAGGGAGCAGCTTCGACAAGAGCTGCGTCATCGCACGATCGTCACGCTTTTCTACGAACCTTCAACTCGCACTCGTCTCTCGTTTGAGCTCGCGGCTGTTCATCTCGGCATGCATGTCATCACCACCGAGAACGCCAAGGAGTTCGGTTCCGCAATCAAAGGCGAGACGGAGGAAGACACGATCCGGGTCATTTCGTCCTATCGTCCTGATGTGGTCGTGATTCGTCACTCCGACGACCGCTTCGTAGAGAAGATAGCGAAATACAGTGCTGTGCCGCTCATCAACGGTGGCGAAGGTACGACGCAGCATCCAACGCAAGCCTTACTGGATCTGTATACCATCCACTCGGAGAAACGTAAGATCGATGGACTGACAGTGGTCCTTGGTGGTGACCTCAAGTTTGGCCGCACAGTGCGCTCACTGGCGTACCTGCTGTCAAAGTTCCAGGATGTGAAGTTGATCTTCGTCTCGCATGAAAGCTTTCGAATTCCTGACGGCATCAAAGATCATCTTCGCGAGCGGAAAATCGCGTTCCGAGAAACCGATTCCGTATCAAGCGCGCTGCGAGAAGCCGACGTCGTCTACTGGACTCGGGTGCAGAAAGAACGCATGGACGAGTCGCTGAGAGAACAAGCTGACCGTATACAAGCTCAGTTCACAATCGGGCCGCTGCATCTATACGAGATGAAGCACGATGCGATCCTGATGCATCCGTTACCGCGAGTAGGTGAGATACGGCAAGCCGTCGACCACGATCCGCGAGCAGCCTACTTCCGCCAAGCAGAGAACGGGTTGTTCGTCAGGGGAGCTCTGCTCAAGCACGTACTACTCGAATAAGCAGCGGCGTAACACAAGTTACGACCGCCTTTTCTTTTGTAGTAGTCCACATTTTGTCCCCAAAACCTGTCCAAATGCAGGGGTTGACAGGGGTAAGAAAAAAAGTTATAATTGGAGCAAGTTTGAAAAAACAAACATTTTATTGATTAAAAAAGTATAAACTATGGTTAACTCAGGACATTACGTGATAAAAAAAGGCGGTTCCATGAACTAGCACGCGTTTTCGTGTGTTAAGCTCAGAGCCCGCCAAAAGGCGGTTTTTTAATCGCCCAGGTTGTTTCACAAATTGTCCAATATAACCAATTATATAGTATGTAGAATTCACTGCTTCACCGCATAGCTTGACTTTAAGCAGGTTCTGAAAGCAAGCAGTGGATTGTGCATAGTATATGGTTAGCACTTTTACAACTAACCGGCATCTTATAGAAACATATCCGATCAAGCTCGTGTTGAACAAACATTCGATGAGAATAAATGGTAGAGCACGAATTGATCTAAGGTTTAGCTTTAAGACTAGACTTTAAGGATATGTTTGAAAGCAAGTCCTCGTCCTTGTAAAACGGGGCAAACTAGTGATCATTGATTGCTAGTCAAATAAATGAATTAAACAATTAAGAGTGTATGGTGGATGCCTTGGCAGTTTAAGCCTAAGAAGGACGTAGCAGCCTGCGATATGCTTCGGTGAGGTGGCAAGCAACCTTTGACCCGAAGATTTCCGAATGGGGCAACCTATCTGTTTGAAGAACAGATGTCTCATAGCCGTGGTGGTTATGAAGACGGGAACCGCGTGAAGTGAAACATCTCAGTAACGCGAGGAAAAGAAAAAAAGGACTTTAAGTAATTTTCACCAAGTAAACAAAATTTGGTCCAATATTTTGTTGGATCAAGTATTTGTTTATTTGGAAGATCCGATTTATCGTGATCGACCAAAAATGCTTATTGTCTCATTCTCCTAGTAGTGGCGAGCGAACGGGGAAGAGTCCAAACTAACTTTGTGTTTTCGAGCCGAAGAGTAATAGCAATATTATTTCAAGCTTGATTTAAAGCTTACAGGCGTTGCAAGGATTAGGGTAACAACAATCATTCATTAGGTCACTGTAATGATCTTGGAGATTTCAATTGGAGCTGTTTAGCCGAATGGTCTGGAAAGACCAGCCAAAGAGCGTGATAGCCGCGTAGAGCGAAAAACCTCTTATATCTTCCGAATGGTTTGTTAAGTACAACTAGACACGTGAAATCTAGTTGGAATTCGTGTCGACTACGACATAAGACTAAATACTTAGACTGACCGATAGTGAACAAGTACCGCGAGGGAAAGGTGAAAAGCAGCCCGGTGAGGGCGATGAAATAGTACCTGAAACCATACACTTACAATCGAGTGGGAGCCCCGACGTCGCAGGATGTCGTGGGTGACCGCGTGCCTATTGAAGAATGACCCAACGAGTTAGAGGTACGTTGCTTACTTAAGCCAGACAACTGGCGAAGGTATAGTGAAAGCGAGCGTTAATAGCGCGTATTAATTATTTGTAGGGTTGAGAAGCTTTGCTTTTCGACCCCGACATTTAATTAAAGGTAGCGTGCCCTAAACCCGAAACCCGGTGAGCTACTCATGGTCAGGATGAACGTTGTGTAAAAACAACGGGAGGTCCGAACGCTAGTATGTTGCAAAATACCGCGATGAACTGTGAGTAGGGGAGAAATTCCAATCGAACTGGGTAATAGCTGGTTCTCCTCGAAATAGCTTTAGGGCTAGCCTGTGCCGCACGTGTTTGAGGTAGAGCACTGAATCGGCTTTATGGTCGCAAGATCATGAACCGAACCAAACTCCGAATTCAAACACTTAAGGGCATGGAGTCAGACAATGAGGTCTAAGCTTCGTTTGTCTAATGGAGAAGAATCCGAACCGCCGTTTAAGGTCCCTAAATCGAAACTATAGTGAAAAGGATGTGGGATCGCTCATACAACCAGGAGGTTGGCTTAGAAGCAGCCATCCTTTAAAGAAAGCGTAACAGCTCACTGGTCAAGCGATCTTGCGCCGACAATGTATTGGGACTAAGTTTCGTACCGAAGGCGCGGATGCTTGCAATTTATTGCAGGCGTGGTAGAGGAGCGTTGTATGCGGGCTGAAGCAGAAAGGGAACTTTCTGTGGACTGCATACAAGTGAGAATGTTGGGATAAGTAATATATATACATGTGAGAATCATGTACACCGAAAATCCAAGGTTTCCTGGGCAATGATAATCATCCCAGGGTTAGTCGATCCTAAGTTTCTGCCCGAACGGGCAGGGATAATGGCAAATACGGTTGATATTCCGTAACCGCTTATAATACTGATGCAATTACACATCATGGTAACTTGATCGCGATTTTGACTATTCGCGTCGTCGCATTGCTAGTCGGACCTACGAGGCAAACCCCGTAGGCTTATGTGTTCAGCCTCCTTCGGGATGTTGAATTACTGTAACGGCGAGAGTGCGAAGAAATGTCGCAAGATAAATTCGGGCGAACCAAGGTGTCAAGAAACGTTGCTAGGGATTAGCGTGTGGATGAAAGCAATTTCATCCTTCGCTAAATATTTATAAGTGATCGTACCGCAAACCGACACAGGTGGATGAGTGCTAGAATACTCAGGTGACCGGGACAATAATCCTTAAGGAACTCGGCAAAAAAGCAGGCGTACCTTCGGTATAAGCCTTGCCTAAGCCCCGCTCTTTTAACTTTATTATTTAAAGTTTAGAGTGTGTTCCAACAAGAAGACTACTTTAAACTGTAAAACAATAGTATTGTTAAATGAGCGGAGCTTAGGTCGCAGCGACTGACCCCTCCCGACTGTTTATCAAAAACTTAGGTCCATGCAAACCCGCAAGGGGAAGTATATGGGCTGATGCCTGGCCAGTGTCAGAAGGTTAAAACGATTGGCGCAAGCTCGTCGTCCAAGCCCTGATGAACGCCGGCAGTAACTATGAACAATTGTAGTTATAAAATTTGGCTGTATGCGGGAACATCTCGTTAAGTTCAAAGTACTCACCCAGCCCCAGTTTGAAAAACTGGAGCTGGACAGTAAAAATCTTTGAAATAGAGACAATCCGCAGGGAAGAGAATACCCAACAATGGGTGGAAAACTCCCCTCAACGACTATACGCCGAAACAACGGAAAATCAGAAAATCGAAAGTCGGACAAATCGGACCCAAATCCGATCCGTCCGATTCTCCGATCTATCTGATCACCCGATGTATGATATAGTCTGATCTCATAGGAGACTATGAGCTAACATAAATGAACTGTCCTATGGTAGAGGAATTTACTCCAATTTGGAGGTTTTGCTGCCATAGTAAAACTTGGCCATATGCTGGAAAGTCTGGTGTATCGAGCGCTACTGTTATGATATAATGACAATGGTTATATATTTATTGTCTTATGAAAACAACCAGTGAAAATGCGCCTCGTGCAGATAATCAGCAGGAAAGGCTAATTGGGTGGATCGTCGGTTTTATTGATGGAGAAGGCTGTTTCTCAATAGGTTTTTTGAAGCAACCGGATCGTCAAGAATCGACAAGAGTTCGTAGAGGTTATGCAACAGGCTATCAAGTCGCTCATGAATTTGCAGTAGTGCAAGGAGCACGAAGCCTTAAAAGTCTTGAAGAATTGAAATCTTTCTTTGGGATTGGCAGTATCTATATTAATAGACGGCATGACAATCACAAAGAAAATTTATATCGATACACAGTAACTCGTCGAGAAGACTTGTTAAATGTAATTATCCCTTTCTTTGAGAAATATCAATTGCGAACCGCTAAGAAACAGGATTTTCTATTATTTGCAAAGATTGTGAAATCAATGGCAAAAAACTATCATCGAACAAAAGATGGTGTCATAGCCATAGCCTTACTTTCTGAGCAGATGAATCATAGAAAATCAAGATCTAATCTAATTAGAATCCTCAGAGACCAGACGCCAAGCGTCCCGTCAAAGGCGGGATGAAGAGAGAGTCCCATCTGCATAGCGATATGCAGGCTTAACAGCACTTAATCAAAATTAAGCAAGACCGATTAGCGAAATTCCTTGTCGTGTAAGTTACGACCCGCACGAATGGCATAACGAGTAGGGGACTGTCTTAAGGATTAACCCGATGAATTTACATTGACGGTAAAGATGCCGTCTACCCGCAACAAGACGGAAAGACCCTATGAAGCTTTACTATAGCGTGTCATTGATGCAAGATTCTTTTTGTTTAGCATAGGTGGGAGCCTTTGAAGCCTCGGCGCTAGCTGAGGTGGAGGCGACAAGTGAAATACCACCCTAAAAGAGTTTTGTTTCTAACGATTGTTTAACCAACTTTCGGACAGTGGCTCGTGGGTAGTTTAACTGGGGCGGTTGCCTACGTCGTGATACAATCCGTTACGCTCCGATATTATATTGGAGAAGTATCACGGTGGGCGGTTTCGTAGCAATACGAAACGCAAACTTGGCTATATGCTGGAAACTCTGGTGAATCCAACTGTACTTTAGTATAATAATATTAAAGTAAAAATCAGTTCGGTGCAGACAACCCGCAGGGAAGTCTTCTGATAAAATCGGAATGACCCCTCAACGACTACACGCCGAGTATCCATAAAGGTTTATGGATAGTGATATAGTCTGAACTGCATGGCGACATGCAGAACCGAATTTCGATTCGGTCCTTAATACTATGAATACTCTTGAAATAAGAGAATACAAGAAGGGTCTGAAGTTAACAAACGTACAGCGAGAAGTTTTGGTTGGGACGTTACTGGGCGACAGTCATTTGTCGAACTTTAATACCAAAGAAAACTTTAAACTTATGGTCCAGCACGGTTTAAGCCAAAAAGCTTATACCGATTGGCTGTATTCCATATTTAAGAATTGGGTTTTGACTCCTCCAAAAGTCAAAGACCAGATCGTAAACAACAAGCTGTATAAGAAATATTGGTTTAACACTTTAAGCCATGGCGCATTTAGGTTCTACGCTCAGCAGTTTTATGACGGCAAGCGTAAGACGGTGCCTCGACTTATTTACAAATGGCTAACGCCTTTGGGCTTAGCTGTTTGGTTTATGGATGATGGTTCGATTAAATCGAAGGATCATCGCGCATTGATTCTCAATACGCAGTGTTATACCGATAGTGATCTACATCAATTGCAGAAAGTGTTGCTTGATAAGTATAAAATTACCACCACTTTGCGAAAGCAAAAAGAGGGTAAGCAGATATATTTAGTGGCAACATCAGTGCAAGAATTTGTTAACATTATCAGACCATATATATTGCCAGAGATGGAATATAAACTTGGAAAATTAAGGTAACATAATTGCCTAAATGGTAACGGAGGCGTTTATTAAGGTAAGCTTAGCTCCGATGGAAACGGAGTGTGACGCGCAAACGCACAAGCTTGCTTAACTGCAAGGCTGGCACGCCGCGCAGATACGAAAGTAGAAGTTAGTGATCCGACCATCCTTCGTGGAAGGGTGGAAGCTCAACGGATAAAAGTTACTCTAGGGATAACAGGCTGATCTAGTCCAAGAGTCCATATCGACGACTAGGTTTGGCACCTTAACAAATCGGGGTGCATGGACAGTAATGTCCTTCCAATTTCTTCGTCCGTCTCTTCGCTCACAAAGCGAGGGATAAAAATCGAAGAAAATAAATTCGGCTTATAACGGTGAACCCGTAGTTAATTATGTGGTAAGTTTTTTACTAATTAACCGGCAATACCGTGGGAAGTCATCCAGGCCTTTTCGCAAGAAAGAGCAGGATTGACCCCGTAACGACTGATCTGAAAAGAGAGACCTATGCCACAAGCATAGGTAATACGCCGAGTCCTGTCATAAAAAAAGCAGACCATGATCTCGAGATCTAAAGTCGCTGATAGGAACAAGATATAGTCTACACCATACGAAATTATGGAATTATGTACGATGTCGGCTCATCACATCCTGGAGCTGGAGAAGGTTCCAAGGGTTTGGCTGTTCGCCAATTAAAGTGATACGCGAGCTGGGTTCAAAACGTCGTGAGACAGTGAAACTTTGCTGTCTATAAATTTAGCTATATGCTGGGATATCTGAGTATCTCATAGTACTAATATCGCTTAACTGATCCTTATATGATAAGTTTAAGTTATATTAGTGAAAATCTATGAGTGCAGACAATCAGCAGGAAAGACTAGATTCATACATTTCCGGTTATGTTGATGAGCGATGGAAAAGAAAGTCCACTTTGAATAGAAATGGGATTTATCGCAAAGACATAACTCGCGTAATTAGAATCTAGAATCCTCAACGACTACATGCTAAAACTTCGACCAAGTGTCGGAGCAAGATATAGTCTGAACTGCATGGCGACATGCAGAGCCAGAAGAAATTACTGGCCGCTCTGATTGATTTCAGAGTCTATTCTTGATTTTCAAGAATTGAAGTAACAGAATGTTGGTCCTTATCTGTTGTGGGTGTTCGAAACTTGAGTGGGTGCATCCTTAGTACGAGAGGACCAGGATGCATAGACCTCTGGTGTACCGGTTGTCGCGTCCGCGGCATCGCCGGGTAGCTAGGTCTAGTTAAGATAAACGCTGAATGCATATAAGCGTGAAGCTGTCCACAAAACTAGGTTTCGTTGCTTGAAATATAGCGATAGTTTCGGGGAAGACTACCCCGTATTAGCAAAGTTGCTGTAGCAATACAGTGATGGAGCTGTATAGGTTGCAGGTGTAAGTGCAGTAATGCATTGAGCCGAGCAATACTAATCAAACGAAAGTTTAATTCAGAATTTGACTGGCATTCAATGATCACTAAGATCATGAATGTATAATTTACAATTGTGTGCTGGGTAATGGAAAGTTTGGGAGTGTTTGTCGTACGCGAAAATACAGGGACGGCTCATAACCCGATCTGTTAGTTCCGGTTCGTAGCTGCTACTACAGCCAACCGCCGAGAACCTGTGCGACGAATAACTCCTCCCGGCCCAGGGCTTTGACTTCACTTGGTAACCGGGTCATTTGGGAAATGTAATCGGTTTCCCAACAAGCGGTGAGTTATTGTGCTTCAGCTGCTGTTGAGGGCAATTCCGCTACTCAACGCTAGGCTGATCAACTGGGGCACGGTAACTCCCGGTAATTTTAAGGAGTTGAGAGGGTGGTTTGCATGAACACGACAAGGAATGACAATATCCCTTGTCGGGTAGAAAAACCGTGCAGCAGGGATTGTTCCCCAATATGCTGACGAAGTGCCTAAGGTGGGAATCCTTCAAGCATGTGAATCATCCGCCTATTACAGTTTGAACGTCCGAGTAGCTCAAAGCAGAGCAGCTGACTTCATCAGCAGGTTGCAGGTTCGAGACCTGTCTAGGACCGCCAAACCATTCGCCTTTCGAGAAAGAGGCGGCGTTCGCAACATTCTGTTGCAAACGAAATATCTTTCTCTCTATTCCCCAGCACATAAAAAATAAGATGCTCTTTACGAAGCGGAATATTTTTGCTAACATTAATTCGTTATGCAGAAATATAAAGCTTCATTCCGGTTAGTTGGTTTGTTGTTAGCAATTGCAGCAGTAGGTGTACTGGTTTTCGCTGTTACTAACAACACTCTTTAATAATTTTGTTTAATCTCCGCGTGTTTCAAGGGCTGTGGTACGACCTGATCCCTTCCCGAACTCAGAAGTCAAACGCAGCACCGCTGATGATACTACAGTGTAAGACTGTTGGGAAAGTAAGCAATGCGCGGTTTTTAATTTGGTAAAATTTTGTTTACTCGCTCAGCCTTGTTTTCGGTAATGTAAAAATCAGCAATTTTAAATATACTTCAAAGTAGATTTTTACTCGCGTTGCGATTTCTGAGGAAATACGCAAAGCGTCCGAAAACAGGGCTTTCGCTCGTTCACAAAATTTTCCTTTGGGAGGGAAGGGAAATAGGCAGACCTTAGCAAAGGGTCTTTTTTGTTGACGAATGATGAGGTTTTTGTTATTCTGTTCTAACAGGAGAATATAATGCCTAAGTATCGATTGTCAGGGACGGAAGTATTCAATGCTGGGATGGGCGGTTCACCCACACAGTACTCGCAGGTAAGCAAGGTGTTCCAGGCTAAGGACGATCAGGATGCAGTAAAGAAAGTTCCGAAGGTGATTGACAAATGGGAAGATGAATTGTGTGGTTGCTTTGCTGTTAACGAATCGAGTCGCTACGTTTGGAGTTACGGGGAGAAAGTTGGATTTAACCCTGACTGGAAACCAGTTTCTTTGGTCCGTATAGACAGGAAAGTGGTGAAGGAAAAAACAACAAAAATTCGTCTGCCAAAAAAGATATTTAGCGAGTATTCTTCTGAATAACGGATTTGCAATAAAGCAAATGCCGATTTTTTTATCAATTTTGACCCTAATAAAGGGCCTTTTTGTTTTATGATATAATAAATCTACGATAATTAAATCAAAATTATGAGAGAACGCGGGTACTCGCCGGAAAATCCATTTCCGCCGGAAAAACTTTCACCTATTTCGCCAGAAGACCAGAGAAGAGCTGAAGAAAGCTTGGAAGAAACACGCATTGAAAAAAGACAGAATTTACTGAATCAGAAAAAAATGGAACGGCCAAAAGATATATATGGGGATAAGGCTGATCGCAACCAGAAAACCCTCAAGACTCGTCATGCAGGACCGGTGGCAAAAGGCAAGAGAGGACTGGAAAAGCTATCCCAGAGATTCAATAAGCCTGCGGTCAAATTAAAGTACACAGGGAATTGGGAAGATAAAAAAGAAACTAGTTAGACAAAACTAAATTAGACCCTAGCAAAGGGTCTTTTTTGTTTATTTGAGTTCTTGGCAATAGCGAGAAAAAAGAGTAGAGTTTATAAGTTGCCTTTTCGGCGGCATTCACAAAGCGGAGGAAAGAGTAGAATGACTACGACGGCGGAAAACAGTGCAGCGACAAAACGAGATTTTGTCGTCACGACGGTACACGGTTACACCTGGACGACTTCTCAGGGCCGCATCCAAACCCTGCGCGCCCGAACTAGGAGAGTTTCGCGCGACCAGTATGTTCGCGTGGAAATTGCAAGAAGGGACATAGGCGTTCGCAGAGGCGACCAAGCCCGGGTCTGCCACATCATGGAGCCGGATCGCAAAGCGGACCCATACGCTGGACACGTCCTGGTGCTGTACTTTGAGAACAAGCCGGATGTCGATAACCGTCACTTCTTCTCTCTGTCGGAAGTAACACCTCTCACCGACAAGTAGTCATTTTTTCACAGACCAAACCTGCCTGCAGGGGGGAGGTCTTTTTTTACCCCTATACCCTAAACCCCGATTAGTGTTAATATAAGAGTAGTAGCCAATTAAACAGGACATTATTTTCATGATTAACACTCACCAGAATGACGATAAGCCTAAGGCTACTGTTTCAACAGGCATGGAAAGTACCATGCATGATATTGATATGCAGGATAATCCGAATCCAAGAAGTAAACGGGATATGATGCGAGATATTTCGAAGTTGGAAACCGAAATAAAGACCGCGCAAGAGGGAGTGGATGTAGCGAATGAAGCCCGGACTTCTTATACCACAACAGTTAGTCCCGAGCAGGCCAACGCCCGCCAAAAAGCCATAGTTTTTCTGAAAAAAGCTTTGGAAGAAATGAAAACAGAATTTGAAAAATTAAGTTTTTAGAGATCCCTTGTTTCGATGATGATGCGTCCAGTTTGGGAAGGTTTTTCTGCAAAAATCAAATAAAAAAACCCCGCATTCGTGACGGGGTTTTAAATTTACAGGTTTATTGATTCAGTATGTTCAGTGTGGCAGAACTGACGACACCGTTGGCTCGGATGCCATGAGCTTTTTGATATTTCTTAACAGCTACTCTGGTCTGGGCTCCAAACAAACCATTGATCTTGCCAGAATAAAATCCTTCATTGGTAAGACGATTTTGCAGAGCGGTGACATCAGCACCTCTCATACCTGATTTGAGTTGGCGGGTAAAGGTAACTGTAGTAGGATTGCTAATACTCTCACCTAAAACCTTTGGTCCGCTCACTGTGAGTGGGCCAGCAGCACTGCTTATAGTCTGACCGTTCCCATTCTGAAGGGTAAAACCCACCAGATAATTTTTGGGAGTATTGAAATTAATCCGAAGATTGACGACTCTATTCCCATTGGAATCAAATCCCGTATTAGAGATAAATTTGGCCAAAACGTCAGGACCGCTTTGGTAGGGAGTAAGGGTGACCCAACCTGATTTATCCAAAAACTTGGCTGACTTTACGTCGCTAACTTTCGAATCACCCAATGTAAGAATGCTGGTCATATTATTCGTATCCTGATAATTCTTCATTACCGCGTCGATTTGAGAATCAGTGCCAGTCACATAGGAGCTCCCCATGACTAATGAAGAATCGACATTTGCCGAACTCGTCAGCGGGATGACCAAGAAAGCTAAGATTATGAGGCTTAATTTCACTTTTATCATAATATTAATAAATTTAAGTACCTTTATTATGAAGTAAAATTTTTTTTTGTCAAGCTAATTGACGGACCGTTATTACTGGGCTAAAATAGGTTCAAATTGATACTTCATGAAACACGATTTCCAATTAGATCTGGAGGAAGACGCTCCAGATGATAATAAGCCGGAATTGATCAAACAAACCGAAGAATTATACTTTGCCTTAAGTCACAACCTAACCAAAGAGGCAAAAAGTATTATTTGGGATTTTTTACGTCTGGCAAAAGTTTATTATCCAGAATCCAATCATAAAAAAGAATGGAATATGCTGCTTTTGAATTTGCAGGCTGTAATTGACGACTTTGAAAACGAACTTTCAGATAGGGCGGTTTTGAAGCTTTACGGAATTCAAAGAAACGCATTAGATTTACACCACGCAGCTAAAAAAGAATAAGTCCCGCTCATATTTGACAACAAATTGGCGTCGGAGTAAACTTTTCTTTGTATATTAATGAGGATATAGAAACAAACAATATGGCTCTTGATGATTTAGATGAAGAAGAAATGGATGGTGAGGACGGCGAGATTGAAGATATAATTACAGACATAGAAGACGAATGCTCCCTCATTTTTTCTAATCCCGACAATGCCAAGCTCCTAAACGAAATATTCGATATGGCCAGGGCTCATTACGAAAAAGATAAAAAAGGCTGGACTAATTTTTTCGCTAATCTGAAGATGGAACTGATCTCCACGGATGACGAAGACAATATCCGAGATATTTTGGCGCATCATTTGCGCAAAGCTAAATTGGAACTAATCTAAGCACTGTCTTTGCGAGGCCAACTCATGCGGATTATCGCCGACTTACAAATCCACTCAAAGTATTCCCGTGCTTGTTCCCAGGACTTAAATCCTGGGAATATTGGTAAATGGGCGGACAAGAAGGGGATTGCAGTGATCGGCACAGGTGACTTTACTCATCCGTTGTGGTTGAAGGAATTAAAAGATAGTTTAGAAGAAACTAAGCACGGGCTTTATCAGCTCAAGGATAAAAGTGCCAAGGTACATTTTTTATTGTCCGCGGAAGTGTCGTCGATTTATAAACAAGGAGATAAGGTTCGGCGAATTCACAATATGATTTTAGCTCCGAACTTCGCCGCTGTGGATCGGATTATCACAGGATTAGAAAAAGTCGGGGCGAATCTCAAATCCGATGGCCGGCCTATTATGGGTGTGAAGTGTCCGGATTTGGTAAAAATTGTTTTAGACGCAGATCCTGCCTGTGTGATTATCCCGGCGCATGCCTGGACACCGCACTTTGGATTGTTTGGATCGCTTTCCGGATTTGATACTGTGGAAGAAGCATTTGGTGATCAGGCCAAACATATTTTTGCCATCGAAACAGGGCTTTCCTCTGATCCTAAGATGAATTGGCAGATATCAGGCTTGGACAAATATTCTTTGGTTTCTAATTCTGACGCGCATAGTTTGCGCAAGATTGGTAGGGAAGCAAACGTTTTCGAAATCGAAGAAGAGAAATTATCTTATGACGAGATCATCCGCGTAATCAAAGATAAGAATCCGAAAGAGTTTTTATTCACCATCGAATTTTTCCCTGAAGAAGGCAAGTACCATCTCGATGGCCATGCCGACTGCAAGTTTAGCTGTTTGCCAAAAGAGACAGCCCGACTGAAGGGTATTTGTCCGAAATGTGGCAAAAAACTTCTTGTTGGCGTTTTGAATCGGATTGATGCTCTCGCAGACAGGGATTTTGGTTTTGAACCAAAGCGCGCGATTCCGTTCAAGAGCGTGATTCCTTTGGAAGAAGTGATCGCAGAAACGTATGGCACTGGCATCGGCAAAAAAGTTTTGGAAACATATGAGCGTATGGTTGCTAAGTATCCTGAGTTTGAAATTCTTTTGGATTTGCCAGAAGCCGAAATTGTCAAGATCAGCGATCCAGTAGTAGCAGAATCAGTGATTAGGATTCGAGAGGGGAAAGTCCACATCGAAGGCGGATACGACGGTATCTTCGGTAAAATTCACATCTACGAAGACAAAGAACGCAACAAACTTTTTAAGAAAGCAGAGCAGAGTAGTTTGTTTTGATTTTTCTGAGTGTCGGATTTAACTCTATAAACCCAAGCCTTTACAAGTGCTTGGGGGTTGATATAATAACCCTAAGCAATTAACCATAAAATATGGACTTAATTTTCTTAGTTATTTTGGGCGCTATCGGTATTGCCGGTTTGGTCAAAGGCCAAATCAAAATTTCAAAAAATAAAGCACTAAAGGGAACCAAAGCCAGAACACTTTCAGTGATACTTATTTTGGCCGGAGTTCAATTAGTGGTCAGAGATTATATGGTGCGCAACTCACCCGGAGCAGGGGATGCTTCCTTCGGCTACTTATTGGGAACTGTTGCAGTAGTAGCAGTGGTTACAATTTTGTTTATGGTTTTCGGGCAAGAAGATATTGGACCAGTTGCTTAAATTATCTAATAAAAACAGCATTTGTGTTATACTATAAGTGCTGTTTTTAATTGTTCAGAAACTAAAATGCAAAAATACATTGCTGTTGTAAACCCACGGATGGATGATGATGAAATTTCGCGCTTAATCGTGAAGGATATTGCTGGTGCGCTTTTTCAAATTTCCCATCAAAATTACCCACTGGCCTCTAAACTCATTCAACAGGTCAAAAAATTAAGCAAAAGGCACAATCGGCCGATAAGCATTATTCAGGATGTTTCGGAAATGGAAGATCCAATGGAGCTGGAATTTGGCATGAAATCGGGCGCTGATTGGATAGTCACAGACAAGGCAGAGCATTTGAAGATGGCCAAGGGACTCGATAAGCTGGCAAAAATTATATTCAAAGGACGCGATTTACCAAAAGGAATTCGGGTGGATAGTGTCATGGGCGATTGGTTTCTGGATCCTGATGCTCAGATAGTGGGCAAAGAAAAAGGGCAGATCAAGCATATTATTTCCGAACATAAGGATCAGAAGATGCTGGACTCGCTGCTCGATTTGGCTCATCACGCCGGAAGTTCGGGCATCGCAGTTTCTGATCTGGATTTGGCAAAAGCCATGTCTTGGCGACGGCCTTCCAAGAAAATAATTTACGCACCGAAAGATGATGATCATGCGGCGAAAGGATCGATCTACTGGGGGGTGCATCCTATCTTCCGCGGCCATGATCTGGTTTCCAGTATCAAAAATAGAGAGATGATGAAAAAAGGAGAGCGGGTCACAGACGCTACTGATATTAAGCACGTAGCGATTCATTTAATCCCATGAAGAAGATCAAAGCTATAATCTTCGACCTCGGCGGCGTCGTGGCCCACGGCGGGTATTTAGGATTTATCAAACACTACTGCGCTGAGTGTTTTACGCCGGCTGGGAAAAAGAAAATTTTGCAACTGGAACGGGAAGTGAATTTGGGAAAAATTACTGAAAAACAGTTCTATAAAGAAATCGAAAACATTTTCCACGTGCACATGAATCCAAAGCAGATGCATGAAAAGATCATCAGGCACATGAAAGCCGATAAGGCTCTGGTCCATATGATACCGAATTTGAAACCGACGAAGATCGCGCTATTTAGCAATTCGCTTGGCCACATGGCGAAAGAGGTGCTGAAGAAACGCCACCTGACCGGCAGGAAATTTTTTGATCGGATATTTATTTCCACCGACATGCATATGGCCAAGCCTGACCAGAAGGCATATCGATATGTTTTAACGCAACTCAAAGTGGAGCCATCAGAGGCGATGATGGTGGATGACCGCATAGAAAACCTGAGACCTGCCCGCGCCATCGGCATGAACGCGATCCAGTATAGAAATTCGAGGCAATTCGCTAAAGAACTCAAGAAATACGAGTTGGTCTAGCACTTGGAAAATCCGGCAATTTCTGGTACAATAAGGCGACTAAACGTCTTATTTTTATATTGTGTTAATAGAAGACAAGAATGAGTGTTTAAAGGTGGAAATGTTTTTAAAAAGTTAATAACGAAATAACGTGGAGAGGTGGCCGAGTGGTTTAAGGCGCACGCTTGGAAAGCGTGTGGGCGCAAGCCCTCGCAGGTTCGAATCCTGTCCTCTCCGCCAAGAATAATTAAATATTAAATTTATGTGGATTCTATTTTTATTAATTGTATTGGGATGTTTTGTATTGATTGATTATGCAGCCAATGATTATTTAAGAAAAGCCGCTAATCAAATCAGTAAAATGAAAAATCCTGAAGCCGCTGAGTTGGCTCGGTCAGTATTCATAGCTTCGCATAGAGATGGCGCGATCAGTCCTTTTGGTTTCTATTATAGGTCCAAAATAAAAAAAGCCTTGAAGAATAACAACGGTTGAAGAAAGCTTCGACCGATAATTTTTTTAAATGAAATATCGAGTCTCTTTATAATTTGTCCTGCCAATGGGTATTAAATAATTTTCCTGAATTTAAAGTCAGATTATTTGTTGCAATTGGCAAAGACTACCATGATTGAAGAAATATCCGTCAAATAAATTATGACCAACCGGAACGAGCAAAAAGATCCTAGAGAAATTGAAGCCTTGAGAATGGATGTTTATGAAGATCAGGTGGTTACCCAGGAAAATACAACCCGATTTCTTCTTAATCAGAAAATAATTAGCAACGTCGACCCTGAAAAGCTACTCTACTATTTATCTCTAATTGATTTTGATGCGGAATTATTCCAGACAATCGCCCAAGACACGGATGTCAGTAGAACTTTATCCTTAATTGTCAGGGATTCTTTTCCAGATGCTTCAGAGCTTTCAGCCAGGTTTAAAGAACAGAGCAACGCTATCAGAGACTTTGCCATTCCTTATGAAAAATATAAACCCTTGCTGGAAATTCATCCTGAGCTGTTTACTTACGAAGATATAATGCATTTGCGAGGAATTTCTTTATTATATAAAGCGTACACAAAAAAAGATCCAATCGAGGCTGTTACAAGGAATATCGCCACAGAGTTGGCACAAAGATGTATGATATCGGAAATCAAAATTCCCAAGCAAATTTTAGATCTGGCAGATCAAGATGAATTAACGAGGACAGCTGCTATAAAGGATGTTGGGGATTCGGGATTGTTAGATCAGAAAGAAACTGAAATTTTAGAAGAGTTAGGGATTGAAATGGGCGACTGGGTCACGACTGTCGAGGCAGTTAAGCGGCGGGTTCAAACCACTAGCGCAAAACCTGTAAATATTTTAAGGTTTTGCTATGACAAACAAATATCATCGTTTACGCTTGGAGGAACGGGAAGAGATTAGCAAAGGCCTTTGGGCGGGAGAATCTTTTACGGATATAGCTGAACGCCTGGACCGAGAGATCTCAACAATCAGCCGGGAAGTGAAGAAAGACGCTAAGTACAAACGTTGTTATCGGGCAGCAAGATCAGATGCCAAGGCTAATGAAATGCGCCACCGCCAGAAACAATTAAAACAACTTGAAAAGAATGAACAATTAAGAAATTATGTCCTTGAACGCCTGAGATTGAAATGGTCGCCGGAAGAAATTGCCAAGAGGCTGAAAGTTGATTACTCTGAGGACATGACTATGCGCATCTCCCATGAAAGTATTTATGCTTACTTGTATTGTTTGCCCCGAGGAGAACTTAAAAAAGAACTGCTAAAGTGTTTAAGGCAAGAACGAAAGTTTAGGTTTAACCGCAAAGCCGCCCATGCCAAACGCACTACAATCATTGATTTCCTGAGCATTTCAGAACGTCCAGCAGAAGTACAGGACCGCATCATTCCCGGACATTGGGAGGGAGACCTGATTATGGGATCAAAAGCTTCTAATTCGGCCTTAGGAACATTGGTTGAGCGAACGACTAGATATTTACTGTTAGTCTCCTTGCAAAAACATGACGCATATACGGTTAGGACTGAATTTGCCAAAGCAGTAAAGAAGATTCCTCAACACTTGAAAAAAACTCTGACCTATGACCGTGGGACTGAGATCGCTCAACATAAACTATTTACCGCTGATACTAAAATTCAGATTTACCTGGCTGATCCTCATAGTCCTTGGCAACGAGGCACAAATGAAAATACCAATGGTTTAATCAGGCAATACTTCCCTAAAGGAATTGATTTCAATCAAATTACCAAACAAGAAATCAAGCGAGTACAAGATGAGCTTAATGACAGGCCCAGGAAAGCTCTAGGATTTATGAAACCTGATGAAGCATTCACTCAATTATTAATTATTTAGGATTTGCACTAGAGGGTTGAATCCAGCAGCAGACTTTAAAAAAGGGTTTACTGCAAATTCTCAATCAATTTCCGGATCCTAGAGATTTAGCGAAACGATTGTTAGGTGAATTACCAGAATGATCGAAGAAAAAACCAAGTGGAAGAGAGAGATCAGTGCCGGCGGGATTGTTTATAAGAAAGAAAACGATTCCATTTTTGTATTAATGATTAACCCCAAGAGCCGGGATTTTGGTCCGCCTGAAGATTACTGGACTTGGCCCAAGGGCAAACAGGACAAACAAGGCGAAGATTTGAAACAAGTAGCATTGCGCGAAGTTCGCGAAGAAGGCGGGGTGAATGCCGAAATTGAGCAAGAATTAGGATACGTGAAATATTTCCGCAACTGGGCGGGGGACCAAGCCATCAAATTTGTGCATTACTTTTTAATGCGGTATCTGGACGGTGATCCAGCCAATCATGACGAAGAAATTGCTGAAGCCGGCTGGTTTGGGATCGATGAAGCAGAAAGCAAGCTGAAGTTTGCTACAGACAAAGAGATTTTTGCGAAGGCGAAGAAATTTTTAAAGGGCGTATAAACGCTATGTTTGATTCACCAATTCAAGAAATTAAAGACCGGTTGCCGATCTTGGGAGTAATCCAGGATTTTGTGCAGCTGAAAAAATCAGGCACTAACTATAAAGGTGTCTGTCCTTTTCATTCGGAAAAGACTGCATCGTTTATGGTAAGTCCCAGCAAGCAGATCTGGCACTGCTTTGGCTGCGGCCTGGGCGGGGACATTTTTGAATTTATTAAACTTACTGAGAATGTGGAATTTAATGACGCACTGAAGATTCTAGCGGATCGGGCAGGAGTTGAGCTAAAAAGACAGACTCCGCAGCAAGTGGAAGTTGATAAGAAAAAAGATGTGCTCTACGAAATCAACTCAGCTGCAGCCAAATATTTTGT
>WNFI01472046.1_pt1 | contig 24452 bp, 14 predicted proteins | sample 5400471 | NCBI WGS metagenome assembly WNFI01 (sample SAMN13153348, study PRJNA577476) | soil metagenome | isolation source: 100 cm saprolite on Douglas fir-dominated hillslope | place: USA:California | collected 2013-09-17 | reverse complement strand
GAGTGCCCACCATGCCATGCGCCGTCCCCCAAGGAAAAAATCCCCGGCGGACGTTCTCCCACGCTTTATACACTGGACACCAATCCAGAGTGTCAGGCTGAAATATATCACTATCATCCCATAGTCGAGTGGAGCGAGATGTCGGGGTTCGACCAAGGCAACCGGCAGAGGGGTAATGATCATGAAAAACGGAAATTCGATCGAAAGCTGGAGGGGCGCTTCCGCAACAAGGTGAATCTATGCAAAAATTCAGCTTCGGCCTTCAAGCGCAATTCGCCTAGGCTTGCGAAAGCGTCCGGAGACTTGGTTAAAACGTACATTTTTGACGAGAGGTGAGATTTTGTTTTCGTTATTCAGGTAATTCCATCTCATTACACCGTTTCTAGTCACAATGCTTCGCTACCTCAACCAAGGATTGCGTTCAGGTCAGACCCCTCATCCCCTGGGTCTGCGCCGAGGAAATTGGGAGTTTTTTGCCGTGGTCGATGGCAGCATGCGTCCCTTCTATGAGCATCGTACACCCGGACCTTTTTTAGGCATGCGCCTTTGGCTCATGCCGCCCGAATCGCCACATGCCTGGTTCACGGTGGCCAACGAGTCCAGCCGGGTCTTTGTATTTCATTTCGCCTCGATCCATCCCCTCCTCGAGAACGCACTGCCACCAAATCGCACACTGTCGATCGGGCTCGAACTCGCAGACAAGAGATTCTTGGCGCAGCTTTATCGCACTCTCCTGCCCCACTACCAGTCTCCAAAACTTTCAAGCGTCGTCCACTATGAGTCTGCAATGCTATCGCTGTGCGTACTCTTTCTGGAACGTTGTCGGGATATCGCGAATGTTGCCTCATTCGAGGCGGGCAGTGAAAGGATTCTTCAGGCCGTGCAATGGCACCGAGAACATTTTTCTAAAGGCGTAAGCGTCAACGACGTCGCAGCTGCTTTGAATATGTCTCCCGGACATTTGCGCCGGCTGTTCAAGAAACTACGCGGGGAAACGCCGAAGCAAGCGTTCATGCACGCCACGATGGAAGAGGCTGGTCGCATGATGGCGCAGGACAAGCTCAGTATAAAAGAGGTGGCCGCGCGCTGTGGGTTCGCGGGCTTCAGCGAGTTTTATCGCGCATTCAGAAACCACACCGGTTTGTCGCCCACTCAGTGGCGGCAAAATGCCGTTTACAAAGGGAAAGTAGCACCTCCCGTTCGACAATCATTGTAGGCACAACTCCGGTATAAGTGATTAGGGAAAGTGTCATTAACCAGCGATACGAACGCCCGGGTCCGGATGCATTAAGATCAATCCAGCGCTAACAACGTTCGGAATTTCACTGGGTCGACGATTGCTTTCAGCGTGATGGGATGTCGCTCGATCCACCGTACAAGATTAGACGGGAGCATCGTTTGACGATTCCGCTTATCTTTCGCGATCTCGCCCGTGATGTGAACAAATCCGTTGCAGAAATATTTGTTCACTCTCTCTCTCTCGTTCCCCGGTCGCTGCAAGCTTGACCATTTCGCCATATTTCATGTCCGGTCGAATTCCTGCGACGAGCGCCAGGGTGAAAAACAAGCACCAATCCGCTGAAATTCCTACCAGAGAGTCGTCCCTCAACATCCATTCCAACGATTAACTGTATTCCCGCATTTCCATTTTTCTTCCTCTTCGCTCTCAACGCGGCCTCTCCGCCTAGTTTTCCAATAATTAACTGGGTGTTTTCCGACGGTTAATTGGTTTCTCCAGAATGAGCCGTTTCAATTTCGAGCCATCCGGGCAAATCTCCTACGATATCATGCAAGGGCTCCCTGACCGGATTATCCGCGAGCCGGAAATTCTCGAACTGCCCCGCTCTTCAGGAGGTTCGCCTTGAATGAAATACTGCAGCCCCGGCAGCGAAGCTGTTCGTTCCCTTCTGGCGGAGATCTAAATGGCGCGATCCCTTCCCATTCGCTGACATACATAAGCTGTTACTAACAACATCTAATTTGTAATATCAGCTTATTATCAGGTGGTAAGGTCTGGTTCTTGCAATCAATCGACCGCTGCATTCATCCTGAAATCGATGCCACGGCCATATCAATTTATTTCGGCGTATCACGCGCAGCGCTTTGCCCGCGCGCAGCTCTACTGCTGGGCCGAGTATCTCTTACGCGCCTCCAGCAAGACACCAAACAGGCGCGTTCGCCGCCATCGGCAAACAATACGGGCACCCAACATACAAAATCATGAATACACTTCTTCCTTTTGAGACAGCGCGAGATTACTTGGTCGCAAGCGACTTTGATCAGACGCTAAGCTTTAATGACTCAGGCCATGTGTTGAGCGAAATGCTTGGGATCTCTAATTTTCGCGAGAAGGTTGAGGGTCTTTCGAAATCCACACTCGTCAATCAGGGCGCCGAGCTTGCTTACCTGCTGCGGCACGACCCAGCGTTTCGAAGTGTGAGACGAGAACATCTCATCGCCGCGGGCAAGCATGTCCGCTTGAAACGTGACGTCCAACTCTTCAGCCAGATTCTACAGGATGGTCTGGGCGGCGACCGTTTTCACTTTTTCGTGATTTCAGCTTCACCGCAAGAAGTGGTGCAGTCTGCGCTCGAAGGAATCGTCCCTCCCGAAAATGTGCTTGGCACCCGACTCACATTTGATCCCAAAACCGGAGAGATCTCGAGTGTTGACCGCGCTACTGCCGGCTACGGGAAGGTTGCAGCACTGCAGGAACTCGAAAGCAAGCTTCAGAACAGCCCTGATCGCACGGTCTACATCGGCGATGGGAGTTCGGATCTCTACGTGATGCACCATGTCAACAGCCGCGATGGACACACCATCGCGGTCTCCGAGGCAAAATCGATTGGCCGCATCGCCAAGCGAACGGTACTCAGCGATAATGCTCTCAGCGTCCTAGTCCCAATTCTTGAAGACATCCTCGAATGGGATGCCCGGCAGATTCGTGAACTCTTCGCCAATCACGGACTAATATTGCGGGATTGGGACAAAATTCGCACCGACTGGCTCACCTTTCACGATGAGCCCGCGCAGTCTAACGGGACTACGGCGGCGAAATGAAGCTTACAGGGCACACGATAGGCATAGACGTCGCTCAGCTCTGGAACCGGTTGGCTCATAACCAAGCGCGACCCTTAGCGGCCCGCGCTTCGGTCTCTGCCTTATTCTTCATCAACGGTGCTTTGTTCGCCACGTGGGTGTCGCGAATCCCGGTGCTCCAGATCCAGCACCAACTCAGCCACGCCGAGTTAGGAGCGGCCCTGTTCGCGATGGCACTCGGTGCAATTGTCGCAATGCCTCTTGCAGGATTTCTGACGACGCAATTCGGCAGCCGGGTAATCGCCAAGATCGCAGCGATTTCCTACTGCGCCTTCACACCGCTTCTCGCACTCGCGCCAAACACGGCCCTTTTCGTCATGTCGCTTGTCGCCTTCGGAGTGGTTCATGGAGGGCTTGATGTGGCAATGAACGCTCAAGCGGTAGTGGTCGAAAGCCTCTACCGCCGGCCAATCATGTCTTCCTTCCACTCCTTATTTAGCATCGGTGGATTAGTCGGATCCGCCGGAGGCGGGTTGCTCGCCAAGTGGAATTTCTCTCCGGTGGACCATTTTGTTTTGGTGTCCGTGCTACTCGGCACGACGGCGCTGGTGACGTTCCCAACCCTGAATACAATCAACGAACCACTTCGAGGCACTTCGAGAACGCAACAAATTCCCCTTTCATTCCGAGTGCCCAGCTCAACTCTCCTTGCTCTGGGAATAGTGGCCTTTTGTAGCATGGTCGGGGAAGGCGCGATGGCCGACTGGAGTGCGCTTTATCTTCGCGATGTGCACCATACATCCGAAAGCTTCGCGACAACCGGTTATGCGATCTTTTCAATTTCGATGGCAGTCGGTCGACTTAGCGGCGACTCACTTGCGGCGAAAATTGGCCCGACCCGCTTGGTTCGCATCGGAGCCCACTCCTCTATTGTCGGTTTATTGCTCGCGCTGCTTGCATCGGATACAGCGACTGTGTTGGTCGGTTTTGCCGTTGTTGGATTCGGCTTTGCGACGATTGTGCCCCTGGTATTTAGCGCGGCAGGTCAGGTCAACGGTGGGGCACCGGGCGTTGCGCTGGCCTCGGTTACGACGATCGGTTATCTCGGCTTTATTATAGGTCCGCCTCTCATTGGATTCCTTGCAGATTTCATTGGCCTTCGCGGCGCCTTGGGAATATTAGTCGCATTCACGCTCAGCGCCGGAGCCCTCGCTCCCGTGGTCCAGACATCGAAGAACTCGCAACAGTGACCCTAAGACCAGCGCGCAGTACAGATTGCGGCGATGGCGTGCGTGTCAGGCTGTGACTTTGATATAAAAATCCATACCGCATGCCCCTAAACTGTGTGGAGAGAAGTTGGCTTGCGTCACGGATTCCCGGGGCAGCGAACAGACCATGAACGGCGTCCGCTCGCAGATCACGACGACGAACGGGCGAAGGTAGCTGCCTCAGCAATGAGGTCCGGCTCGGGTCGCACGCCGGTGTAGAGCGCAAATTGCTCGACAGCCTGAAGTACGATCACCTCAGCTCCACTGATAGTCTTTTTGCCAATTGATCGAGCCATCCGAATCAACGGGGTCTCCGGAGGCAACGCCACCACGTCGAAGACAAACGAGCTTGCGCTCACCTGTTCCTCCGTAAAAGCGAGTTGTTCCATCTCAGCGCCGGCGGCCATACCGATGGGCGTCGCATTGATCAAGAACCCCGGTTTTTCATCCATGAGTTCCGGCTTCCAGTCAAAACCATACTGGTTTGCGATCGCCGGGCCCGCTCCGTCGTTTCTCGCCACAATTACGCCGCGAGTGAAACCGGTGTCCCGAAGAGCACATGCAACGGCTTTGGCCATGCCACCGCTGCCACGCAGCGCGAAGTCCAGATTCGTTGGAACGCCATAGGTACGAAGAAGTGAATGCACTGCGATGTAGTCCGTGTTAAAGGCTTTGAGCCAGCTATCGGTGTTAACGATAGTGTTGACCGACATAAGACTCCTCGCAGAAGCGTCGAGCTCATCCAGATATTCGACACAGGCCTCTTTAAACGGCATGGACACGGCGCAGCCGCGTATGCCGAGCGCGCGCACGCCGTCAATGGCTGCAGGAAGATCGTGCGTCGTGAAGGCTTTGTAGACGAAGTTTAAGTTCAGCACCCGGTAAAGGTAATTATGAAAGCGGGTACCGAAGTTTCCCGGCCGTGCCGAAAGCGAAATGCAAAGCCGAGTATCCTTGTTAATATAGGCGGTCATGAGATTGTTATTCGGAGTCTCCATCTATCACATCCAGGAGCATGCGGATCTCGTTTGATTTTTGCGTAAGCTTTCATCTCATCAAACGCTGAGCCCCTGTGTTTGAAGTGACATCAAGACCGATTCCATTGTCGCGCAATTCCAAGCTGAAGCTTGTTGGCGAAACAAGATTGGCCTTGAAATTACCCGCAGGAACGTGTCGCACGCATGCGGAATCTATGGCTAACCCATTTAGAGCTCCTAAAAAATTCTTTTCTCCGCATCGATGAAACACCAGCACAGGGATCCCACTAGGAAAGTCCCGCCAATGGCCAGAAGCGGAGCGTTCCAATCTCCATAATGGGCGAGCAAGGTCGTCACGACGGGCGGCCCAAACACGCTGCCAATCTGCCCAAATGTATTCATCGCGGCGCTCACGACGCCCACGTGAGCCCCACCCACGTCAAGGCATGTACCCCAGGTCGCACCTAACGTGAACATCGTCGCGGCAACCGACGTGGCCACGAGAAAGACAGCTATTTGGGGATGCTGGAAACATCCGGCAGCGATCATCGCGATCCCGGCGATCAAATTGCCGGCGATCCCGATACTCGAGCGACCGATTCGGAGACCAAAACGACGCACCAGGAAATCGGTCGTAATTCCTCCACAAAGGTCGCCAACCACGCTGAGGATCAAAGGAAGCGCCAATACGCCCATCCCTCATGATGCGTCGCAGGGGGGCCACGCCCCTCGCCGATCAGCCTGACCTCAGCGGCGTTCACTTTGCCATGCTGCGAAGGCTCGTCACGAAACCAGCGATACCAAACCGTGCTCCATACGACACCGAGGGCACCCATTAGAAGGAAAATGTAGCGCCACCCCATGCTGGCAGTAAGCGCAACGACGATCATCGGGGTCAGCCCTCCGACCAAGTGAGCACCGCTAAAAAAGGCTCCCTGCACCCTCCCCCGCTCCGTCAGCGGAATCCACCGTGAAAACGTTCGAGCCACTGAAGGCCATGCACCTGCCTCACCCACGCCGAACAAAAACCGGGTTGCCACGAGTTGCACATAGTTAAACGCGAGCCCCGTCAGCATGGTGAAAACGGACCACCATAACACGATTCTCGTCAGAACACGGCGAGTTCCTTTGCGATCGGCCCACCACGCAGTAGGGATTTCAAACAGTGCGTAGGCCAAAGCGAAGGCGCTATAAACCAAACTCATCTGTCCTTTGGTCAACCGAAGATCATGCATGATATCCGGCGCCAGAGTGGCGATGCACGCCCGGTCCAGATAAGTGATCATTCCAAGCAGTACGACAATTCCCACGACACGATATCGTACGCGCGTGGGAACCATTTCGGATGCCTGTCCCCGACTTAGGCCGGAATCGGGAGAATCTTCGCCACAGGATGTTTGCTGTTTCATTTCATTCCCATCTCTCCTGTCGAATAATTTTTCTCATCGGTCGGGTAGCCAGACGTACCCACGTTATCGACATCCGTTTTAAATCCCGGGCCGCCTGCGGCAACATACCCATGGCTGGCGCCGGTTTTATCCGGACTGACCCAGAACGAATAAAGGCGGCCATGAGCCAAACGAAAGCGAAGTCTCACCGGCTTACCCATCAACGAAGACAAATCCGTATCCGACTTCCACTTCAATTGCGCTATTGTTGAATCGACCGACAGAGGAATGCTCTGGTCCAGGGTGAATGGAGCGATCACGTCGCCGTTGACGTCAACGACCTCGGCGCGGAGCGCACCTTGAGAACAATCCACATTCACAAAAAGGTTTCGTCCCTTGAACGTTATCGGACGCGTGGTAAGAGTGCCACCATCCGCTTCAGCGTCCATCGAGGCAAATCCGTCTCTCCGCATGATAGCGAGGCCCGTCGCGGCGTTGGAATACATCCCACTCCACATCTCCTGCCTCGATACCTCCTCGTTGTTACCTTTCATGGACGCCGCCTTTTTTTCGTCTCCCTGAAACGCACCGTAATAAAAATACAATTTATCGCCGACGATCAAACAGACTCCTCCAACGGAAGTGAGGTACGCACGTTCCCAGCTGTCTTTGCGCATCGATGCTGCGATGAAGGTTTCTCGGTTAGAACGGTCCCAATGAAATCCGTCGCGGCTAAATGCGATTTGAAGTTGAGTTAGTTTTGGAACACCGCGTGAAGCCGAGACGTGATTGGAGGGACCATAGTGGACCTCCATCAGCCCGATCATCAAACTTTCGTACGGAGTCGCATCCACTTTATATAATTGGGTCGGATCACCGATTTCCGGGTATGGAAGATCTTTTTCGTCTGCCCCCACCCAATAGATCGGATCGTAATTTGTCCAACCCGCGAGAGCGGTGAGAAAATCTAAGCTCTCCCAGTAGCCTCGCACTCTTCTTCGTTCTGCATCCCTCGACCATATTCTATGGCTGAACACCCAAGTCTTACGAAAAGGATTATAGAAGAATGTAGTATTATCGTCCGTACGGCCTGTCTTACCCTGCCAAGTCCAATGCACACCATCCGGAGAAGTCAGGAGATATCCTTCTCCTCCGGCGAGATGCTGACCGATATTTCCTCTTCTTGCGTAGAGAAACATCTTGAATCTCTCTCCTGGTTTTTGCGTTTCGTGATCCAGCCAAACCGATACGCCGTCCCGACGAAAATCCTCCCTGGGGGCCACCACCTGGTTTGTGCCCGGAACGACGTCATAGTTTGGACGCATCCAGTGGAGCCCATCCTTGCTCGTAGCAAGAGCCACTCCGTCGAACCACCCCGCCATGTACCACATTTTAAAAAGGTTGTCGGCTGGATCAAAAAATACCCCGTCCGAAAATGGCACAGCCGTCGGACTGTAGCCTTTGTTTTTTTCTAGCTCCGTTTCCGGCTTCAGAATGGGATTGCCATCGTATTTAGAGGGTTGATGAAAAACTCGTCGAAGATTCGTCGTCTCGATGAGAAAGTCATCCACGAACAACTGACGTCCAATATCGATCGGGACGGTGTCCGGACGCTTTTCCAGATAGGGAAGCTTAGGGGATTCTCGGCTGGCGGAATCCAAGTCGCGCGGAGGCCAGACTTTGGGCAAGCGGATTCCGTTGTACAAAGTCTGCTCACCCTGCGAAGATGGCACTTCGGCACGTGCGGCCGAGAACGAAACCAAAACAAGAACTCGCAATAATTTCCAAGTACTTCGGCGCATTATGTTTCTGGCTGGGAAGAAGCTCACGACCTAAATCGAAAGCGAGCTGAAGTCTGCGAGCGTCTTCGGGTTATTTTTGCTTTCCGTCGTTCTCCAAGGCGGATCAGAATGAATACTCTACTCTCAAACGCGCATTGAAAGGGGGACCAGGCCACACATCGAAACGACTCAGACTCGCCTGCAGATATTTCTGATTTAGCAGATTGTCCATGTTCACCTGAGCGTTCCAGTGTTTGTTGAAACGGTAAGCCAGATTCATACTTACGACCGTTCGCGCCGGAAGATAAAAGCTTGGTTGCTTAGGTACATTTGCCGGAGTCAAACCGTTGCCTTGATCACCGGATCGCTTAGACAACCAATCTGCCCCGATTCCCGCGGAAAAACCCTTAAGCGAAGGTAACGCAGAAAAATCATAGTGTAGCCACCCAGCGGCGGACTTTTCGGCCGCACCTCGAAGAGGAATATTATTCGCATCTCTGTTTGTGTAGGTCGTCGCGTTTCCAATGAACGAAAGCCCATTCGTAATCGCGGCACGCAACTCGTATTCCCATCCTTTCGCTATGCGGTCAGTGAGTAGTGCAGGTAGAGGGGGAACCGGGGGTGGAACGGTGTTGTTTGCCGGATTTCCGATCGGAAAATTGCTCTGTGTGATATGAAAATACGCAATGGTCGCCAGAATTCGCTTTTCAAGGAATTCTCCTCGCACACCGACCTCATTCTGTTTCCCGTCTTGAGTAGGCGCGCTACCTTGCGCGATGTTGAATGCGGAATTGAGACCTGTGTTCTCGGCATGTCCGTAGTATAGCGAGACAGTTTCAATGGGCTTCAGGACCACTCCATAAAAAACGAGGCTTTTGTTTACGCTCGCCTCATAATTTCCACCGATCAGCAGGTCGCGCATCGTGAGGTTGAAGTTATTGTTGGTGTAACCGCCGCTCAAATTCAACCGGTCGTTCCAGAGACCCAACACGCTGTTTACGTAGAGTTGCGTGGATGAACTATTGGAATTTTGGCGAAGCGTATCCGCACCAATTACGACGTTCGTTGGCGTTGGGGCATCGAAATTAATCGGCGCTGCGCTAACGGCGAACTGACGTTCCTTCGCATAACCGTAGTTGTAGGCAAATCCACCCTGAGCCTGCAGTTTCATGCTATCGCCCTTCCACGCATAAATATAGTCGTTTTGAAACGCTCCTCCGCCATTTGAATTGTCATCACCAAATCCGGCTCGCGGGAGAATTCGAGGTTGTGGCGTCGCCGGCGACGCGACGTACCCAGGAGCGGGACCATACGTGACGCCCGGCGCAAACTCGCCCGTTAGAGGATTGAAGCCACCGCCAGTCGCACCACCAGCAAGGGCTTGATCCCAGCCTTGAGATTTTTTTCCATATGCAGCTGCAACACGCATTGAAAATGCATCGCTTAATGGGGTCGTGAGGAAAGCTCGAAGCTCAGCTGGGCGACGATCATACCTGTAGGTGTTGCCATCGTAGTCGAGCTTACGCGGGATACCTGCAAGTATATTAGCTCCGGTATTGGTTCCGGCGGACGGATCAATCGGGACTCCAAAGTAGTCTTGCTCGTGAAAATCCATGGACACCCATTGAAGGGTCAATTCGGTCCCCTTCTTGTTGTGGTACGTGATTTCCGGCATGAAGCTCGTCGTGCGATAAGGCTGTCCAGCCCACCCTCTCGTGTCTTGAAACGCGCCAACGAACCGGAATGCAAAATTATCGGACAGCACCCGATTGTAATCGACCTCGGCGCGATTGGCGTCGTACACGCCGACCTGGCCCGATATCGAACCGAAATTCGAAAACTTCGGTTTCTTTGTGACCACGTTTATCGTACCGCCCGGTGAACCTGTCGGTGAAAGAATCGCGTTCGGACCTTTGACCACTTCAATGCGATCTGTGAAAACAGGATCGAGCATGGCCTGCCCACCACGACCGAAGCCGTCGATCACCTGACCTTCCGTCTGAAAACCACGAATGGTCAAACGGTCGTTGTCATTTGGAATGGTCGACTCCGTGATACCGGAGACAAACTTGGCGGCTTGGAGTGTTGATCCTGCGCCGATGTCTTCGATCAAGTCATGAGTGATGACGGAAATGGACTGAGTGGCGTCCATGATATCTGCGCGTACCCGGCCACCCGAGGCGGACTCGGTTGAAACGTATCGACCAGGCTGTGCGCCCTGAACGGTAAAGGGAGAAAGGGTAACGATTTCGTCCGAAGACGACGCGGTCGATTGACCAAAGACCGTGCCCAGGCCCGAAAGCGCGAAGAGCATAGCGGCCAAGGCCCGGCTAGAATTGAGGGGACCTATCACCTTACTGGGAAGGGACAAAGCATTCATGTTTTAGGGTTGTTGGGCGGAACACAGTGCATCCCACCAGCGAAATGAAACATAACGAAAGCAAATGTAACCTTAACAAAGAAAATAATAGGTCAACAAAAAATTAAAAAAGATTTTGAAGGCGATAAAGAAATCCATCGCTAACGATCAAATCTTTCCCCGTTGATTTCATGTTGTGACCTATTTCCAGACCCATTCGGGCGTCTACGTTTTCTTGATCGCGAATAAGTCGGCGGTCAGGTATGGGTCAGACGGTTTATCCCGTTAATCGATGCTTCCGACAAACAATTCAAGCCCCTCTACATCTGAAAGTTCCGTTCCGCGCTTCCCTCCCGTCGGTCGGCAGTTGAAGTATAAACAGATCGAACTCGAAATACGGAAGCTCACAGAAACGCTTCCGATCGGAGCGAAAATGCCCACCGAACGGCAACTTGCAATATCTTACGATTGCAGTGTTCTAACCATCCGCAAGGGCATGCAAGTATTGGCCGATGAAGGACTTATCAATCGCAGAATGGGCAGCGGAACATTCATCGCGCGGCGATCCGAAAAACCGGTTCCGACAAACCGTATGTTAGGAGTCCTCGTGCACCAGCAAAGCGATCGGTATGCGTATCGCCTGCTCCAGGCGGTCGCTCATGCTGCGCTCCAGCAATCTATACAACCTCGCTCGGTTTGGATCAATGGTTTCGACCATCATGCCCAAACGCAACTCGATGGGTTACGGAGGGAGGGTTGCACGGCATTTATCATCCCTTGGTTTCCTCTCGAACTTTCAGACGAAGTGCAGGCGTTTCTCCGCACCGCCGGCGTACCGATCAGCCTGCCACAGCTCGTACCCGGTTTCGAAAGTTATTGCTTCGAGGTAGCTCAGGTTTTCGGCCGACGCACCGAAAAATTCACTGATCTCCTTTGTCACTATTTTTCCCTTTTGGGCGTCGCCAACATAGCCTTTCTAGGACCCGATGTTCCCCACAATCCCGTCTTAAATCAGCAACTTCTGACATACACCAGTGCGATATCGCGAAGACAACAGCAGGTAATTTGTCGTCTTGTTCCGGAAAGCGCGAGCGCGATGGACGTGCTCGCTAAGCAATGGGCAGATCACCGCGGCAATCTCGCTATCATCAGTTACGACGATGAACATGCGCTTCGTTTTATTACCGCCATGCACAAAATTGGCCTATCTGCGCCTCGGGACTTCAGGATCGTCGGCTGCAACAATACGGATGCCGGCCGCTTCAGTGATCCCCCTTTGTCCAGTGTCACACAGGATTTCGACTATATCGCGAACTGGCTGATCAAAAGTGCGTTGGCGCTGGCAGAAAATCGAAGTGAGCAGGCGAAAGAAATTCCGCCCGCTTGTCTTATTGTTCGCGACACATGCGGAGGATTGGGGAAGATCGACGACGCGATGCGAAAGAAGCTCTCCGGACTTATTTTATGCACGGAACCGGTTTCGGAAGAAACCGCACTGAACTAGTTTCTGTAGGATCAGAGCTTTGCCGAGTGTAGTTGAGCAGTGATAGAGTACAAAGGCGCAAAACAAGATCCCGATTGAGCCAGCGGTCATGGCCCAATCGGGATCAAGTAAGGTGGGCGGAGAGCGTCCATACCCCACCGCGTCTAAGGAATGACCTAAAACGTCACATCGTCTAAGGCCCCGTGACACTATCGAATGTAGCGGTGCCGGTTCCACCATGGTTGCACACTGCCAGTCCGATATAGACTGAGTTTGCCATTGTGATGGTCTGCGGCGTTCCTACCTGGGTCCAGGTGTTTCCGTCGCTTGAAGCGTAGGCCGTAAAGGTACTTCCATTGCGAACAACACGGACCCAATACGGCGCTACATGACTAGCTCCGGCGCCACTGGCACTCGACGCACTGGTGGATGTGCGGTAGCTAAACTGAGTGCCGCGCCCCGTTGTCACCCCCATCGCGGCGTATGCGGATCCCGTATTAGTTCCAAGCCGCTGCCCGTATTGATTGTGTAAACACCGCCAGAGTAGCTCGCGCTGCCAGCCGGGCTTACCGATCCGACATCGTGCTCGGTCAACGTGAGGGCGGTGGCAGCCTGCGTCGTAGCGCTAGTCTGCGAGCTATTGGCACTCTCCCCTGCAGAATTGACGGCGGACACGACGTAATAATAGGTCGTGCTCGCGGCCAAGCCCATGTCATTATAACTTGCGGACGCAACTCCGGTTGCGACCGTTGTATAGGGTCCGCCACTCACTGTTCCACGTTTAACATTGTAGCTCGTCGCGCCCGAGCTCGCTGTCCACGACAGACTGATTTGGCTGCTGGAGGTTGCTGTGGCCGAAAGCCCCGTCGGCGCGGCAGGAATTCCCGCCGATGTCATAGCGCTCGCCTCAGTGCTATTGGCGCTTTCTCCCGCGGAATTGACTGCAGATACGACATAATAGTAGATCGTGTTCGCGGCCAGGCCCGTGTCGCTAAAGCTCGTGGACGCGACGCCGGTTGCGACTGTTGTGTAAGGTCCGCCGCTTACCGCAGCGCGCTTAACGTTATAACTCGCCGCGCCCGAACTCGCGGTCCACGACAGATTGATCTGACTGCTAGAGGCAGCCGTCGCCAACAGCCCTGTCGGTGCAGCGGGAATTGTTGATGAAGATGTAATCGTCAGCGTCTTGACCGCGGACTGTGTGGAAAGCCCGTGAGAATCGAAGGCGATTGCCGTTATATCGTAACTTCCTGCCGCGGCAAAAGAAGTCGTCAACTGATAAGGTGAGGTGGTGGCAACACCGATGCTCTGGTGATCGGCATAAAACTCAACGTAGTCGATACTGTTGCCCGAATTAGGAGCACTAGCTGTCGCCACGAGCGAAATGCTTTGTCCCGTGGTAAACGTTGTTCCTCCAGTTGAGGTAGTCACACTGACGATTGGAGGCTGGATCGTGCTAGCTATGCCAATTGTGATGAGATCAAAATGGACGTCGTAGGTAGTACCATCGGCCGGATACGCATTGATCATAACGCGCTGAACCGGTTTACCCGAAATTTGGCTATTAATAATCGTACTCAAAGGGATCTCATAGTGTTGCCATGTGCCATTTAGCGGGGCCACGCTTGAGAGGCTCACCAGGTTTCCGGTGCCCGTCACCGCACCAGAGTCGACCCCGTTCGCATCGGAAGTCGTGCCCAGCGTAATGGAAGGGTTTGCACCGACTGTGCCCGTCGCCCAGAACGAGAGCACGTGCCCGGCCGTGATGTCATTAGAAAGGTCAATACCGCCAACCGCGCCCGCGGTAAGCGGTCCTCTGATATGCATGCCGGCTCCGGCGTAACCTCCGGTCGGAATCGTATAGCTCAAGCCAGCCGATTTGGTCCCAGAATAGAAGATGGAAGTATCCGCAACATTGAATGAGCAAGTTGCCGCCGGAGTTGTAGAAGCAAAGCTATATCCGAAGGAATAGTCTGCTGAAACGGAAATCGAGTCGTCATACACCGTAAAAGGAAACCACCAATTACTGCCTAGATCGGTGTTGTACTTGCTAACCACCGATGCGACTGGCGGGGGACTGCTGTTGTCTTTACGATTTTCCATTCGAATCACGTAAGTCGTAGACCACCCCCCACCACCCCATTGGGTAGTGCAAATATTATTATTCTTCAATAATGTAAGAAAATTATCTAAAATAATATCCCAATTCGCGGTGTCGATTGTCTGGGGAGATCCGTATTCACCGAGGAGACCACGCACTTTGTTGGTTGTGCACCAATTGACAAAAGGTGAGGCACGATCGACACCTACATTGTAGGCCGCTGTGAGACTGGAATAGGGCCCACTACTTACCAGTTCGCTTTGAACGGTACCACCATGGTTCCAAGTTCCCGATCCATCGTGATCGAAATAGCAGTGCGCCTCAAATATGAGGTTGTTAGCCGGATCGACGACGTTCAACAACGGTGCTCCGTTCGTATTCCAGCTGCTGGCCTGAGCGTAGAAATAGCCCTCAAGAATGATCGGATGCGTGGCGTCGACTTGACGGATAGCGTTCACCGCAGCTTGGGCAAAGGACACCCAATCATTGACGCCATTAGGAAGACCGACGGGCTCGTTCATGATGTCATAGCCCCAGAGCGATTTGCGGTCTTTGAAGTGGGTCGCCAGTAGACTCCAAGCATTCGCATAAACGGAAACCGGCAGCTGCGGTGACCCAATTTTATAGCCCGCAGTCGTGCCACCGATAGTCAGCTGACGCCCTGCATAATTATGCATGTCCAAGAAGACGCGAATTCCACGCGATTCAGCCAAATCGAGAGACGCATCGATCGCTGTAATATCGTCAGTGTTGAGAAAATTATTAAGAGTACCGGTGCCGGTAGAATCTTCATGTTGCACCCGCTCCCATTTGAAGGGCATTCTCACGAGCGCCATGCCCTGGCTTTTACTCCAATCGTAATGCTTGGAACTGGGATAGAAATAATTTGTGTTACGAACACCGGGAACGGTGCCAAATTCTCCACCGGAAAGGTTGTCGCCGAACATGGTCGGTGAACTGGCTGCCGGTGAGACGGATTGCAGAAAGAGCGCTGATGCGAAAAAGCTGAAAGCGCGAATGGATTTCCAGGATTTCATGGGGGCTTAGGAATTGCGAGTGTCGACGAGTCGTCGACGCCGTTGTGGGGTGAGGTAAAAAAGGGTCGGATATTTTCTGGCCCTTGAATGAGTTTGCTTAGTGGTCAGGAATCACGCCGCAGGATTTATCCTACGAAAGGGACGGCGATGGGGTTTCGCGCTCGCAAGGTTGTGGCTTCGATCCAACAACGGGTAACCGCAACATACGAACCGAGGCCCATGAGCCTAAAAGATGACCGGTTTAGTGTCCGTCGTTGCGGACTTCGCCCAACCGAAGTCCGCAATGGGCTTTCTAGATACATGGCCTTGCCCTCCTTGTTTAATAGGTGAACGTAGTCGAGAACGTAAACTTCCGCGGATCTAGGTAGCGAAAAGCGTTCGCGAGCCGTGTGGCCGGATTTGCACTCAACCCAAGCACACGATAATCCGCGTAGCTGGTTGTCACGAGATCGCGGTTGTCGAGAACGTTATAGACATTCAGTTGGAATATGGCGTCGATCTTGCCGAAATGCTTTTCATAGGCGAGGTGCCCACTCAGAACACTATAGTTATTCGAATACAAATAGTCGTAGGGAGAGGCAGTCGTATTTCCGATCTTTGCCTTTCCTCGGATATTTGCTCCGAGGCCGGTGGAGAAGTTCTTCAAAGCCCCGTTGTGAAACGTGTAGGTACCATATACATTCGAGGTATATTTGTACGTGCCATTGCTTATAGCCCCTGTAACCAGATTCGAAAGCGCCGTTTGGATCGTTGCAATATCCTGCCGAATTTGCGCGGCCTGCGAATTATTCGGGTCGTTGGCTCCTGCCTGCCACGCAGCAAGATTCTGAGCTACGTACGCTTTGAAACGCGGGTAGACGTCCACGTTTTTGGCGTCGGGAAACGCCAGATTAAAGGTCATGCGAAAATCGCGTATCGGGTTTGCGGTCGCTTCGAACTCATATCCGTTCAATTGGAGCGTCTGTGTATCACGCCATTGAATACCAGCCAGTTCTGAGTGCCCCAAGTTATTCCAAATCCGGTCTGTTTCTGTGGTGTTGATGCTATTAACCAAAAGGTTGTCCTGCTGGCTGCGATAATAGTTCAGCCTCGCATCGACTTTCCCGTCCCAAAGGTAGAATTTTATTCCGTAGTCCTGGCCCTTGCTTCGAGAAATACCGGGGGTTGTTCCGTCAATAAGGTTGGCGCCTGCATTGGGCGTGGCAAACGTTTCAGAATAGTTGGCGTAAAAGCCAAGCCACGGAACAAGGAAGTAGACGGCCCCAGCGTTCTTGCTCAGAGGCTTGAACTCCTGATCAAGCTTTCCTCCAAGAATGCTTCTTGGGTTTTTTTCTCCGGGTGGAATGTAGGTAGCGCCCAGCCGCGGAAGACCAGTCACCGGATCGTTGAGTGCAGCCGTAGTTGATCTTTGGGTCTGGTGGAAAACATCTTTTCGCACCCCCAACATTACGGTTAGGTGATCGTGAAAAAATTGGCTGGTGGAAGCCAATTGTGCGTAATCGATCGACTTGCGCTGATTGATGACGTTGTTCGGGAAGTAGTCGAATGTGTATCCAGAATCCGGGAGAGTTGGAACGCCGTTTGGCAAAAAATATTTTCCGGGCGTGTCCCAATAAATGCGCTCACGAAATTGGTTCGCGGCGTTCGTCAAATTGGGATTGGTACCGTTTGTTCTGTAGACCGTTTCCGAAAGTAGATTGAAGCGATCAAGCCGCGTACCAATGATTGCATTCAAGTGTTCCTTAGCCCATGTGGTTTCCACCCGATAGGCCAGAAACGCTCGGAGATCGTCCACCATGTTGCCCGCATGCCCTCTCTGGATTTGATTGTCGCTGTAAGGAACGCCGAACTTTGGATTTGGCAGTCCATTCGGCAAAACGCGGTTCACGTCGATCGTATAACCGTTGTAGAGCGGGTTATTATTGTCGATGGTCTGGTTTTCCAGGCGGTTATACGCTACCTGCGCAAACAGATTGTCCGTTATGCGATGCTCCAAATAAAAAGTGTAGGTGTAGAAATTCAGCCTCTGCCATGAATTGGGTGGTTGAAGATTGAATTTCTCTGAAGGAAGCACGGGGAAATTTTGAATGTCAGCTCGGGCTGACGGGCGGATCGGAATTCCAGTCCCGCTGGTCTTATAGAAAGTGCTCCAATCACTCACGCCTGCCTGCGGCATCGAGGGAACGTAAAGGAGGTAAGGACTGTTGGAAACTCGGCCTACACCGGTGTTGGCGAGACTGGGGGCATTGGTGCCATCGTAACTCGTTCGACCATCCCAGTAGGATGCTTGATCTGCATAAGAGAGAGGCGCCACCGCTCGCTGGCCTCGACCAATCTCGCCTTCGCTTCGGAGAGTGGTCCGATCCGTCAAGCGCATTGCAGTCCCGAGGTGCGCGCCCCGATTTCGAAACGGCAAGCGATCCCGCCAATTCTGATCACGAACGTCCAAGATATTCAGGCGGACCGCGACACGATCAGTCACGGGTTGGTTAATATCGATTCTCGTGCTATAACCCCCATAGGTGTCTGCGCGGAAATTAAGCGAAGAGAACTGCTGACCGAAACGCGGCTGTTTTGAAAATATCGTCACGATGCCACCGAGATTACCATCACCGAAAAGCACGCCATTGGGACCGCGAGCGTATTCGTAGCGCTCCGTGGAATAGCTGTCGCTGTTGATATACCACACATAGTAGTTGCGGCTGGGGAAGCTGCTATTTGGTCCACGAAGATTGATTCCGAAATCAAACGGGTTATTTGCCAAACTGCCCGAGTAAGTTGGCTGCGAATTGACGCCCCATTCAGCAATTTGTTGGAAATTGGTCGCACCGATGTCATCGATGAACTGACGAGTCATCACTGAAACGGCCGCAGGGGTATCTTTGAGTGGAGTGTCCGTCCGGCCACCCGCTAGCGCGCTAGCAGCGGTGTAACCAACATCACGATCCGTTCTGACCTCGAAAGGAGTCAGCGTAATGGCATCGTCTTTTTTTGGATCTGTATCTGTTTCGGCCGCTGCTTGGATGGACGCGTTGTTCCAAACGAAGGAAAGCAATGCGACGAATGAAACCTTCAGAGAAAGCTTCAAATTAGGTAGGGATATCTGATTCATTAGGGGTAGTGCGCCTTCGTAGTTCAGGGAGGAAAGCGTACCAAACGAGAGAGGCGAGCGAGTAATGATATGTCAATGCTTTAATGATATCTAATTGGTATATAATCAAGCTGCAGCCATAATACATTCCAATAAAACAACTTGCCGATAATAATTAATTTTTTGAAGCGCCACATAGTAATTTTAAAAATTGATATGCTTTTTAATTGAAAATATAGCATTATACAATGAAGTGATGAATCATGCTGTCAGAGATTGCCCATCCTTTGCCGTTCAAGCCCTTGAAATACCAGCAGATAGAAACACAGGTAAGGGAGCTCATTGAAACCCTTCCAATCGGCTCGAAATTGCCCGCGGAACGCTATTTAGCCGCCTCGTATAAGTGCAATTTCCTCACCGTGCGTCGGGCTTTGAAACCTCTTGTAACCGATGGAACCATCGTACGCCAAGTTGGCAGCGGAACGTTTGTAGCCCAGCATCGAAAAAAGCTCTCCACGACCAGCAACATCAAGCGGAACCGGATTGGCGTTCTCGTTTATCGACACGACGACTCCTATGCATATCGAGTCCTACGGGCGCTCTCACAGGCTGCGGCGGAATCAAATACGCTCCTTTCCTCTACTTGGATTGGAGATTTCGGAACCGACGGTCTCGCTCAAGCCAAGGTCCTCGCTGACGAGGGATGTCTCGCGATCGTACTCCCTTGGTTTCCCCATGATCGGATTGAAGAGATCCGTCTTTTTGTCCGCCAATGCCCGCTGCCGGTGAGTCTTCCTATCATTATCCCTGGACTGGAAGGCCATTGCTTTGAACAAGAGCAAATCTTCGGTTCGCACGCGATCGCCGCAACAAAGGCGGTAATTGAATACTATCAAAAGCTAGGGCACCAGCGCATCGCATTTCTTGGTCCCGCAACACCTGGCGACCTTATCTTGCAAAGAAAGTTAAGTGCCTATGCTTGTCACGCCGCACGGGAAAACTTTCCGAATCTTTGCGGTCTGGTCGAAAAGAATGCCGGCGATATGGATCGCCTAGCGGATTCGTGGAAATCGTTTCGCGGAGACCTTTCCATCGTGAGCTACGACGATGAGCATGCGCTGCGATTGATGACCGCGATGCACAAAATCGGCCTCAACGCGCCTTCCGACTATCGAATTATCGGCTTTAACGACACGGACGCTAGTCGTTACAGCGACCCGCCGCTTAGTACCGTTTGTCAGAATTTTCTCTATATTGGTACCCAATTGCTTAAGGCTGCCTTGGCCCTTGCAAATGGTCAGATCTGTCAATCAACCGAAATCCAACCCACCCGACTGGTTATTCGCGCTACTTGCGGAGGCGGCGACAAAGTCGATGATGCATTTTGTAGTCAAATGCCGCAGTTGGATATCGTCTTCGAGCGTGCGGTCTCGCGGTCAGTCAAAATAGGCTCCTTCTCCTAATAAAGATGATCACTCGATCGAAGCGTCTGGCATCGCTGATCGTTCTCAACAGCAAGCGTTTTGTATCGAGCGGAGACGCCTGTCACGGATCCTTGGTTAAGAGATATCCGCAGCTGTGAACCGCACTGAAAACGGTTCCTCGAACAAATTTATCCCTATCCCATTATTCAACCCACTTTTTGTGCTTCCTCGAACTTTTCTAACCCAGTTAATTCCCGCTCGCATCGCGGAAGCGTTGCGGCGAATCGAAGCGTCGATCTGGTGCCCCATTCCAAATGAGTCAATTGCCGTAGAACAAACAGGCAGTTTCCTTATTCACCGACGTGCCGAAGATCTGCTGCCGAATGATTTTTCTCCAATTCCCGCTCCATCTTTTCATTGGGGACCCAAATTCGCTCAACGTTGGTTTCGAGTTACATTACCGCCGACCAATGATCGTGCGACTCGGTATCTGGTTTGGGAGGACCAAGCCGAGGCAACAGCCTACGTGGATAGGATCCCTTACTACGGGCTTGATCTCGCCCATCGCCATTGTCCGCTCCCCGATAACGTTCGTGAGTTGTTAATCGAGGCAGTCTGCGTAAAAACAGGCATCTGGCTCAATGGGGCCGCGCTTCCTCTCGGCGACGCAGGTAGCGCCTACACTTCGCCCTATCTGATGCAGCGCAACGATCTTGCATGGTCGGCCTATCATGATCTGCGCGTATTACTCGATGTACTTGAAGTCGAGTGCGACGATTACCAACCCGGCTCGAAAAAGTCGTTCACCGACCCGATCCGTTACTCGCCGCCCATTTCGCGCGCGAGTCCGCTATTCCGGCGTTGGTGTGCCAGGCTTGATTCGGCGATCGACGTGTTCGACCGCAACGGGCTAGCAGCCTTCGGTGCCGAGCTCAAAAGAATCTACGCAGATTTCCCGGCCGAGTCCGGCGGCTTGCGCGCAGTTCTGACCGGTCACGCCCACATCGACCTCGTGTGGCTTTGGCCAGAGCGTGTCGGCGAATTCAAAGCGGTGCACAGCTGGGCAACGCAGGTCCGACTGCTCGCAGCCTATCCGGAATTTAAATTCGGCTATTCCCAGCCCGCCAGTTATGCAGCTGTCGCGCGCCGTGCACCTGCTCTTCACGCGCAAGTCCAGGAATTGATTCACAAGGGACAGTGGGAAGCTACTGGAGCGAGCTATGTCGAATTTGACACTCAACTGCCTTGCGGTGAAGGGCTGTTGCGCGCTCTGCGCATCGGCCAGCTTGAGTTCAAAAAACTGCGCGGGGTTGCGGCGAAGGTCTGCTGGCTGCCCGACGTTTTCGGATATAGCGGCGTGTTGCCACAGTTGCTGCGTGGCTTCGGCGTCGAGGGGTTTTTTACGACAAAACTTTCCTGGAGCACGGTAAATCGATTACCCCACACAAGCTTTTGCTGGCGCGGGCCTGACGGTGCTTCGGTGCTCGCACACATCGTTCAATTGCACGACTACAACGAAAACGTCGACATCCGTCGTTTGCGCGAGGATGCACTCCATCATCAGCAAGCCGCGGTGCATCCTGAATTTCTCATGCCGACCGGATATGGCGACGGAGGCGGCGGCCCGACGGAAGAAATGTGCGAGCGTGCGCGCCGAGTCGCGAATCTTGCCGGTGTGCCCAGAACTGAGTGGGGAAATATCGAAACATTTTTCGAACGGCTCGCCGACGTCGGCTCGGACCTACCCGAAGTTGCAGGCGAACTACTATTCGAGTTGCATCGAGGCGTCTTTACCACTCATGGAAGACTCAAAGCAGCATTTCGTGGCCTCGAGCGTGCAGTGCAGATACTCGAGGCTGTACATATCGTACGTCGATTTGGTGCAATTAGCCCCCGCTATTGGCAACGGTTAATTTTTGCACAATTCCACGACTACATCCCCGGGAGTTCGATCTGGGAAGTTTACGCCGAAGGCATTCCCGAGCTGGAGCGGCTGGCGAGCGAAGCAATCGGGACCGCTGCTGCACATTTGCAGCCCGACGCAAATGAAACCGGTTGGTTCAATCCCTTGCCCATGACACGGACTTGGATCGACGACAAAAATTGCTATGAGTTGCCGCCCCTTGGGGGCGCGTTGTCTAACAAGCTCACCCGCCGCGCCGCTGTTGCGCCCGAAGCCACCTCGCGTGCGCTGAAAAGCACGCGCGTCCATGCTATGTTTAACGACCAAGGTAGCCTCACGCAGCTGGCGATCGATGGGCATAAGCTTCTGCTTGTAGGCGCAGGGCATCGTTTGTGCGCCTATCCCGATCATCCGGCGAAGTTCGAGGCGTGGGACGTCGATCGGACGTCAATCGTCACAGGTCTGCCGCCTACGCTCGTCGGCGCCCCTGCCGAAATGTTACTAAAGGGAATTTTTTCAACTGACTATTGTGGGCGGGAGGCGCGCTTCGGAGCGCCTTTTGGGAGCACGTTGCGCGGACAATGGCCCGGTTATACGCGCGAAGAGGCGCAGTGGGAGGTACCCGCCAGCCGGTGGATGATACTGATGGACGATGCTCAAAACGAAGGGCTGGCTGTGATTACCGAAGCGAAGTACGGCTTTACCGTACGCGACGGCGTCGTCGGTGTGAGTTTGCTAAGAAGCGCTCTCGTCACCGGCGCAGACGAACATGACGCCATTCGCGATACACCTAATCGGCCGCGACACTCCGACTTGGCGCATCACTGTATCAAGCTAGCACTCGGTCGTTTCTCGGCAGATCTCCCATCCGATCTTCAGCCCGCAACGCTTGCGGATACGTTGTTCACACCCTGCTTGCCTTACTCGGGCACGCCGGTGGATTCCGGTCTCGCCGGCATCGCAGGCGCACCTTCTCTTGTTGCTGCATGGGCCGAGCCCGTCACAGACGGCGTCTGGACCTTACGTCTGCATGAAACGCTCGGCCGGCGCGGCACAGCGTTGATAAATCTTTTTCCCGGTTGGTCGGCGGTTCAAGTGAGAATGGACAGCGCAGCACCCGAACTCAGCCAAATGGCGGTCGACGGAGAAAATCTCACGCCGATTACGGTCACTTACGCGCCGTACCAAATTCTTTCGCTCGCCATCATACGCGTAGGCGGTCCCAGACCGTGATTGGCTGCAGGCCTAATCGTTCGAATCCATGATCGTCACCTGCAAGAAAGAGATTCCCACGCGCTGGATCTTCTTTGCGGTGCTCCCTTGGGCCGCGACGACCTTCAATGACCGTATTGTCATAGTTGCATTTCTCTTTTCGCTTAAGAAATTTGTCGAAAATCCCGCGGGCCTGACCTTCGTTCTGAGTCTGCCGAATTTCATTGCAATGGTCGTCGCTCCTTTGGCGAGCTTCCTCTCCGATCGCATATGGACTCGGTTCGGTAGACGGAAACCGTTTGTGCTCACGTCATGGGCGGGTGCGACCTTGGCATTGGTTCTGATGCCGTTGATGCCAAATTTCTGGAGTTTGCTCGCAGCTTACATCATGTTCAATTTCTGCGCCGGCCTCAATACGCCAATCGAAGCCCTCAAACAGGAGATCGTGCCGCCTTCTTCTCGTGGCCGGGCTACCGCCACGATGTTTTGGTTCGGGAATCTCGCAACGATTGTATTTTATTTTGTGATACTAGGTCGCTTCGACGATGTGAGATATCTCGCCGGACTGCCGCTGCGCGGGGAGCATGTAATCTATTGGTGTGCGGCCTTGCTCGTCGTTGTCGTGGCCCTGCTGGTCGCGCTCGGCATTAAGGAGCTCGATCAAAAAAGCCCTCTTGTCGGCCAGCGTTTTTCGCTACGCAACTTCGCCGGGGGGCTGCTCGATCGCGAACTATTGCCAGTTTACCTTCTGGTGTTCGCCAACGCACTTCTGAACTTCTACGCTAGCATGGGTCCATTGAGCAACCTACTTTATACGGAGCAATGGGGATACACTAAGCAGGAGATGGGAGCGAACATTGCGATCGGAGGCCTTCTTAATGTTTTTATCATCGGAGCACTTGCGCTCGTGGCCGACCGCCTGCCGCGCATGAAAGCGTTCCAAATTTTCATCACACTCTCGCTCGTGGCGAACATCGTGTACTACTGCTACGTCGAATTTCTGCTGCCGGACAAGCGCCCAACCCTCGTCGAGATCATCCTCCTCGGTGAAATCATCTCGATCCTCAGTATGCTCGTAAACCTCACATACTTCCCGCTTATTTACGACTACGTTCGTCGAAATAAGATGGGCACATTCTCCGCCGGCGCCTCGTTGTCCATTAAGTTCACCACACTTCTCACCCTTAACGGCGTAGGACTCTTCGTCTGGGCCTACACAGCTTTTTTTCAGCCGCCGTCCGGCGAGATGAGTCGCGTGGCGTTGCGCGAAGCAACAGATCGCGAACATATTCTCACCACTCTGCGCGCCACACCTTGGACGCTGCCTCAAGATCCAACCATCAAAATCGCCGACGACGCCGTAGTCGCTTATCCCTGGCGTGCCGACGG
>WNFI01001036.1_pt1 | contig 24458 bp, 15 predicted proteins | sample 5400471 | NCBI WGS metagenome assembly WNFI01 (sample SAMN13153348, study PRJNA577476) | soil metagenome | isolation source: 100 cm saprolite on Douglas fir-dominated hillslope | place: USA:California | collected 2013-09-17 | reverse complement strand
TTCGACGGCCAGCCAATCGAGCAGCGGCTGATTCGAAGGCGCCGAGCCGGTATGCCCGAAATTGCCGAGTGATTTGACGATGCCTTCGCCAAAATGCCGCGCCCAGATGCGATTGACTATCACGCGCGTGGTGAGCGGATGGTTCGGCTGCACCAGCCAGTTGGCCAGCGCCAGGCGGCGCCCGGTCTTGTGCGCGCCGGGCCACGGTTCCTGAACCTGGTACGGTTTCAAGCCGCTGATCAGGGCCGATGGAATGCCGGGTTCGACCAGCGGGCCGAAGCTCGACGGGCTGCCGCGCCGCAGGATGTAGGTCGGCGAGGGCTCGCCGCGATCCCAGAGCGCCTGAATCTTCGGGTCGGGAATTTTCCTGGCTTCGAGCAGCTTGGTCTGGCTCTCGAACTTTTCTTCGTCTTGCGCGTATCCTGGGTCGGCGGCTTTCAAGTCGCTCGACGTAACCTTCAATGTGGCGGCGAACTTCTCGGCCAGATATTTCTGGACTTCCGTGCGGACTTCGGCGGGCGTCGCCGCCACCGCGCGCAGATCGTCCTGCAGGGATTTTGGCAACTTGCTCCGCCGTTCGCCCAGACCTTTCTTCGTGAGCGGCGCCGTCTTTTCCTCCCAAGTCGATTTCGATGCGGCGAGCTGGCGATCAATCTCGCCGTTGAAATCTTCGCGATTGCGCTCTTCTTCGGCCAGTTCGTAGGGCGTTTTGCCGGGCGTGACAAACGGCAACAGGCGCCCCTGCGTTTTCGTGCGGATGACGCTGGTCTCTTTGATGTAGAGCGGCTGCAGCCAATCGTGCTCGTCATACGCGCCTTTGAACACAGCGGCCAGGCGGTAATAGTCGCGCTGCGGCAGCGGATCGTACTTGTGCGTGTGGCAGTGCGCGCACTTCATGGTGAGGCCCAGGACGGTCGAACTGAACACATCGATTTCATCGGCCACCACGTCCAGCCGGTCGTCGGAAAAATTCACTTCGCGCTCGCTGGTGGAGTCCGGCGCCATGCGTAGGAACGCAGTGGCGACCAGGTTGTCCATCATCTGTTTCGTGATCACGGGCGCATGCTCGTAGTCGACCAGCTCGTCGCCGGCGATCTGCTCCTTGAGGAACCGATCGTACGGCTTGTCTTCGTTGAACGCCTGGATCACGTAATCGCGATAGCGCCAGGCGTAGAGGCGCGGATGATCGGCATCCAGCTTGCCGCCTTCAGAATCGGCGTAACCGGCAGCGTCCAGCCAGTACCGTCCCCAGCGCTCGCCGTAATGCGGCGAGGCCAGCAGGCGGTCGATCAGCTTCTCGTAAACATCGGTACTCTTGTCGGCGAGGTACGCCTGAATCTCCGCGGGGTCGGGCGGCAGGCCGATCAGGTCCAGATAGGCGCGGCGCATCAGCGTCAGCTTGTCGGCCTCTGGTGCATACGAGAGGCCTTTTTGCTCCAGCGGGCTCAACAAAAAGGCATCGATGGGATTGCGCACGCGATCGGCATGCTGCACAGTTGGCGGCGCGGCGGCCTGGGGCGGCTGGAACGACCAGAAGCGGCGGTCTTTCTCCGCGACCAGCGGGTCCGCTTGATCAGCAAACTCTCGTCGGGTTTTCCAAGGACGATCGCCGGCCCCGATTTGCCGCCCTTCAACATCGATTCTTTGCTACGCAGATCGAGACCGGCTTCCTGACGCCGCAACCCGTGGCACACGGTGCAGCGCAGCAGCATGAGCGGAATCACATCGTCCTGCGTGACTTTAGTGAGCGCCGCTTCGGCGTGAGGCTCGGCGGCCGATTTGGCCCCGCCTTCGATCCAACCGCGAATGGTGCCGAGCTCCTCGTCCGACAGATGAATCTTGCCGCCGGGGGGCATGAGGCCCTCTTTCACCATGTGGAACAGGCGGCTTTCCTCGGGCTTTCCCGGCACAATGACAGGACCGGATTCGCTGCCCTGGAGTGCGGGCTGGTACGAGCTAAGGTTCAGCTCTTTCATCTTCAGGTTAGGATTGTGGCATCCCAGGCACGTGCGATTCTTCAGAATCGGGATGATGTCGGCTTCAAACGTGGCGGGTTTGGCCGGGGGATTCTTGGCAGTCTCGGCGGGAGCCGCCAGCAGCGCACCGACCGGCAGCGCCGCAATCACGCTGGCGAGAAGGGCTGAGGCGACCCGCCCAATGCGACACCCCTCATGAGACGCTCTGTTCAGTGACATCGACGCTCCATGAGAGTGCTGTGTTGGCCTGTAGACGAGCTTTCGAATCGTCGCGATGGCACGCGGCAACCCAATCTTCAAGTATATCAGCGCTGCGCCGGGCGGGCGCATCCGGGTTTGTCCCGAGGCAATGAAACGGGAACCGGAAAATGCAAATTTAGAACAGGGCCAGGCCAGCCCTCGGGCGCTACATCTCCCATCGGGCGGACCTGACCCCGACCTCGGCTGCGGAGGAAGCGCGAACGCCCGTTGGGCCGACGCGCTTAGAAGATCAACCGCAACCCAAGCTGAATTTCCCTGGGATCGCCAATCGTAGAGGTCGAGACCCCGAAGCCGGGACTCGTCAAAGTTCGATTTGGAAACCCGAAGGCATGCTGGTTCAAAATGTTGAAGAACTCGGCGCGGAACTGCAGCAACGATCGCTCGAAAAGCTTCGTATTATTATTGACGGCCTGAATCATATTCGTGTTATCGGCCAGGACTTCATTGGAAAAAAACTGCTCTTCGGGAGCGCCACCGCCGTGTTTCAGTGTCGGTGTCGAGACCAGGTCGGGCCTCACCGTGCCCCCGGCGTAGTTGTCGATCCCATAGCGCTTACTGCCGAACGGCGTCAGCACGGTGAACGGGAATCCGGAGCTGGCGGTGGTGATGCCCCATAGCGTCCAGCCCTGCGTCAGCCGCCTTGGCAGGTGGGACGCTGCTTTGTCGAATGGGATTTGATACGAAAAGTTGACCACCACGCGGTGCGGCACGTCGAAGGAAGCGCGGCTTCTTTCGCAGCTCCAGCAGGTGGGGTTATTCTGCGTAACCGCGGAGTTCGCGCCGTCCCCGTTGTACACCGTCGTCGCGTTGTCCATGGCGCGCGAATAGGTATAGGACAGCTGGAAGGTCAGCCCGGCGGTCGGAGCCGTCTTGCGCAGCACAACCTGCAGTGCATTGTAAGTCGAGTGCGCGTGATTATCCGTCAACTGGAATTCACTCAGGCTGGGATTTACGGCGGTGAACACAGAGATATCCGGCGCTGCGCCCGCGTAACCGTTCGGATATTGGGAACCATACAGACTCACGGCGTTGTTGAACACGTAGCCGGCCTGCAAAACGGAATCCCACGGCAGCTCGCGCTCGATGGTGAAGTTGCCGCTGAGCGTGTATCCGTTGTGATAATCATTCGTCGTGACGTTGGTCAGGAGGCCAGGGTACGGCGTGAGATCGATGGGATCATTCGGCGGGACAGTCTTCGAATTACCGCCGGTCGGAACAACATTGCCTTTCAGGTCGTGAATGGGCGGCAAGGCCAAGGGCCGGGGCGCCGCCGTAAAGTCCAGATTAGGCGCAGCGCTGGTTCCCGAGAACGGGAAGTTGAAGCCCTGCTGATCCGCGGTTTGCGATAGCGGCAGATTCGTGAACACGGCGAAGCCGCCTCGCACCACCGTCTTCGGTAGCGCCTTCCAGGCAAAGCCGACGCGCGGCCCGAAGCCCCTGTAGTCTTCGCGGTAAATCGCCTGCGGATTTAGAACCATGCGGCGGAACAAGGATTTGTCCGAGAGAAAATTCACGCCGTCGACGATGCCCGCCAGACGGTTACCCGTCTCGGTGGGCACGCTGTTGTATTCGTAGCGTAAGCCCAGGTTCACCGTCAGGTTCTTGGTGACTTTGAAATCGTCCTGGAACCAGCCGCCCCAGTGGAAGCGGCGCATGGAAAACGGCGCGAAACCGCCGCCGGGAGGTCCATAGCCCGGGTATGCAACGCTGCGCTGATAGAACTGGCTGATGCCGGTCATGAAGCTTACCAGCGCGCTCGGGCTCGGGTCGCCCGGATTCAAATTGTGCGCGCCGTCCACAGAAGAGACGGCCACCGGAAGCGGAGAGCCCGCGGCAAAAGTGTAAACGCCGTTTGGACCGCCAATCGAACTGCCGAAGTAACTCGATTGCACGCCGCGATACTCGCCGCCGAAGTTCATCGTATGCCGCCCCTTTACCCAGGTCATGGCGTCCCGATAGACCAGGGTGAACGGGATCAGGCTGAATCCCCCGCCTGAAGTGCCATAGGGGTAGAGAGCGCCATCCGCGAAGTTGACCTGGGTGACATCAAACACCTTTGGCACCGTCTGCTCCTTGGACTGCATCCCGCTGATGCGGACTTCGTTGATGAGGTTGTTCGAAAACAGGTGCGTTTCGCTGAAGCCGGAGTTGATCCAGTCGCTGCGCAAGTCGTTCGTAAACGCCGGATTGATGATGGCCTCATTCGGATCCTGGTTCGGCAGCACGTTGGTGGCATTGCTATAACGGAAAAAGAACGAATCCTTCTCGGAGAAACGCTGATCCAAACGCCCGGAATACTGATCGCGGTTGACGCCCTGGCTGTAGGCCGACTGGAAGGTGCGCGGGCCCAGCGTGCCGCCGGGATTGTTCGGCAGCGGATACTTGTTCAGAATGGCCGCAACATCCGGTAGCACGGGCACCTGTAATTGGTAGGGCGCTCCATTGGTCGGTGAGATCGTCACCAGGCCCTTGCGCTCGTCAGGAGTTGGCACCGCATAGATCACCGGCGTAGCGAGGCGCTGCCGGAATCCGGCGTATTGAAAGAAGAAGAAAGTCTTGTTCTTGCCGTTATAGATCTTTGGAATCAGGATGGGTCCGCCGAAGGTCACGCCGAACTCGTTGCGGCGGAAGGGCGCGACTTTAGGGGCGAAGAAATTCCGGGCGTCGAATTTGTCGTTGCGCAGAAATTCGAATGCCGACCCGTGCAACTCGTTTGTGCCGGTCTTGGAAACCAGGCTGACGATGGTGCCTGAACCTCTGCCGTACTCAGCCGAGTAATTGTTCTGCAACACGCGAAACTCGGCTACGGCGTCGAGGTTGAAGTTGCCGAACTGCCCGCCGCCCAACTCGTTGTCAGTGGAATCCATGCCATCCAGATAACTGGAGCCGGTTACGCCGCGGTTGCCGTTACCCGAGGTGTTTACCTGAAACGGAAACGAGCTATTATTCTCGGCTACCTGGCCGGGCTGCATGAGCATGAGGTTGGTGATGTCACGGCCGTTGAGCGGCAGATTCGCGACTTGCCGGCCCTCCACCAGACCGCCAATCGTGCCGGTCGTGGTGTTGAGCGTGACGGCTGTCGCGGTAACGTCCACTTGCGTGGCTACGCCCTTCACCGCAAGTGTAAAGTTCACTTCCCGCTTCTGTTCGACGTCCAATGTGACGTCCACCGACGATTTGTCGAAACCCGAGGCCTCGGCGTTTACGATGTAGCTTCCCACAGGGAGTCGCGGCAGCGCATAGTTCCCGTCGGCGGATGTGGTCGTGGTGCGCGTGAAGTTGGTGTTCTTCTCGACCGCCGTCACCGTGGCGCTCGGAATCACAGCCTGGCCAGGATCGGACACCGAACCCGAGATGCTGCCCACGGCCTGCGAATAAAGCGGAGCCGGCGCTAACGCCGCCGCCACCAGACCCAGGAAAAGGTAAAACGAAACTCGATACCGCATGCGCCCTCCATTTTGGCCATGGATCTCCCATGGCGCGCCCCACCAGATTTCAGCTTAGGACCAAGCGTAGGCTGAGGGGGATTGAGACCGCAAGGGAAAGTGATGGTCGAAAATTGCTTTTTCGGCCGTGTATTCGGAAAAAACGATCAAACGAGACTGGGGTCGTAAGGCGGGATTTGTCCTTCGCGGCGATACGATTCGTGGTACTTGCAGATTTTCTCCTCATCCACTTCGATGCCCAGCCCCGCGCCTTCGGGCACACCCCACTCGGGCCCGCGGGCGATCGGGAGCGGCGTTTTCAGGATGTCGTCGCACATCATTTGCGCGGTTTGCTGATTACCATCCACGATGTTGGACAGCGTCAGGACGATATGGTGGGCAGCCGCCGCGGCGATGCCAAACTCTCCGTGTGTATGCTTGCAGACTTGCAGACCTTCCATCGCGGCTACACGGCTCAGCCGCTGAAACTGCGCTAGCGACCCCACCCAGTAAGGGCTGAAACAGTAGACGTCGGCGGTGCGCCGGGTAATTTGCTGGTACGCATCCTCGGCGGTCCACATCCCTTCGTTGGCGCACACCGCCACTCGTGTGCGCGCGCGGACTTCCAGCATATTGGCCACAGGGTCGGGCATGACTGGCTGCTCGATGAAATCGATATGAAACTGGTCCAGCAGGTCTAGATTGCGGATCGCCTGATTGACGGTCCAGGCTCCGTTGGCGTCCAAACGCAGGCGGCGCTCGGGGCCGATGGCTTCCCGGACGATCCGCACCATCTGATACTCGGCCTCGATGTCCAAGCCGACTTTGAGGTAGAAAACGCGGTAGCCTCGGGCGACTCCATCACGGCACTGTGACACCAGCGACTCACCGGTTCCCCGCGCCAGGTAGCAGAAGTAATTCGCGCTGTCCCGAACTCTGCCGCCGAAGAGATTGTAGAGCGGCTGGTTAGTGGCTTTGCCGCAGATGTCCCACAGCGCCATATCGATGCCGGCGTAGGCGAAACTGGCCGTGGGTTTGCGGAACATCCAGATGCCTTTGTGCCAAAGATCGGCCCGAATGGATTCGCTCGACCACGGGCTGCGGCCTAAGACAAACGGCGCCATGGCCCGCAGGGCTGCTTCCACCGACGCCAGATCGGCGCCGCTGCATGCTTCCCCCCAGCCCACCAGGCCATCGTCGGTGGTGGCTTTGACGATCACGTCCGACACGCCGTCCCGGTTAACCTGCGAGCTGACCTCGCGGTGCGTGTAAGGTATGTTTATCGGGGTAAATTCGAGCTTGGCGATTTTCATCCGCAGCACGCCATCATAAAATGGCATCGCGTTACGTGCCAATATAATTCGTATCCATGCCGCTTTAGTTCTTGTTGGAAATGCAATTTCAGAACATCCGGTGCGATTGATCCCGGTAACTACCCGGCGTTGTCCCCGCGCAGGACCGGAAAACTTTGCAGAAATGGCTCTCGTTCTGGAAACCCAGCTCGTACGCGATTTCCTTAATGGCCATGTCGCTCGAAGCGAGCAATTTCTGCGCTTTCTCGACGATCAGGCGGTTGTAATAAACGTGGGGGCTCACGCTGCCGACCGAATTCTTGAAAAGCTGGATGAATCGTGACGTGCTGGTCCCCAGATCGCTGCACAGCTCGGTCAGGCTGAATTCGCTCTTTCCGCGCGCATTCATGTATTCCAGCGCCCGCACCATCTGCCAGGACGGTAACTGGCGCGGTTCAGGCACAATGCCTTTCTGAAACGACGGCCGGAGCAGGTTCCGGAACAGGTGCACCAGAATTTGCAGGACGATGGAATCCACGATCATCTCGTAGCCGCTTGGCCGGTGGTCGATTTCGTGGATCAGTTCCTCGACCAGCGGGACAAGCGATGGGTCGGTGACCTTGTCGACGAACCGGACGCGGTTATGCTCCAGGTCGCCCGGAAATTGCATTTTGGACAGAATGGCCTTGAGGGCTCGTACTGGGATGTGGATGGTCAAACCCCGTGCGTCCAGCTCCGCCGACCCATACTGGCCGCGATGCAGCTCGCCCGGATTGATCACCAGCACATCCCCCGGCGCCAGCACCTCGCGGCGCCCGCGCACTGCGTATTCCAGGCCCGGCTTCAGGCAGAACACGATGTTGTACTCGTCGTGCGTATGCGGCAGGCTGTCCATTTCGCCGGAGCGGTAGCGAAAGCGGTGAAGGCACACATCGGACTGCGGGGAAAACCAGAATCTGGGAACGAGCTCGAGGGGATCGCGTTCGTTCGGCATAAACCTGTTCGGCGGCTGTGCCTCGACTATATCGGTGCCCTCGCGACGTTGTCAACCGGCGATAAGATTGAGTGTCGTGCGCATGTTGAGCATGTTCCGATGGATTGGTATGGCGGTCGTCGCGCTGACACCAGCGCGTGCGCAGGACCACGCATCCGCCGCGGCTCATCACCAGCAGGGCATGGCGTTTTATCGCGCGCACGATCCTGAAGGGGCCATTCGCGAACTGGCGCGCGCGGTCGAGATCGATACGCATTATGCCGAGGCATGGAACGACCTCGGCGTGATCCAGCGGCAGCGCGGCAACGTGAAAGCGGCGATCGACAGCTTCCGGCAGGCGGTAAAGGAGAAGCCGCAATTCCCAGGTGCCGAATACAACCTGACCCTGGCGCTCGACGCCGTGCGCGACGCAGCGGGCGCCGTGGAGCATGCCCGGCGAGTGATTGCTCTGGCTCCGAAAATGCCGCAGGGCCATGCGCTGCTCGGCCGCGTGCTCAGCGAACAGAATCACCTGGAAGCGGCGCGCGATGAATTCCGGCGGGCGTTGGATCTGGATCCGTCGCTGGCCGGCGCGCGCACCGGCCTGGGCGCAGCGCTCTATAAACTCGGCTTCGTAAGCGATGCGCTGCGTGAATTGCGGCAGGCCGTGCAGCAGGACCCCAACTCTGCCCAGGCGCGCTATCAACTGGGGCTGGCTCTGTTCGCCGGCGGCGCGCTGGAAGAGGCCAAATCCGAATTCGAGCGGTCCGTAAAACTCGCACCCGATCTGGTGGAGGCGCGTATCAATCTGGGCCAGTTGCTTGAGAACGAGAACAGAATGCCGGAGGCGATCGCGCAATATCGAGGCGCGCTGGCCGCGACCCCGGCCGATGCGGAAATCGAGTTGAGGTTGGCGCGATCACTAGTGAAAACGCAGTCACTGGATGAAGCTCGGCGGACGCTCGATAGCGCCGTGCGACAGCATCCCCGCAATGCCTGGTTGCGCTTCGAGCTAGGTAAGTTGTTGGCGGCTGCCGGGGACCGGGACGGCGCGCTTCGCGAGTTGAAAACCTCCACCGAGTTGAACCCGAAAGCCGCCGAGTTCTATATGGAGATGAGCCGCGTGCTCCACGACCTGGGCAAGCTGGACGAACAAAAAGTCGCGCTTGCGACGGCGGTGCGCCTCGACCCCAACTCCGCGGAGGCGCGTTACGCACTGGCGACCCTGGAGCGGCAAAGAGGCGACACGGCCGCCTCGCGCGAGCAATTCGCCAAAGTGCAGCAACTCAGGCAAGAGGGAGTCAATCGCGATCTGGCGCAAGGCGAGATTCGCGCCGGAGTCGTGCTCGCGGGCAAGCGAGACTTCGATGCGGCCATCGAATGCTTCCGCAAGGCCATCGCTATCGATCCCAAGCTTGGAGAGGCGCACTTCGATCTGGCGGGCGCATTCCTCGAAAAGGGCGACGCACGCGCCGCCATCCCGAGCCTCCGGCAGGCCATCGGTCTCGCACCGGCCTGGGCGGAAGCGCATTACCAGCTGGGCCGAGCGTTGCTGCTAGCCGGCGAGCGCGATGAGGCCATGAGCGAGTTCCGCGCGGCTTTACTGAACGATCCGGACCATGCCGGCGCGCGCCGGGCGCTGCAATAGACTGCGTGGTCCGTCGAATCCAAGTTGGCGACCGTTGAAAGCCCCCGGGTCATGGCCGCTAAGCCGAGGGACTTGTTCATAGCGAGCCATCCGCGCGCCGGTCGATCTGGCGTGAGGAATTGATCCCGAGCCAAAGCAGTCCGGACACGAAGGCGGCGGCGCTGACGGATTGGAGCGCCGGCTCCCACCCGGTTCTGGCGATGAGGAGCGGGAAAAGCGCTGCCGCGAGCGCGGAATGGGGCGAACGCGAGCGCTATACCCGAAAGGGGAATTGTCACTAGAGGGATAAGGCGGCGTCCCCATGGCGCACCTAAGAGACGCGCGCTCCGGTCGCACAAGAAGCCTCCCAAAGGAGCTCCCAGCGCGATCGCCATGTAGGGCATGGAAGATAGCCACGCGCTTTGCATGCTTTGGGCGCCGCGCACGCGCACCAGGTACGTGTAAAACCAGGTGGCGAAGACGAACCCGGCCACGCCAAATGAAAATTCGCTTGCCGCGAGAAGCCAGGCCTCGCGCGACCGAAGCATTCGTCGAAACCAGGCAACGTCCGGTGGCCACGGCTTGATCTTGTCGTCTTCGCGATGACTCACGATCAAGTTCAACTCCGCCGCGGAAACGCGCGGGTGGTCCGCTGGATGGTCCGTGGCGGCACGGAACCACCACAACGCCACCGAGCACGTCAGGACTCCCGACAACAGAAATGCGGCACGCCAGCCCCAGTAAGCCGTGACGACGGCAATCAGCGGTGGCGTCAGCGCTCCACCGAGCCCGGCCCCACAATGCAGCCAGCCGCTGGCTCGAGCCCGTTCGCCCGGTAGCATCCAGTTAGCCACGGCACGGTTGAATGTTGGGAATGCGCAGGCCTCGCACAATCCCAACAGAAATCTAGCCCCAACCAGCGCCATCAACGCGGCTTTGGAAGCGTACGGCAGGCAAGCAACTGCAGCGGTGCTGATGCCCCAGAGCAGGCCGGCAATCGTGAGCAGCCGGCGCGGGCCGACGCGATCCGCGAGATAGCCGCCAGGGATCAGACCAATTGCGTAACCGAACAGGAAGACACTCAGCACGGTTCCGAGAGCCGCGGGGCTCAAGTTGAATTCCTGGGCGAGCGCCGGAGCGGCGACGCTGATGTTGACGCGGTCCACGTACAGCGCGACCGCCATCACGAACAACACTAAGATGATGCGCCATCGATAGCCGGTCATGCTTCGAGCGCTTATTCCTCACCTGAGAGCTTGCCGGCGTCAAACTCGCCGCCACCAAACTCATCCAGAATTTGCCGGGTGTGCTCCCCGGTTCTAGGCGCCCCCACTGGCGAGTTGAGAAGCTGCCCGTCGATGCGAACCGGGCAGCGCGTCGTAAGAAGCGCTTCGCCGTTCGCGCACGTAACGGATTGGATCATGCGCAGCGCGGCGAACGCGTCGTGCTTCAACAGCTCCGGCCAGTTCAGGACTCTGGCACACCATACTCCGGCGGGCTCCAGAATCGAAAGCCAGTGATCCGTGGTGTTCGTCTTCAGATGTGCCGCCAGCAACGTTTTGATTTCGTCGCGCTGGTCGAACCAAGTTTGCGGTTCTTTATACGTGCATAGCGAGGGACATGCCAGCAATTCTCCGAGGCGTGGGACGGGCATCATGGCGAGCGCGAGAAATCCATCCGTCGTGGCGTAAATTCCGTAAGGCGCGGCTAGGTATGCGTTTGCGTTGTTGACGGCTCCGCGCCCCGGCAGTTTTCCGCCGTCGTTTAGGTGAGTGGTGAGCACTTCGAATTGCAGATCGAGAGCGGACTCGAGCAGACTCGCCTGTACCAACCCGCCCTTCCCGGTGATTCCCCGGCGCACCAGACAAGCCAGGATGCCCTGCGTAAGGTGGGCGCCGGCAAACATATCGACGATACTCAGACCCATGGGCACCGGACCCTGATCGGAGTTGCCGCTCAGCCAGACCAGTCCCGACACGGCCTGTGCCAGCAGGTCCTGCCCCGGCTTGTCACGCCACGGTCCTTCATCGCCATAGCCCGTCACCTGCGCATACACTAATCGCGGATTGATTGCGGAAACGGTCTGATAATCCAATCCCAGACGCTGCATGACTCCGGGCCTGAAATTTTGGATCAGCACATCCGCGCGCGCGATCAGATGCTTAACGCGCGCCAGGTCCGGTGGATGCTTCAGGTCGGCCGCAAAGCTTTGTTTATTTCGGTTGATCGAATGGAAAAGCGTACTGTCGCCATCGACTTCGAGATCGGATATATACAAGCGCCGGCAGAGGTCGCCGCTCACGGGCCGTTCGATCTTGATGACGCGCGCGCCAAGATCCGCGAGGCGAAGGGCGCTCGAGGGACCGGCGAGAAACTGGCTGAAATCGAGGACCAGCAGTCCCGCCAAAGGTCTAGAGTCTGTCATTTCGGTACAACCGCTCCAATTCACCGCACACCTGCCGGCCATCGACTCCCGTGCTCAGATAACGGTGAACGACGAGCCCGGCGTCCTGCTGAAACTTAGGGTAACCATCAAAACGCGGCCGTAGGTAAGAGTTTTCCAGAACCGGCAGCGTGTCCTCGAAATAATTGTGGCATGCGGCGTTGACCGCCGCGTTTTCCCCGGCGGCTCGATGTCCGGGCTGCCCGCCGCTCGTGAAATACAAGCCGCTCTGACAAGAGGCGGCGGCCACGAAGCATGCGTATTCCACGGCCAACGACACCGCCGGGCAGCGGCGCGAGATGGCGAGACCGGCGCCGCCAAGCGTGGGCCGTAGACGGATTCCACCGGGCATCGTAACCAGCGGGCCAAAGCGCAGCAACGCCGGCGCGTATCCGGGCCGGGCGTAATTGGAGTAGCCATAGGCAAAGGGGCAGTAAGCGATCTGGTCATAGCTGGACATGCATTCGTAGGTCGCGATGGGATTGCGTTGCAATGACTGGGCGCCGCAGGCGCGCGCCAGTTCGGCAAGGCACGCGAGAGCCGCCATGGCAACCTCCTCCGAGACCACGCGATCGCTTCGCAACAGCGGCTCCTCACCGCTGGCGATGCAGAACATATAAAAGGCCATGAGCGCATCCACCGGTGTGAGCGGCAGAGCTACCGCGCCATGCCGCGCCAATTCCAGGAGTTCAGTCCATGTACCGGGAACGGTGGCGCGCATCTTCATGAGCAAGTCCGGCCGGTGGCAGCTAACCGGGGCCGCTGCATCGATGGCCAGCGCCCACTGATGGCCGTCCCAGTTGTAGCTTTCATATGATGGACCCACCGACGAGAAAGCCTGTTCGGTAAGAAAGTCGGGCGGCAGATGTTCGTCGAGCGGCAAGAGAAATCGCGTGGCCTCGCCCACGGACGGATGGTCCATCACCAGAAAGTCGAAGTCCTCAGCGAGCTTGGCGACCGGAGCGTCGGCGAACGCCTGGAGCGAACGCTTCTCCCACACGATCCGCAAGTTTGGATGCAATTCTTCAAAGCGCTGGGAGGTGGCCACCATGGGCAGAAATCCACGCGTGTGGTTCCACGTGATGCCGCGCAGGACGGCGCTCATTGGCGGACCCGCGCGTCCCGGCGCCCTATCCGCCCCGCATTGCGATAGGCTGGAGTGCGCGCGGGATCTGGATACTGCAACCTCCAAACGCGGTGCGCGAAACGCAGATCAACGGGACGAGGCGGCATAGTTTATGATTGAAAACTATATTCATTAGCGAAATAATTGTCAATTGACCATGAGCGGGCAGAAACGCCTTCCCATATACGCGGCCCCGGCGCTGGAGAAGGGGCTGGATATTCTCGAATGTCTGGCAGAGCAGAGGGTGCCGCTCACGCAATCGCAACTGGCGCGAGTTCTGCGGCGCAGCCCGAGCGAACTGTTCCGCATGCTGTCATGCCTGGAGCAGCGCGGCTATGTCCGCAAGGACCCCGCCTCCGGCGCTTATGCCCTCAGCCTGCGCCTCTTTGAGTTAAGCCGTACGCACTCCCCTTACCAGCATCTCACCAAAGCGGCCGCCCGCCCGATGCAGGCCCTCGCCGAGTCGGTGCATGAGTCCTGCCACTTGAGCATTCTGCATGGAGCCCGGCTGCTAATTGTGGCGCAGGATGAAAGTCCGGAGAAGATCCGGCTGTCAGTGGAAGTGGGTGCAAGCTTTTCGCCGTTGTCCACGGTATCGGGACGCCTGCTCTTGTCCATGTTGCCGGGACCGGAGCTGCGTCAGACGCTGCGGTTGATGCACCGTTATAGGACGTGGCCCGCGGCCGCAAAAGGTGCGCTCGAGGACAGGCTTCGGCGGATTCGGGCTCATAAGTACGCTGAAGCTTACAGTGAAACCGTCCGCGGCGTTTACGATCTGGCCGTTCCAGTGGGCGGCGGTTCGGTGCGCGCCGCACTCACCATTGCGTGCCTGGCGCAGGATAAGGCGCAAGCCCGGCGGCGTCTGCTGCCCGCGCTCCAGATGCGTGCCGCCGAGATCGGCGCGGCCGCCGGATTGTTAGCGGGAGAAGATTGGGGCCTGTGACCTGTTTGATATCGGAAGGATGCCTGGATCCGATCTCGTAATCGGTAATTCATTCATCGTCCATTGGGAGACCATTCATTCATGCATGCCTGTAAGTGCGATCGAGCACCACTCGTCGCTTTGGTGGGGCTGTTCCTCGCAACCGTGCTGGCATCGAACGCCGAGACCCTTTGGCAGATTGGCGTTTTCAACGAGTCGTCCGCCGAATTCAGCGGGCACCTGGACACGGCCACAGGCAAATCCACGCTTGACTACACGGACCCCTCGAAGGATCCGGTCTTTATAGTTGGCCGCGGCAATCCCGCAAACGACTGGCTCCCGTTTCAGCCGGGCACGATCAACGGCCGCGCGGGATACCGAAGGCACCCGTTCACCGTTCAGTTCGACCTCGCGGAACAACCCGGCGGCGTCTACAGGCTGAAGCTCGCGCTCTTGGCGTATAGTCCGCGCCTGCCGTGGATCGAGGTCGCCATCAACGGCCATCGTGCGTGGTTCTACCAGCATCCCAAGCTGGCCTACAGCGGCGGCGATCAATCGGCATTTTACCTGCCCGATTATTCGACGGCTCAGTTGGAGTGCGAGATGCCAGCGCGCTTTCTAGTGAAGGGCCCAAACAAACTGGTGCTGACCGCGCTCGATGCGCCTGGCCAGCGCGACGACACGCAGCCATCGGGATTTACCTGGCCGGGCACCTCGGGAATTATCTATGACGCGCTGTCTCTGGAACATGACGCGCGCGCGCACGAATCCACAGCGGCCGTCACGGCGCTATTACAGCCTTCCATCTACTACAAGCGTAATGGCAGCGGCCTCTTCGAGCTGGCCGATCTCTACGTGCGGCTCGGGCAGCGGTTCTCCGGAGCACGGGCGACGCTCATTCTCGGAGATCGCAAGTTCTCTCAGAATCTCAGCGGCGACCGCGATTTCGGAGAAGCGCGGCTGGAATTTGAAATTCCGGAGTCGGTGCCCGCCGGTAACGGTGAGATAGTAATCGAGCTGCGGGACCACACGCACCGTGTCTCCGTCCAATGGGCGCCCGCAAAAAAATGGACCGTACTCGTCACACCCAATGTTCATCTCGACGTCGGTTACTCCGATTACGATTCGAAAGTCGCCGAGATCCACAGCCGGACCGTGGACGAGGCCGTCTCGATGATTGACCGGAACCCCGAGTTTCGCTTCAACCTGGATGGCTCCTGGGTTGTGGATCAGTTCATGAAAGGCCGGAGCGAGGAACAGCGCAACCGGTTCGTGCAGCTGGTGAAAGACAAGAAGATACTGATTCCCGCGATATATTCCAGCAATTTCACCGGGTTTCAAACGATTGAAAGCCTGATCCGGTCGTTCTATTTCACGAAGACCTTCGCGCGCCACCATCACACCGATTTCGATTTCTCCCTCATCAATGACGTCCCGTCATACTCGTGGTCCTATGCATCCGCGATGGCCGCGGCGGGCCTGAAATTCTTCGTCGCGGCCAGCGACGCTTACCGGGCGCCGTTCTTGCTCTACAACCGTTTCAACGAAATGTCCCCGCAGTGGTGGGAAGGGCCCGACGGAGGCCGCGTATTGACGTGGTATTCGCGGCACTATCACCAGATGGCGAGCCTGTTCAGCCTTCCTCCGCAGGTCGTCGTCGGACACGACTCGCTGCCCCGGTTCCTGCAAGCGTACGACCGGCCCGGTTACACAGCGGATGCCGTGCTGGTGTTCGGCACGCAAGTGGAGAACACCGATCTCTTTCCGCAACAGGCCGTCCTGGCCGAGGAATGGAACCGGACCTATGCGTATCCGAAACTACAATTCTCCGGGCTTTCAGAAGCTATGACGCGCATCGCCGCTCAGATGGGCGATTCGATTCCAGTCGTCCGTGGCGACGGCGGGCCGTACTGGGAAGATGGCATGATCGCCGATGCCCGCCTCACAGCAATCGCCCGCGAGAGCCAACAACGGATTTTGTCGGCGGAGAAATTCTCGACCATCAGTTCGCTCGTGAACCCCGTGGTCCGGCCGGATCGCGGGCCATTGGAACAGGCGTGGAAGAACCTTCTGCTGACTGAGGAGCATTCCTGGCAAGCCGACCGCAGCGTCACCGATCCCGAGAGCGAGCAGAGCATCCGCCAGGGCGCCGTGAAAGACGCCCGCGGCGACGAAGCCAGACGGCAGATCGATTTTTCGCTCGGCCGCTCTCTGGCTGCCATCGCCGACTACACGGACAATCCCAAAGGAACGCTGGTCGTTTTTAATCCGCTGAATTGGACGCGAAGCGAATGGGTCGAGGCCGATATCGATCGCGGCCTCGCGCCGGTGGATCTGGTCACTGGGCACGTAGCTGAGTCAGAAGTGCTCTCGACGGGCCGCTCTTACCAGCACGTGCGTTTCCTGGCCCGCGACGTGCCGCCCGTGGGCTACAAGAGCTTCGCGCTGAAGCCTGAATCGCCAGGCGAGAGTACAGCCGGCGCAACGAACCAGACCGTCATCGAAAACACTTACTATCGCGTCACGCTCGATCCAAGTACCGGCGCCGTGCGCGGCATTTTCGATAAGGAGCTAAACCGCGAACTGGTTGACGCGGCCAGCCCCTTCCGATTCGGCCAGTATCTCTACGTGACCGGCGCCAGCGAGTTGCCGAACCGTCTGGTTCAGTTCAGCACGGTCTCCCCAATACCCAAACTCGAGATTCATCCGTCGAACGGAGGGCGACTGTTGTCGGTGAGCAAGATGCCCTTCGGCACGATCGCACGGCTGGAGAGTTCTGGCTTAAACACGCCGCGCATCGCGACTGAGATAGTACTCCGCGACGATCAGAAGAGAATCGAATTCAACAACCGTATCCAGAAGACTAAGGTCTACTCCAAGGAAGCGGCCTACTTCGCGTTTCCCCTCGCCATGGATGCGCCGGAATTCCGGTATGAAACCCAGAACGGTTTCGTCAATCCCGCGCGCGACCTGCTCCCCGGAGCCGGGCTGGAGTGGTTCAATGTCCAGCACCGGCCGGACAAGGCGGCGACTTCGTGTTCCGCTACGTATTGACCAGCGCCACCCGGTTTGATCCGGCGGAGGCGGGCCGTCTCGGTTGGGCGGCGATGTCTCCTTTTGAAACCGACGAAATTCGGCCTAACGATAAGGCAATTTTTGCTCCTCGCCCGCTGGCGGCGAGCCACGGCAGCTTCCTGGAAATTGACCATCCCGATGTAACGCTGGTGACATGGAAGCGCGCGGAAGACGGAAACGGGACCATCCTGCGTTTTCTCGAAACCGGAGGGCGGCCGGCGACGGTGACGCTGCACAGCCGGTTGCTTGACATCACTTCCGCTTGGACATGCAACGCCGTCGAGGATAATCAGCAGGCGCTCGACGCGTCATCGCAGGGCGTGCGATTTCAGGTGAGACCCTTCGCGATTACTACGGTGCGCATCGTGGGGAAAGTCTTGCGGGGCCGGCCATGATCCCGGGCCAGGGGCAATCGGGCCAGTCTAGGGTCCGGAGTCTTTTTTTTGGATTCATATATGAAAACATGTTTCACCAGTGATGAACTTCCTTGACAACGCCAAGGTCGAAATGATAAGAACTTTACCCATAGGGACCCGTTCAAGGCAGAAGCCTCGAATACTGGAGGTGGACCGATGAATCACATGAGAGTGCTCTCGTTTTTTGGTTTGACGCTGGCCGTTGCGCTGTCGCCGGCCGGCACGGCCTGGTCTCAGATCACCAATGGAAGTTTTCGCGGGTCCGTCAGCGATGCTTCAGGCGCCGCAGTGCCTGGCGCGTCCGTGAAGCTGATCGATTCCGTGAGCCATGCAGTCAGGGAATCGGCTGCCGATGCTTCCGGAGAGTATCTTTTTCCGAGCGTGGCACCGGGCTTGTACGACTTCACCGTGAGCTACCAGGGGTTTCAGACGTTGCGCAACCAGGGAGTGGTTCTGCAAGTGGGCCAGCATGCCACGCTGGATTTCAAGTTGCAGCCCGGTGAGCTGATGCAGGAACTCAACGTCACGGCCCAAGCCCCGCTGCTGAACACCACGAACGGGCCTGCAGGGTTCCTACGACGTCGCCACCAATCTCGGTGCTGTGAGTCCCGCCGTGAATGGCATGCGGTCCGACATGAACAACTTCACCATCGACGGCGTCGAAAACAACGAACTCTATTTCAATTTCGTGGCGCTGAATCCGCCGCCGGATGCGCTGCAGGAATTCAAGGTTCAGTCCGACATGTCGAGCGGGGCGTTTGGCCGGGCCGCCGGCGCCAACGTGAACGTCGTCACGCGCAGCGGGAGTAATGAATATCACGGTTCGGCGTGGGAGTTTCTGCGGAACACCAGTCTTGACGCCCGGAACTTCTTCAATTCCGAGCGCAGCGTCTTTCATCAAAACCAGTATGGGCTCACGCTCGGCGGGCCAATCAGGAAGCAGAAAATTTTTGGTTTTGGATGGTGGGAAGGCTTCCGCAAGAATCTGGGCAGCACCAATCTCGGAACGGTCCCTACTTCCGCCCAGCTGGCGGGCGATCTTTCCGGCTCCCCGCCCCTTTTCAATCCGTTTTCAACGCGCACGACCGGGACTGACAGCCAGGGCAATCCGATCTTCACGCGCGATCCGTTTCCCGGAAATCAGATTCCAAAGAGCCTGATTAATGCGACCGCTACCAACATCGCCTCCGTCATGTTCCCGGCGCCCAATCAACCGCCCGGATCGGCGGGAAACTATCTCAATACGCAGTCGCTCACCACCGATTCGGACCAGTTCGGCATTCGCATTGACGCCGTTTTGCCCGAAGCCGTTAATTTTTTCAGCCGCTACTCTTATAGCAACGGGGCGCTCTCGTCCCCGCAGCTGCTGCCCGCACTGCCGACGCTCACGCGCAACCGTATGCAGCAGGCCGTGCTCGGTTTGAGCCGGGCCATGGGTCCGACGGCGGTTTTGGATTTTCACGCGCAGTTTCTGCGCACCAGCTTGTTAATCTACAACCCCGCGCCCGCGCCGATCAGTTTTCTCGAACAGAACGGCCTGGTCAAGGATTTCCCGCCGCCGCAGGGCATTCCGCCGTTCATGCCCGGTATGTGCATGTCGGACAACGTCTGCTACGGCGCGCAAACCTGGGGGCCCATCGCTCCCATCAACAACTGGGAATATAACGGTTCCTATACCAAGATCTGGGGCAAGCATACGCTCTCGTTCGGCGGCAGTATCATCCGCACATTTTTCTATGAGAACTATAACTACGGCGGCGCGAACTTCGATAATTTGCCTACCTCCGATCCCGCCAATTCCGCCGGCACGGGCTCCGGCCTGGCCAGTTATCTTCTCGGCGTCCCGTCGGGCGCGTACCAGTTCACCGGCTCATACGAATTTGCCGCCAAGGGCAATTACTATGGCGTATATGCCAATGACGAATGGCGCGTGCATCCGCGGCTGACGCTCACTTTCGGCATGCGCTATGACTACTCATCACCCTTCAAGGAAACCAAAGGCCGTCTCGCCAGTCTCGATTGGGACGCCAGCACCCCGGCCCATACGGTCTGGCTCACGACAGGCAAGAATCCCATCACCGGTCCCGCGACCGCGCCAGGCGGCATTTATTTTCCCGATCGCAACAACTTTGGCCCGCGCCTGGGTGTGGCTTATCGCGTGAAGAACGATCTCGTAGTGCGCACCGGTTACGGCGTCTTCTACGATTTCAATCAGGGGAATATCCAGGATCAGCAGGACACCATCGGGTTGTGGCCGTGGGGAGCGGGAGATTTCGAAGGCAATCTGAATCTTCCCAGCCCGGCCAGTCCTGCGCCCACGCGGCTCTTGGGCTCCGGCATTTTCCCGCCGTTTGTCTTCCCCACTACGCCGCCGTACGCGCCTGGATTTGTGGCCAACCGCCGCAATCGGACGCCATATGTGCAGTCGTGGAATTTCGGAATCGACAAATCGTTCGGTAATAACTGGCTTGTCTCGGTCACGTATCTCGGGTCGAAAGGCACACACATCCCCATCGAGTTCCCGGTAAACACCGCGAACGCGCCAGGCCCCGGCGATCTCGCGCCCAGGCAGCGTCTGCCCCAGTTCGCTCCGCTAACCATCGACGGAAACTGGGCCAATAGCAGCTATCAGGCCGGCCAGCTGAAGGTCGAGAAGCGTACCACATCAGGCCTCGCCTTTCTCTTGTCGTACACCTACAGCAAATCCCTCGATGTCAGCTCCACGGTTCACGGCACCTCGCAGCCATATAACGGCGTGCAGGACACACAACATTTCCAGGACAGCCGCGGGCCGTCGGATTTCGATTTGACGCACAACTTCGTCACCAGCGTGGTTTATGACCTGCCGTTCGGCGAGGGCAGGAGATTCCTGAACGGATCGAACGCGTTCGCGCGTTATCTCGCTGGAGGATGGCAGCTCACCAGCATCGTGAGCGCCAACAGCGGTTTTCCGTTTTCGTTGCTGACGCCCTACGACAACGCCAACGTTGGCGGCGGAGCGCAGCGGCCCACTCTGACCGGCGATCTGCTTCCCTCGGGTTTCAAGCAAACCCCTAACGGATGGTTCAATACCAGCGCCGTTACCATCATTCCCTACACGTTCGGCAATCTCGGCCGGAACGTTCTGCGGCAAGACGGTATGCAGAATATCGATTTCGGCGCATTCAAGAGGACGCGTCTGACCGAAAAGGTCAACCTCGAATTCCGCAGCGAGTTCTTCAACCTGTTCAACCATCCGAATTTCGGCTCCCCCGATACCGCCGTGGGCAGCCCGACTTTCAGCCAGGTGCTGCGCACGGTCGGTTCGCCGCGCGTCGTGCAATTCGGCATGAAGCTGAATTTCTAGAGCCGGCGGCGCCGCGAACGACGGCTGGTGCGCGGGTTAGAATGCGGAAGCATCCTTTCGTCCTATGGGCATTGCGGTTCGCGCTCTCGTCATCGCCGTTACCTTACTGATCTGCGAACGGAAATCACTCGCCCAAACAAACTTCGATAGCGGCATGGCCCGTGCCGGGAGCGCGCTCCAGCGCGGAGACTGGACCGCCGCCGAAAAGGAGTTGCGCGCTCTCGCCAGGCTGGATCCCGCCTCTTTCGTCGTCCACAACAATCTGGGGGCGCTCTACATGCAGCTACGACGATATCCGGAAGCTTGTGAGGAATTCGCGAAAGCGGTCGAGCTGAGTCCCCGCAGCGCGGACGTCCAGCGCAATCTCGGTACCTGCTTCTTCCAGCGGAATGATTACGCGCTGGCCGTGAAGCCACTGAAACGCGCCAAGACACTCGATCCCGTAGACCCCCGGACGCGCTATCAATTGGGCTACTCGCTGCTGATGTTGAAGCAGCCCGCCGAAGCCGAGCCCGAGCTCGATTTCGTCAGGTCGAAAATGCCCGCCGACGAAACGACTCTTTTTGCGCTGGTGAAGGTTTATCAGGCGCAACGCGACCAGCAAAAGGCTGGCGAGACCTTCCTGGCCCTGCGGCAGGCGCATCCTGATTCCGTTTTCGTGCATATCCTGATGGGCGAATCGTACGACCTCCAGGAGAAGCCGGACGCCGCCGTCGCCGAGTTTCAAAAAGCGCTGGCGCTGGCGCCGGACATGCCACGGCTGCACTTTGATCTTGGATTCCTGTATTGGGAGAGCAACCGTCTGGAGGAGGCCACAGCCGAATTCAAGAAAGAGCTGGCGATGAATCCAGGGCTCGCCCCTGCCTGGTACTATCTCGGCGACATTTCGCTGACTCAGGACAAGCCTGCCGAGGCCGTGGAGCTTTTTGCAGCCGCCATCACTCGCAATCCGTCGTGTCCGGAAGCTCACATTGGCTTGGGGAAGGCCTACTTCCGCATGAATAAAACCGATGAAGCGCTGGGCCAATTTAACCGTGCCAACCTACTCGATGCTGGCCAGGCCGATGTTCATTACTGGCTGGCAACCGTCTACCGGCGGCGCCGAGAAACCGAGAAGAGCCAGCGCGAGATGCAACAATTCCAGCAATTGACCGAAGCGGCAAAGGCATCGCCCGCGGCAGAACCGTCTGGCCGTGATCGCTGGGCGAGCACTTGTATGGACGGCCTACAAGCGAGGCGGCGGACACCATGATGCAGGAACAATTTTTCGAAGATTATTCCGTGGACGCCGTTCGTGAAACACTGGGCCGTACCATCACCGAAGCGGACATCGTTCTGCACGCCGGTCAAACGGGCGATTTCTACCCGCACCATATGGATGCGGAGTGGTGCAAGACCCAGGAATTCGGACGCCGCACCGCTCACGGCACACTGATCTTCAGCGTGGCGATGGGCATGACCGCTGGGTTCGTAAATCCACTGGCCTTCTCTTACGGATATGATCGCCTGCGTTTCATCCGGCCGGTATTCATCGGCGACACCATTCGCGTGAAAGTCCGGATCAAAGAGAAGCGCGATTACATCAAGCGGCCGGCGTATGGCGTAATCGTTGAACTCTGTGAAGTCTTCAATCAGAACCACGAGATTGTGCTGGCCTGCGAGCATTTGCTGATGGTCGAGCGCCGGCCTCACGAATAAGGCTGGCATGCAGCTGTGTTTTCCGAGACCTCGTCCGAATCACCCGCCAATCGGCAGAAGTCCGCTGGGATTTGGACCAAACGGTTGCATCTTTCTGTGCGGTCCACTCCATGCGTCGTGCGCCGGCTACGGTCATAGGCCCAACTCCGCTGAACGCCAAAACAGCCCGGCCGTCCCCTGCGCAAACGAGCCTGATTCACTGGTTATTAAAAGCAACTTCAGGTGCCCGTTATAACCTGCAGCCAGGAGATCGGTTACCGGGCTGGCAAAGGCCGAAGTCCCCAAATTACTCGTCAGGCCAGTTCCGGAACCTGTAATCAAAGTAACTGGAACGTAGACATGCGCTCCCGCTGGCACGTTATTGAATACGACTTTGAGGCGCGTCCCAAAGTCGGCCAAACCCGCGTTGGGATCGATAGATGCTGGAGAATAGAAACCGGTCTCGGTCGCCGTTGACAAGACGGCACCTGGAATAGCTTGAGCTATAGGTACTGCTCCAAGGATTCCGGTAGTGCCATCTCAGGTAGAGAAGTTTCTCACCTTAAAGACTTGAGCGTAGCCCTCGCTTATGGTCACGCTACCAGCGTTCCCTGCTCCCCCACCAGCTAATGCGAGGTGCCCCCAGAGGAATTCATACGGGCACGTCGTAGCCGGCGTCTCGCTCGAGATCAAACTCTTGGCCACGAAACCGACCACCAACTGCGCACTGAAGCTAACGATTGGCAGGGACGTTGGCGGACGGACGGAAATGGTGGCGTTGATTGCGGCCGGTGGCTAGCGGAGGCACTGTCGAGGGTTGTACCAGACTCCAATCGCTGCATGATTTTATCAATTCGCCATAGACCACGTTCCGCACCGGCGGTACTGCGCCGGAGGCGGGGTCAGGCAGCCCAACCTCGCCCGGAATCAGTGAGCCAAGGATTGCATGATGCTCGATGTGGCGTCGTCACGCTGGTTTTTCAGGAAACTTCTAGCTGCCGTCCGGTGGCGTACCTGCCGACTCGCTCCCTGAGAATCGCCGCCAGAGAACGATTCCGATTAAAGCGGTAAGCAGGGGTGTACTGGACGGCTCAGGAACTGGAACGGCATCGGTGATCGTCAGCATCAAGTTCACGGCAGGGTAGGGGACGTAAAGACCGAGTACTCGCGGGATAGCGTTCCGCTCGACGCGGCGGTCGTCGAGGCTCTGGTGTTGCACAAGGAACGGTCGTTCTCTACGCCGGAGGGATGGCTGTTCGCCAATCCGGTTACGGGGAGGCCATACCATCAGGAGGAGATTCAGAAGAAGCACATCCGCAAAGCTGGTGTCGCAACCGGAATCGGTGGCGATATCGGATGGCACACGTTCCGGCACAGCTATCGATCGTGGCTGGATGAAACCGGGGCGCCTCTCACCGTCCAAAAGGAGTTGATGCGGCACGCCAGCATCCAGACCACGATAAACATTTATGGCAAGGCCATGACGGACAGTAAGCGGCAGGCCCACAGCAAAGTCGTGGAGATGGTCCTAAACAGCAGCAAATCGGAGAAAACCGCGGACCACAAGACGCCGGCCGCGGCTATTGGGAGTTAATGGGAGTTTGTGGCACGCTCCGAAATCCACGTAACCAATTGAGAAATTTGGTTGCGGGGGTAGGATTTGAACCTACGACCTTTGGGTTATGAGCCCAACGAGCTACCAGACTGCTCCACCCCGCAACTCTATCCTAGCGTTACCCAATCTATGGAGTCAAACTTTCGGCGCAAAATCGGGCGCGCGAAAACGATTGGGAACGCTCGCGTTTGAGACGGCCCGGACGGCCTCATCCTTTTTCGATAGAATCGGCGCATGCCGCTGTACGACCGCAGACGTTTTCTCCGTGACGCAGGAGCGGCTGT